>JAAUYD010221835.1_pt1 | contig 10235 bp, 11 predicted proteins | sample 7278101 | NCBI WGS metagenome assembly JAAUYD01 (sample SAMN14350128, study PRJNA611818) | marine sediment metagenome | isolation source: surface marine sediment (0.6m) | place: French Polynesia: Moorea | collected 2018-08
CGGCCGTGAAAGCCGTGCGTGATAGCAAGTACCTTGCTGCGCCCGGTCGCCATGAACGCAATGCGTAAGGCGTTCTCGTTCGCCTCGGCGCCGCTGTTTACGAAGAATGCCCGGCTCAGACCGGCTGGCGCGACAGACAGCAATTTCTCGCTGGCCCGGGCGCGAACATCCAGCGCAACGGCATTGCTCTGAAACAACAGTCGCTGGCTCTGTTCGCGTATGGCACGCACCAGCTCCGGGTGTGCGTAGCCGAGCGCCGCCACGGCGTGCCCGCCGTACAGATCGAGGATGCGCCGGCCATCCTCGGTGACGATGTCGCAACCCGCCGCACTCTGGGGTACGAACGGCAAATGCCCGTAAACGGGTGCGAGCACCGCATCTTCACGAGACTTGGCGTCGGTCGAACTGCCGTGCATCACCCTTGCCTCCACTCAGGTCCACCCGGGAGACGGTGCGCTCAAGCCCGTGTCCTCCGGCCAGGAGAATAAACGATTCATCCACTGCACGGCGCCTCCGGCAGCCCCCTTGACCAGATTGTCGATGGCGCAGGTGATGGCTACCGTATCGCCAGCCACCGCAACGCCGATGTGACTGTAGTTGCTCGCAACGACATCTTTCAGCCGCGGCGTTCCCGCCACGATTCGCACAAACGGGCTCTGTGCGTAGAAGTCGCGGTACAGCTGCCGCACAGCCTCGGTATCGTGCGACCGCATCAGGCGGGCCTGCACGGTTGCATATATGCCGCGGGCAAACGGTCCCGAATGGGGTATGAAGCGAACGTTTGCCTCCTTACCGGAGGCCGCGCGAATCAGATTCTCGATCTCCGGCGTGTGGCGATGCTCGAGCACCTTGTAGGCGTACAGATTGCTGTGCCGCTCGGGATGATGCGTGCCGGCCGAAGGTGAGCGCCCCGATCCGGTACTGCCGGTAATCGCGCTAACGAAGATATCCGAGCCGACCAGCGATTCGGCAAACAGCGGGACCGTCGCAAGCAGCACCGCCGTCGCAAAGCAGCCCGGGTGACCCACGTGCCGCTCGTTGCTGTCCGCGACGTGCTCCGGGACGGCGCAGGTGAAGCGGTCGAGCAACTTCGGCGCCGCGTGTTCCGCGCCATACACCTCGGCAAAGCCCGCCTCTGTCGGGTAGCGAAAGTCTGCGGACACGTCGACGGCGTGCACCTCCGTGTCACCGGCGTCGGCCGCGTTCAACAGCGTCGCCATTGTGGCGGCCGAAGCGCCGTGCGGCGCCGCGGAGAAGGCGGCGACCGGCTCGCCAGCCGAAATCGTGTCGAGTGCCTCCTCGAGCGTGGCAAACGTCTGTCCGGCGTAGTGCGGTGCAAGAGCCGGATACAGCTTCGCGAGGTCGTCTCCTGCGCTGCTGGTGGAGACGGCTGCGCCAAGTTCCATCTGTGGGTGACCGGCGATCAATCGCAGCAGCTCGCCGCCGACGTAGCCGGTCGAGCCGATAACAATGGCTTTTGCTTTGCGTGTCATCAGGCAGCGGCCTCCGGTTTCGGCAGTACCCCGGCGACCGCGTCGCCCAGCGCCGCGGCGTTGCTCAGAGCGTTGATGCCGGGCAGACCCATGCGTGTCCTGATCTGATCGACGCCAACGGCGTTGTCCGTAGCGGGGCCGGTGACGACCACCGGCTTGATGTTGTAAGTGTCTTCCAGCAGTCGGACGCCGCCCCAGGCCGCGACCGGGTCGTTGGCGCACAGCACGACGCCGGTCAGTGCCACCTGAATCGAGGCATCGGCGAGAATCGCATCAACGCCGTACTCGCCGATCAGACCATCGCCGAGCTCAATCACGATCACGTCCGGCCGCTTTTGCGCGATCGCATGCAGCAACGATTTTGTCAGCGCTGGTCCGTTCTTGGCGGTTGTGGTGATGATGCCGAAGTCAGAAAAGATCATGGTTGGCTCGGCACCCGCGTCCTCCATGGCGAGGATGTCGCGCCGCAGCGCGACACCGGTCGCCTTGCAGGCGGCGACGCGATAGCCCAGATGCCGCAGACGGCTGATGATTGCGCAGCTCGCCGCCGTCTTGCCGGAATCCATGCAGGTGCCTGCGAGCGCGATCACTTTGACATCACCGAGCGAGAACGGCGCGTCCGCGTCCAGACTGTCAGCGCCGGCGCGCGCGGGTACGCCAATACGCTCGCCGAGGTAGGGGAAGTGCAGCACGGTGCCGAGCACCTCGCAGTCGAACGGTGCACCGACCTCCGGGTTTGCCGAGTCGCAGATACCCAACGCGCCGCCAATGTTCAGGATCTGCACGGTGTCACCGGGCTTCAGTGACGTTGGTAGGTGGCCGCTGTAGCCGCGCAGCGCTTTTCGATGACCCAGCGCACCGATGATCACATCGCCCTGTTTTACCGTCGCCATCCGTCCGCTGGTCAGCTCGAGCTGGTTGTATCGGCTTTTGTTATTCAGCACGCGAGCCGCGATCAGGACGCCCTCTTCACAAGGGATATCGTCGGCCAGGCGAACTTCGTTGCCTATATCGCCGTGCTGTGCGACCGAGGCGACTTTGTCGACGAAGACAGTACGCATGTTCACTCGCCCCCGTTCATTCCGCCGGCGTCCCGGCGCGCGTCTGCAGTGAACCGGTCAGCGACAGGATCTTCGAGTAGCCGAGAGCGTCTTTTGCCGACCATTCGCCCGCCGCTTCGCCGTACACGCCGCTGCTGGCGGCCATCAGTGAATGCGGCGAGGTGACGCCGCTAATGAACAGGCTGCCCGGCCGCAAGGTGAAAAACACCGAGCCAGTAACCCGTGCCTGCGACGATTCGAAAAGCGCCTCGATGTCGCGCACAGCGAGGTCGAGCTGCTTGCCCTCATGCACGAAATCGCCGTAGACGTTCGCCAGCATGTCCTTGACCCTGGCCTGGGCGGCGCTCAAAACCAGCTTCTCCAGTTCGCGATGCGCGGTGATCAATACCTCGGCAGCAGGTGCTTCGAACGCCACCCGACCTTTGGTACCGAGCACGGTATCGCCCAGATGGATGCCACGGCCAACGCCGTACTGACCCGCAAGTCGCTCGAGAGACTCGATCAAGGTGACCGGTTCCAGTTTCTCGCCGTCCAATGCGACCGGGACGCCGTTCTCGAAAGTCAGCTCATGGTCGGTCGCTGGCTGCGGGTCAGAGAAAGCGTTTGGCGAGCAGACCCAGGCTTCCTCCGGCAGACCATGCTCTGAGGTCAGCGTTTCGCGACCGCCGATCGTCACGCCCCATAGGCCGCGGTTGATCGAGTAGGTTGAGCCCTGATCGGGCAGCGGCAGATCGTGCCTGGTCAGATAGGCCAGCTGTTCTTCACGAATCCAGTTGTTGTCCCGCACCGGCGCGAGGACGTCGAGGGTCGGATTCAGCGTACGCAATGCCATCTCGAAGCGAACCTGATCATTGCCGGCCGCCGTGCAGCCGTGCGCCACGGTCGCGCTGCCGCGCTCGGTCGCCAGTTCGGCAAGGGTGCGGGCCTGCACGCCGCGCTCCGCGCCCACGCAAAGCGGATACAGCTGACCGCGGCGCACGTTTCCGGCGATCAGGAAGCGAATAACGTCGTTGAAGAACGCCGCCTTTCGATCGACCAGAAGGTGTTCACTTGCGCCAAGCGCCAGCGCACGCTCCTCGAGCTTAACAGCGGCGCTGTCATCGATGCCGCCGGTATCGACAGTCACAGTCACGACGTCACGACCGTAGTTCTCGCGTAACCACGGCACGCAAAAAGACGTATCGAGGCCACCTGAGAAGGCGAGGAGAATCGGGGAATTGTTGTCAGTCACGTCACGATCCGGTGCGTAAGAGGGTTTCTATAGAACGACGCCATGCTGCTGCAGGCGCGAATGCAGCTGCCGCTGATCACGTCCGTTGGCCGTCGCGGTAAATACGGTGTCGTCGCCGGCCACCGTGCCGACAATCTCGCTCCATCCGCAGCGGTCGAGTGCAAGCGCGACGCGCTGCGCTGCGCCGATGGCGGTGCGAATGACCAGGAGGTTCGGCCCGGCCGACTGCATGCCGCGCAGCAGTTCAGCGACGGCCCTGATTTCGTCATCGTTGTTGCTGTCTTCGGGTAACTCATAGCCGCGACCGGTTTTTACCGCGCCGATATCTCGCAGGTCGCGGCTGACGCTCGACTGCGTGGCGGCGTAGCCAAGGCTCGCGAGCCGGTCCACCAGCTGCCGCTGATTTTGCTGCGGACCTGTTACCAGCAGCTGGCGCAGTGCGGCCTGTCGATCCTGCTGTACGTTCTGGGCGGTGGGCATTACCAAGGCTCTGGATAAATATGTGCATATCATCAGTTAAATGCGCATTGACTGTCAAGCCTGATTAACCGGGATTCGACTGCTAGACTGCGCCCCCTCAATTTCGGAGATACCGTCTTGGACCTGCCTGAAACCGTTGAGATAACAACCGGACCGGACCCCGTCGGGGCGGTCGTCTGGTTACACGGTCTGGGTGCCGACGGCCACGATTTCGAACCGATCGTGCCAGAGCTTAAGCTGCCTGAATCAGCGCCACTGCGCTTTGTCTTCCCTCACGCGCCGGTGCGCCCTGTCACCCTGAACGGTGGCATGGCGATGCGTGCGTGGTACGACATTTTCAGCCTCGATCGGTCCGCGCCGCAGGACGAGGTCGGGATTCGCGAGAGCGCCGTCACATTGAACGCGCTGGTTGAGCATGAACATGAGCGCGGTGTGCCGTACGAGCGCATCGTGGTCGCCGGATTCTCACAAGGCGGCGCCATCGCCATGCACATGGCCTTGAGGTTCCCGCAGCCGCTGGCCGGTCTGCTTGCGCTGTCGACCTGGATGCCGCTGGCCGAGCAGCTACAAGCCGATGTCCTGCAGTCGGATGCGAAACAGCCCATGGACCTGCCTGTGTTTCTCGCACATGGCAGCTTCGATCCCATGCTGCCGGTGGCCATGGGCTATGAGTCCCGGACGCGGCTCGAAGCGCTGGGCTTTGCCGTAGAGTGGCACGAATACCCGATGATGCACGCGGTGTGTGCCGAGGAGATCGACGACATCAGCCGGTGGCTGAAGTCTGTTTTCGACGCAACCTAGGTCGCCCAGCTCTCCGCCAGAAAGACGAATCGCGACTCGCCGCTGATTTCTCCGCTGGGATCGAACCGGCGTTCCGCAACCTCAACGTGACCGTCGGCGCGGCACACGATAACCGTCGAGCAGCGCGTGCCGTATTCGCGGCCAACAATGAACGGAGACGACAAGGCCCGCTCGTGCTCGAACGGCAGACCAGTCTGCGGGATTTCGTCTGGCTCGGCCGGTTCCCGGTCAGCGACCAGCTCGAGAAGATCATCCAGGGAGAGCTTGTCGCCGGGCAGCAATGCGCGCAGCGCCTCTCGGGTGCGTTTCAGTTTCGGCCACGGCGTGTCCAGCGCAGCATTGCTCAACCCGTAGACGCCCGGATCCAGCAGCCTGTTGCTGTCGCCACGATTGGAACCGTAGGCGAGCTCTCTGCCATCCGTGGCCAAAAGGCTGTACCCCGCGTAATGCGCACCGTCGAGTGTGTCGAGGTACTCGCCGGGTGAGGTCGAGTCGGTTGGAAAGCGCGCGACAATCTCGCCGCGCGATCGCGCGGCCGGTGCCGGTGTTGTTTCACGATAGTTGGTCACCGTCGAGATACGACCGGATCGAGACAGGGCCAGCCACGTGCCGCCGGCTTCCAGGTCGCGACCCGCCAGCATGCCATCGGCGTCAGACCACCAGGCCATGGCTTCCGTCGGTCGAGCATGAAACTCGTCACGATTGGCGGCGAACACGAACGGAAACTCCGCATGCTGTTTCCAGGCAAAGGCGATTAAGCACATGATTCAGTGACCCGGGCGTTCAGCCGCGCCCGCTTTGCGTCTCGACCCAGCTGTCGATCAGATGACGCGATATCGACAGCCGCGGCGGTAGCTTGGGATAACCGGACGCGAGCTCCTTCGCGGTGAACCACTGCGCGTCCTCGAGTTCGTCGTCGTTGAGCGCAATGTCTTCGGACATGGCGTCTGCCGTAAAGCCGAGCATCAACGCAGACGGGAACGGCCAGGGCTGCGAACTGTGGTAACGGACGTCCCCGACACGAATGTTGGTTTCCTCCATAACTTCACGCGCCACCGCATCCTCCAGGCTTTCGCCCGGCTCGACGAATCCCGCGATCGTCGAATAGCGCCCCTCCGGCCAGCTTGCCTGTCGGCCGAGCAGACAGCGATCGCGGTCATGGACGAGCACGATGATCGCCGGGTCAACGCGGGGAAACAGTCTGAGCACGCACTCCGGATTTGTGCAGATGCGCGTATTGCCTCCCTGCTCGGGCCGCGTCGGTGCGCCGCACTGGCCGCAAAAGCGTTGCCCTTCGTGCCAGATTACGAGTGCGCGCGCATGCGCAATCAGATTGGCGTCGTCCGCCGGCAGGATGCTGCCCAGATAGCGGAGATCATGGAAGCGGCCGCGTTCCGGGAAGGGGTCGGGCACCGCCCGATCGATATGCACCGCAAACGCCGGATGCTTGCGAAACATCCCGAGGAAAATACAGATACCACCCTCGAGAAAGGGCTCGACGGCATCGCGATCGAGCAGGACAGCGCTCGCGGGGTCCTCCGTGACCAGTCCCCATTGCCCCCAGATGGGAACAAACCGCGCCTCGGAGCTTTGCATGGTCTGCGCGAGCCAGGCCGCATCGTCCCTCAGGTGCGCATGTCGCTCGACGTAAGCGCCTGCGAATGTATTCTGATTGATCAACGTGGACTCCGGTTGGGTGGCCGGGATTCGGCGCGGCCGCAGTCTACCGGATTAGACGCGCGCGGGCTTTGATCGAGTCGGCGCCGGCGGGCCAGCCGCTGAGGGGGTCTTAAGCGCAATCGAGCACGCCGGGCATTCCGCGTGGTCCAGGGCGTAGGCATCCTGCACATAGGCGGCATGGCAGCCCGCGCAGGTCGCCAGATACAGTTCTTCGTTTCGCGTGACGTGCTGCAGCAAAGCCCATGCCCACTCGAAGCTCAGCTTTGGTGACGGATGCAACAGCTGATAGGTCTCGTACGCCCGGCAGAGTCGGTGGCCGTATTCGACGTCGGGGCGCGGCCAGCAAGGGTGCATACGATGCTTCGCATCGACGCGTATCAACAGGTTGGCCGCGAACAGGGCGACGAGGGTGGTTGCCTCCAGCTGATTCAGTGGGGTTTTCACGAAGAACTGGACCTGCTGCGGTGACTTGCCGCGCCGCCGTCGCACCCGTCGTCCCGTGCCGCTACGAAAATACGTGCCGTAAAGCTTCCGGATTCGGTCGTCGCTCAAGCCCGTGCACTCGGTGATTGTACCGGTCCGGGCCTCATGCCCGATCATGCGCAGCGCCAGATCGAACTGGCTTTTCTCGTTTGCATAGCGGTCATCGGTCAGTCTCATTTCTTCCCTTTTATGCTTGTTTTTAACCATATTTAGTTGTATCAAGCATATATCATCTGCTTATGAGCAAAAAGTAAAACCCGACAATCTGGGAATTTGCTCGCGAAATACCGCGCCAGATGGAGGAACACGATGCCGTTTTCAGGCCCACAGCCCATTGATTTGCATGAAATAACTGCCCTGAATCGCGCGTTCGTTCGGCTTCTCGTACAGGCGGATGAGGCGGCATCGCTGCTGGAGGGCCTCCCGGAAGAGCTCGCCGCGAGGATTACTGCCCTGTCGCCCGAGGAGCGGGACTCGATCGCGGCGGTGCCGTTCCTGATTTTCTCGTTACGCGAGCGGGACGATGAATACTGGGAGGCGCTGTGCGCCGAAGACGGCAATCTGGATCTCTACGCGGATACGCGAGCGGTCACACCGGAGCGAGCAAGCCTGGTCTCGGCCGCTCTCGGGTTTCTCTGGCAGATGGCGCGCAGGAACCCCTATACCTTGCGGGTAATCTGCGGCGCGACCCTGCACTGGTGTGAGCGGCTCGCGGGCTTGCCGCTGACGGCCGTCATTCAGCGAGCGTCCAGCCGCAGCGACATACTGGAACTGCGTGCCCGGGAGAACCACGGGCTGTGGCACCGGCTGACCTCGGTGCCGGGCACTGACACCAACGTTCGTTCCGCGGTGCAGCTTTCCGCGCTGCAGTCCCTGCTCATTCAGGCAGAGCCTTCCAGTCCGTCGCGCTGGCGATCGGCAGCCTGTCGACAAAGTGCGCCGGTGCTGAGCGTCGCCGATGACAGTCCGAGTGGTTAGCGCAGACGAGCAGAACGCTGCGAGGTGTATACAATACGCCCCGCTATGTATGCCCTCTCGATCAGAAATCTAACCAAGACCTATCCTAACGGTGTTCAGGCGCTGAAGGGAATCGACTTCGACGTTGAACCCGGCGACTTCTATGCGCTGCTCGGCCCGAACGGTGCCGGCAAGACAACCGCTATTGGAATCATCTCCTCACTCGTCAACAAGACCGGCGGCGAGGTAGAGATCTTCGGCCACAGCATCGACACTGAGCTGGAAGCCGCCAAGAGCTGCCTCGGCCTCGTGCCGCAGGAAATCAATATGAACCTGTTTGACTCGGTCGAGAACATCGTCGTGAACCAGGCGGGTTACTACGGCATCGGGCGGCGGCTGGCCCAGGAGCGGGCCGAGAAGTATCTGAATGAGCTTCGTTTGTGGGACCGGCGCAAGGAGTCGGCGCGAAACCTTTCGGGTGGCATGAAGCGGCGCCTGATGATCGCCCGTGCGCTGATCCACGAGCCGCGGCTCCTGATCCTCGACGAGCCGACAGCCGGTGTGGACATCGAGATACGACGCTCCATGTGGGAGTTCATGCAGCGCATCAACGCGGAAGGCACCACCATCATACTGACCACGCATTACCTCGAAGAGGCAGAAAATCTCTGCCGCCACGTCGCGATTATCGACGAAGGCCGGATCATCGAGAATGCGCCAATGGGCCGGGTGTTGCGTAAGCTGCAGCGGGAGACGTTCGTGCTCAGCCTCAAAGAGCCCGTCGCCGCACTCCCGGATCTCGCCGCTTTCGAGGCGCAGCTGATCGACGATGAGGAGCTCGAGGTGTCGATTCACGCCGGGCAGGACCTGAATGAGGTGTTCGGGCTGCTCAGCAACAGCGGCATTGCTGTGCAGAGTATGCGCAACAAGGCGAACCGGCTCGAAGAGCTGTTCATGGATCTCGTCGAAAACAAGCAGGCGGCGTCCGCATGAACATCGCTCTGAACATCACGGCGATTCGCACACTCGTGCGCAAGGAAGTCGTGCGCGTGCTGCGCATCTGGGTACAGACGATCGTTCCACCGACGATCACCATGACGCTGTACTTCATCATTTTCGGCAACCTGATCGGCAGCCGCATCGGTTCGATGGACGGCTACAACTACATGCAGTACATCGCACCGGGCCTGATCATGATGTCCGTCATTACGAATTCCTACGGCAACGTCGTCTCTTCTTTCTTTGGCGCCAAGTTCGGCGGTCACGTGCAGGAGATGATCGTCTCGCCAATGTCGAACGCTGCGATTGTCATCGGCCACGTCGCCGGTGGCGTGATCCGCGGTCTGCTGGTCGGACTCCTGGTCACCGCGATCGCGCTGTTCTTCACAAAGCTCGAGGTCCAGCATCCGTTGGTCACAATCTCTATGGTGTTCCTGTCATCGATCGTCTTCGCGCTGGCCGGTTTTGTGAATGCCGTGTTCGCGAAGAAGTTCGATGACATCTCGATCGTGCCGACGTTTGTCCTCACGCCGCCAAGGTAGGTCAGCGGCGTGAGAACAAACGTCGGCACGATCGAGATGTCGTCGAATTTCTTCGCGAACACGGCATTCACAAAGCCGGCCAGCGCGAAAACGATCGATGACAGGAACACCATGGAGATCGTGACCAGCGGATGCTGGACCTCGAGCTTGGTAAAGAACAGTGCGATCGCGGTAACCAGAAGCCCGACCAGCAAGCCACGGATAACGCCGCCGGCGACGTGGCCGATGACAATAGCCGCGTTGGACATCGGCGAGACGATCATTTCCTGCACGTGGCCGCCAAACTTTGCACCAAAGAAGGAAGAAACGACGTTGCCGTAGGAATTGGTGATAACAGACATCATGATCAGGCCGGGCGCGATGTACTGCATGTAGTTGTAGCCGTCCATCGAGCCGATCCGGCTGCCAATCAGATTTCCGAAGATGATGAAGTACAGGGTCATCGTGATTGTTGGCGGCACAATCGTCTGTATCCAGATGCGCAGCACACGCACGACTTCCTTGCGCA
>JAAUYD010000822.1_pt1 | contig 10233 bp, 9 predicted proteins | sample 7278101 | NCBI WGS metagenome assembly JAAUYD01 (sample SAMN14350128, study PRJNA611818) | marine sediment metagenome | isolation source: surface marine sediment (0.6m) | place: French Polynesia: Moorea | collected 2018-08
AGGCCCGCAGGGCCGAGCTGATAGGCCTGTAGGGCCGCGCTAGCAGGTGCGTAGCACCGAGCTAATAGGAGAAATTCATGTCCATCATCCGTAGACTGTTGGGAATTGTTGTTATTTTAACTGCGCTGTTTGGCGTGGTGTTGAGTGTTGGGTGTACGCTCTATGGCCAGGAGGCACTGGAAACGGCTGCGCAGCAAACCACCGATGCGATCGCCCTGGCCCAGGAAAATATCATCACCACCAATGCCGCTCTACGCCTGGCGCAAACTACGGTGAGGGACGTGAACGGCACGCTGATAACGGTCGAAGAAACAGCTCAAGGTTTGTCCACCAGCGTTGAAGATGTTGAGCCCTTGCTGATTCAGATCAATGAAATCACCACCCAGCGGGTGCCCGACAGCCTGGAAGCGGTGGAAGATACTCTGCCCAACATCGCCGAGGTCGCTGGAACGGTAGACGATACGCTGACAACCCTGAGCAGTTTCGGTTTTAATCAAAGCTTTTTTGGTCTGGGAACAATCGACTTTACCCTGGGTATTGAATACGATCCAACCACCCGCTTTGATGAATCGATTGAAATCATGGGCGAAAGTCTGGAAGGATTGCCCGAGCAGCTGCGCGCACTCGAACCGGAGCTCAACACAACCCAGGACAACCTCAACCAGGTCAGCAGCGACATCGAAACCCTCTCCAATGATATCGCTGTAATTAACGAAAACCTGACCGAACTGCCACCGCTGCTTGGTGAATATATCGATTCACTCAATACCATAAATACACAGCTCGATGACGTGGTCACTACCATCGAGGGGCAGCTGGAAAATGCAAAAACCGGTATTCTGCTGCTCTCGATCTGGTTTGGCCTCATTCAGCTGGCTCCGCTTTATGTCGGTTGGCAAATGGTTACAACCCCCACCACCGAGGCGATCAAAGAAGATATCAGGGATGATCTGTTTGATGAGATCAGCGATGATTTGGACGAATCGGCCGCGCTTTCTTCAGCAAGTTCAACACCCTCATACCCCCCTGCCGCCGAGGCCACCATCATCGCTGATGCGGTTGTTCCTCCCACAGCCGAAGACCGGCCCTTCGATCCAAACGAAACGATAATCGCCGAACCCCCTACGAAAGAATGACGATTGCCTTAATTTTCGATTCCTCTCGTCCCACTTCGTGTTATAAATCGTGAAATTATCCACTCCCCGATCTTTCTTCAAAGGGTCGGGGCCAAAATTTCCTTTGGCGTGGCTGCTCGTCAACCGCGCTGACGGGTCGTGAAAAACGTTTATGATTCATCGAACCAATCGTCACATCTTCCGAGCTGCAAAAGTTATTCTGTGGATCAGCAGCCTGCTCTTTTTTGTGGTTTCCGTCGGTTGCGGCAGCGAGACACCGGCCGCTCCCATCGTGGCTACGGCTACCCCGGTCGTGGCTCCCACCCCCACACTGGCTCCGGAGATCACCATCACCGAAATCCAAACGCAAATCACGCCAACCAACGGGAGTGAAAGTGCCCCGGTCACCGCAGCGGACCCTTCCCCAGGAAACCCATCAGTTGAGGAGGAAGAGAATGAAGCGGTATCTAGCAGTGCGGACGTTCAAGACGAGCCAACCGTGGTTCAGGCGATACCGCTCGATCTCCCACCGGATGAGCTGCTTCCCGCGGCCGCTCAGGCGTTTGATTTGGGAAATTTTCAGCACGCCGCCAATCTTTACCGCTTTTTGCTGGAGGGCGAAGAGGCTTCATCCGCCCAAATTGAAGCAGCCTGGTTGGGTCTTGGTCAGGCACAGCTTGAAATGGGTCAGCGTATTTCAGCGCTGGAGACGTTTGCCCAATATTTAACCGTATCTGAAAATCCGGACAGCCGGGTTTATTTTTGGCAGGCGGTTGCCGAACCGGATCCCATCTCGGCCGCGGCCTACTACCGTACCTATCTGGAAGAAAATCCGGATATGGTCACCTATATCGAGCCTCGTATCGCCGCGCTGCTGCCTTCCGCGGCCGAAGCAAGCCTTTTGGCGGCCCTCGAAGGAGAGGCTCACTACCTGGTTTTGGTTGACATCCGCCAGCAGCTGGCCGATCTATATCTGACCCAAAGCCGCTATGCGGAGGCGATTGAACAGTACAGCGCCATTCGCGACCTGGCTCGCACCGAAATTACGCGGGGTGATATGACTTATCTGATCGGTCAGGCGTATCTGCTGGCCGGTGATGAAGAAAACGCCTTGGCTGCCTACGCCTTTGGGGTAGATAATTATCCGTCTTCATATTCATCTTACCAGGGATTGGTAGCCCTGGTTGAGGCCGGCCGGCCGGTAAACGGGTACCAGCGCGGGGTGATCGATTATTACGCCAAAGCGTACGTGCCTGCGGTCGAAGCGCTTACAGATTACATCGCCAATGCTGAACCGCTCCGGCCGGACGCCTATCTCTTTCTGGCCTGGAGCTATGAAGGCGTCGGCAACACCGCTCAGGCCTTAACGGCCCTCGATCAATATTTGGCTCTCGATTCCGGAAATCCAGCGGTAATCGGCACCCATATCGAAGAAAAAGCAGCTTTGCTGACGCGATCGGTTTCAACCAGCCAGGCTATCGATGCCCTACAGACATTTACCCGTCAACATCCGGAACACCCGCTCGTCCCCTGGGCCCTCTACCGTTCGGGGGTGTTGGCCGATCGCTTTCGACAAGACGCGGCTCAGGCGATACCGCTCTACGAGAACTTTGCGGCCGCTTACCCGGAACACCCTCAGGCCAGCGAAGCGATTTTTCGCGTCGGTATGCTGCATTACGAGCAGAGCAACCTGGCGGAAGCGCTCTCGTTTTGGCAGCAGGCGTCCGCCTATGGAGATGAGTTTGGTCGGGCGTCCCTGGTGTGGTTAATTCGCTCTTCACAACCGGCGGAAGCGGCCGCCTTCAAAGAGCAGGCGGCCGGCGCCAGCGGTGGCAGCTACTACACTTTACGCGCCCGCGATATCGGTCTCGATCAGCCGCCATATCCAACCGTCGAGGAGATCGACCTTGAGTTTGATGAGGCGGCCGCCCAGCTGGAGGTTGAATCGTGGATCAGGAGTCATTTTGGTTTGGCGGAAGACGCGGCCGTTTCCAGCACCCTCGACCCGGCCATCGCCAACGATCCACGGATGCTCAGGGGGGAAAAGCTCTGGGAACTCGGTCTGAAAAGCGAAGCCAAACGAGAATTGGAGGCGGTGCGGGAACAATTTGCCGAAAACGCCCAGCTCAGCTATCAGCTGGCTCTCTATTTTCGCGATTTGGGGCTTTATCGATCGTCGATTCTGGCGGCCGGTGCGGTTTTAAATCGAGGCAACATATCCGCCTTTGATGCCCCCACCCTGATCGGCCGGTTGGCGTATCCGGTTTACTACAGCGATCTCATCCTGCCCCTAGCTGATGAATACGGGTACGATCCACTGCTGCAGTTCGCCCAAATTCGCCAGGAAAGCCTTTTTGAGAGCTTTATCACCTCGGTTGCGGCCGCGCAGGGGTTGACCCAAATCATTCCGGACACCGGCCAATATATCGCCAACAGGCTGCAGTGGCCCAACTACCAGGTCAGCGATTTAAACCGGCCGTATATCAATCTTGAATTTGGCGCCTATTATCTGGACCAACAGCTGGCTTTATTTGAGGGGTCTATCGCCCCGGCTTTGGCCGCTTATAATGCCGGACCGGGGAACGCCATCGGCTGGTATGAGCTGGCTGGTGACGATCACGATCTCTATCTGGAGACGGTCAACTTCTCAGAAACGCGCCTCTACATCCGGCGCATTTATGTCGGGCAGGCGATTTACCGTCATTTGTATGAGAAAGAAGATACTGTTGACTAGTTGCTGGGGTTCACCTTGGTTACTCAACGTTATTCCCGTTTCCGCATGAATGACGATCTAAGTAGTCAGCAAGAAGTTTTACGAAAAAAAAATATCCGCAGATTACGCAGATTTTCGCAGATTAGAGGAAAAATCTGCGTAATCTGCGGACAAATTTTTATTAAAAAGATTTTTTAAATCACTTAGGGGGGTGATTAAGAAAAAAGCGAAACCTGCTTCGGCCCGTCATCATCCGGCCGGTCGTACGGCAGCCCCAGATGGTTGTAAGCGTGGTGGGTGGCTACTCGGCCGCGGGCGGTGCGAGCCAAAAAACCGAGCTGCAGCAGATAAGGCTCGACGACATCCATAATCGTATCTGATTCTTCGCTGATCGAGGCGGCAATTGTGTCCAGGCCCACCGGTCCCCCGCGAAAATTTTCGATGATGCTGCGCAAAACGCGCCGGTCAAGATCGTCAAGCCCGAGCTTGTCAATTTCGAGCAGTGAGAGGGCGGCCGCGGCCGTTTGTTCATCAATTTCCCCATCGGCGCGAACCTGAGCGTAATCCCGCACCCGCCGGAGCATTCGCAGGGCCACACGCGGTGTTCCCCGCGAGCGGCGGGCGATTTCGCTCGAGCCGGCATCGTCAATGGGCACATCCAAAATGCGCGCTCCGCGAACCACGATATCCTGGATCGCTTCAAGCTCGTAAAAGTCCATGCGATAAACGGCACCAAAGCGAGCGCGTAAGGGGGCGGTAATTAAGGCCAGGCGGGTTGTGGCCCCAATCACGGTAAAGCGGGGCAGCTTGAGGCGCACGTTTTTTGCTCCCGGCCCCTTGCCCACAATGATATCCAGCACAAAATCTTCCATTGCCGGATACAAAATCTCTTCTACCGCCCGGCCGAGGCGATGAATTTCATCGATAAACAAAATGTCGCCGGCGCGCAAATTGGTCAAGATTGCGGCTAAATCCCCGGCGTGGGTGATGGCCGGACCGGCCGTGATCCGAATATTAACCCCCATTTCGTTGGCAATAATGTGAGATAAGGTCGTCTTTCCTAAACCCGGTGGACCGTGAAACAATACGTGATCGAGCGGCTCACCACGCTGTTTGGCCGCTTCGATCAAAATCGACAGGTTGGCTTTGAGCTTTTCTTGCCCGGTGAAGTGTGTCAAACTCTGCGGCCGCAGCAGGTTGTCGAGATCATCCGGCTGTTGCTCAGGGGATATTTGTCGGTCTGGCGTTGATTTATCAATCATAATATGTCGTTTAATAGAAGTCCGGCTTTTTTGAGAAGCCGGACGCTTTAATTATAAGCCATCTTGGAGGATGGGTCGAAATCGCTCAATCGCTACTGAATTCGAGCGACTCCTGCTAAAATTGCCCAAATTCATCAGGAGGCAGGACAGATGCTCTTCGAATCACAACACCCACTTGTCAAACACAAATTGACCTTGCTGCGTCATGTAGATACCAAACCCAAACAATTTCGCGAGCTGGTGCGCGAATTAACGCAATTTCTGGGGTATGAAGCCACGCAGGATTTAAGCTTGGCCGATGTACAGGTGCCCACCCCAATGGGCGAAGCACCCGGTCATGCGCTTCAGCAGAAAATCGGCCTGGTTCCCATTTTGCGGGCCGGGTTGGGAATGGTGGATGCCTTGCTGGAGCACATTCCGGCCGTGCAGGTTTGGCATCTGGGCATGTACCGGGATGAAGAAACGTTAGAGCCGGTGTCTTACTACAACAAGCTGCCGCCGCAGACCACGGTGGACACCTGCCTGGTCCTGGATCCCATGTTGGCCACCGGCGGCTCAGCCATTGCCACCGTCACGGTGTTAAAGCGCTGGGGGGTTAAGCGCATCAAATTTCTGGGTCTAATCGCCGCCCCCGAAGGGGTTGAGGCACTGCAAAACGCCTTCCCCGGCGTTGATATCCACGTCGCGGTAGTCGATGAACGATTAAACGACATCGGCTTTATTGTGCCCGGTCTGGGCGATGCTGGAGATCGCCAATTTGGCACGTTCGCCTAATTTATGAGCTACGCCCTTATTTTTGGCATATCACTGGTCAGCGGGCTGCTGCTTACCCCGCTGGCCCGCTGGCTTTCTTTTCGATATAAGGTTGTGGCCGTACCCGGCGGCCGGCGGCAGCATGATGGCTTAATGCCCAAACTTGGCGGTATTGCCCTCTTTGGAGCGTTTATGGTGGGGGTAATCGCCATTTACCGCCTCTTACCTCCTGATGCTTCAACGAACGATCCGCAGCTGCTGCGCGGTGTGGTCATCGGCTCGGCCGTCGTATTTGTCGGAGGGCTGCTCGATGACTGGCGCGAGCAGCCGGCCTGGAGCCAATTTGCCATCCAATTATTGGCTACGGTTATCGCTTTTTCCTTTGAGGTTTTTCTGGAGCGCTTCACCAATCCTCTGAGCGGCGCAGAAATCCCGATCCGCCCCTATATTTTGGTGGCCGTGGTCACCTTTATCTGGATCTCCGGCATGATGAACACCGTCAACATGCTTGACGGGCTGGATGGATTGGCGGCCGGGGTGGGCACCATCGCCGCCCTGCTTTTTGCCTGGCACAGCTATAATCTGGGTCAATACACCATTGCCGCATTTCCGCTAGCTCTGGCCGGCGCTCTCCTCGGATTTTTGCCGTTTAATTTTGCCCCGGCGAGGATTTATCTTGGATCGGCCGGTGCGTATTTATTGGGGTTTGAGCTGGCTACTCTATCAATTTTGGCGCCTGCCAAAATCGCCACCGCCCTGCTCGTGATGGCGGTGCCCATTATCGACGTCGCCTGGCAAATTTTTGATCGGATCCGGCGCGGTCAAAGTCCTTTCCGCGGAGATCGGGGCCATCTACACTTTCGCCTGTCAGATGGCGGTTTGCCAACACGCCCCATTGTGCTCGGTTATTACACCATCGCCGCGCTGTTTGGGCTGGTTGCCATCTACGCTCAGGGGGTTCAAAAGCTCGTGGCCCTGATCTTGCTGGCCGTTTTGGTGTGGATCTTGCTTCTAAAGTTAAAAAAGCGGGAAAAAAGGGAAAAATCTCTCTGAAAGGGTAACGATTTATGTTATTATGACTTTCGTACTACCAATCAGGGCGCGAGCAGCATCGAAGCGACCATTACAGAAAGAAAGAGGCTTACTCATCATGGAGGAAACAAGCGCAAGTCGCCCAAATCCATCCGAAAACTTTCAAATTGATTTGGCGGAAGCACTCCGACAGCAAATTAAGTTCCAAATTCGCGTGTTAAAGTCTGCAATCCACACCCTGCGCGATCTTGAAGAGCTGCCGGCCATTCCCCCTCAACCCGGTCCCCAAAAAACGTAAAAGCCAGGAAATTCCTGGCTTTTTCTTTTCGCTAAACAATTGACCCTAGGTCATTGTTCAAAATATTAAAATCAGCACATCGCTTCTCGGCTTTCGGCTTTGGGCTGCGCCCCTCTTAGCTTTTAGCTGAAAAGGACGATGTCCTGGGCTGAGAGGCCCGCAGGGCCGCGCTAACAGGCACATAAAGAGATAATCCTTTAAATTCGTGTCATCCTGATTTTAAAAAATGAAGTGTGACTTACATAAGCGGTTCATCTCTTAAATTATTTAACTCAAGTTGCGGCCTTCATACGCAGCCGAATAAATCCGGCTGCCAGGAGAACCGAAACACGATAAATCGCGTTAATAAACCGGATTTATCCGGTTTCGGTCTCTTTGACCGATGGATTTATTCATCGGGAAGGTAAGGTAGCAACTTGAGTTAAATTATTTAGCTGCGGATGGCACGGATTTTCCCTTACTCCCGTGAAGCTCTGCTAATAGGGATTGGTCTTCGGCTCATCTTTCAGCAGTCGCTGATAAGCTCCCTGCCACTCAACCGGTTTTTTGGTCAGCGATTTCACCTCAATATCGGAGAAGTGGGGAAACAGCTCCATCATCAATTGGGGCAGTAGATCCCATGCCTCCTCCCGAATCACGTCTTCGAGATTAGCAGCTATGGTATTTGACCATTCCCACTGGCTTAAAAATCGTTCCGCCTTGATCCAATAATCCCTTTTTTCCCAGGCGAGAGCGGCCGTCATACAGGTGTCATAAATCGCTCGCAAAGCGTACACCATGGCGGCCGCCATATCTTTGCTTTCATCGTCAAACTGCTGCTTCTGCCCCATGCGGGTTAATAATTCAGCGATTAAACGGCGGTTGCTGTTTCTAATCTTGGTTGGGCTGTTGGTATTAATAACGCGTCCCACAAATTACTCCTCAATAAATTTAATATCAGGTGGTTCCCCAACTAAATCCTGGAAAAACCGCAAAGGTTATATTAACATAATGTATCAAATAGAACAAAGCTAACTAGCTTCTCCGACAGCGAATGATACCATCAGCACCGACCTCTACCCCTAAAAAAGGGGCCGGATCGTAGGTATTCACTAAAATTGTCTCATTGGCGTATCCACCACTCTCCAACGTTTTCACCACTGAAAAATGAAGATGAAGCCCCACGGGTCGATCGGGTGCCCCAGACCAGGTGCCCTGATACCCCAAAAGGGTTCCGGCTTCAACAAATTTTTCAAAGGTGCCTCGAGGAAATTCCGGAGAGATATACACTTCCTGGCCATCGGCCGAAGCCATATGGGTATAATAGGTCCAAATTTGATTGCCCCCCGTAATTTCCGGCAGTTCATTAAACTCGGGATGACGAATAATAACGGTGCTCAACCAGTCGTTTTCCCGCGTTAAATACCCATCATATGCGGCGAAAATCGGGGTAATATTGTCCGCCCCGTCCGGGCTAAAAATATCGTACCCGGTGTGTCGATACATCGGCGGCGCGCCATCGCCCCACCCCACCCCCACAAATCCGGTGGAGGGCCACAGCATCGGCGCCTCTGGGCAGCGGGTCTGGCCGACAATCTGCCAATCTTGACGCAGCGTTGGGTTGGCAAACCAGGTGCCAATCAGCTGAATCCGATCAAACCGGGGGTTAAAAAAAGTGAAGGCAACAAAAGCGGCCACGATAATAGCGGCCGCCAAGACAATCCCTATAACAGCTTTCCAGATTTTTCTACTCATTCAATATTCGTATTTGACGCAGCAGCCAGTTAAAGAAGCGGGCAAAAAGCGATCTTTCGCGCTGTCGCCGCCGTTCTATATCTTTGAGGCGCTTGTTGGCCCTGACCTCATCGCGCGGCAAATCTTTCATGTTGACGGTTAATACAGGGGCTTCGATCTGACCAAATAGGCGGTAAGTTTTTTCCTCGCAGCCAATCATGGCACACGCCCCGCCGGCCTGCTCCCAACATGTTTTGTGGTAAAGCGCGCCACAGCTAATGCACTCAACCGGCTGTAATCCGGGATCGTCTGCATACCGTTCAACCGGGTTGGCACAAATTGGGCAGTGCAGGCTGAGCTGATTTGCTTCATTGACATCATCCAGCGTAATACGCATGAATGGATTTTCTTGTTCTTCCATGATTGGTTTAAAGTATTAAGAAGCGGCCGGTTTCTGTCAAGCATCTCTAATTCTTTTCTGCAGCCGGCCGCCCAAATTTTGGTTACCAGGACGCATGCGCCCAATAAGGCCAGGGAAAATGGTAAGCCATTACGTCACTTTGAGCCCGATTCCAGGTAAAAAAGCCGCTTCGTTTACCCACCGGATCCAAAACCAGGGCGATATGCCACTTCTGGATAAAAAAATTGTGGTGGATAAACAAGTCCATATTTGATAAAAAGATTCCAAATCCCGGATGGGTATGATACCAGCCCACGATAACACACTCCTCATTGGGGTATCTTTCCAATAATACATCATTGACATAGCGCCAGCTTTCCGGCGTATAGGTTACGCTGGCCCCCTGCATGCGGGTGTGTTTGGCCTCAATGATATCGGTGACGTGAACCACGTACCGGCCGTTGGGCTGTTTTTCCGGTGGTGGGCCAACCATCATGCCGGCTACCTCGCGCGACATACTCGACAATGCATGAGCCTGAGCTTCCCGAAACGGATGTTCGTCAAATAAGACATCCACGGCCGACGGGGTTGGGTCATCCAGCGGCAGGCGATAGCCGGCCAGGCGATTTTCAGTATCCCGTCGCCGGATCACGTGAACCGGTTTCTCGGCCGCTGCTTCGCCATCTGCCGGAACGCTCTCGCGCTCTTCAAAGACCGCTTCCGGCTCGGAAACCACAATCAACGAGGCAAAATCATCATCATCGACAGCTGGAGCGGCCGGGGATTCGTCTGGTGTGGGTTCTTCGTCCTCTTCAGGAGGCAAAGGTTCAGCCGTCTCTTCGGCCGCTGTCTCGATCGGTTCTGCTGCATCTGTCGCGTCCTCACCCGCCTCTAAATCAGGCGGTTGATCTGAAACCGGCTCGGCGGCCGATTCCGGCGGCTGCTCG
>JAAUYD010255122.1_pt1 | contig 10231 bp, 7 predicted proteins | sample 7278101 | NCBI WGS metagenome assembly JAAUYD01 (sample SAMN14350128, study PRJNA611818) | marine sediment metagenome | isolation source: surface marine sediment (0.6m) | place: French Polynesia: Moorea | collected 2018-08
ACTTCAGGCTTGGGCAATTCGTTCTCTGGCAACTGTTCCTGCTGTTGTTCTGTTGACGTCCCCCTCATCTTGGCCTTGTATTCCCTCACCTTCTTTTCAATTTTTTTGATTCTTTTATCCGGGATGTAGGACCCTTGCGGTACATCTGTATCTTCTGCCGGTATCAGTGTGACTGCGCCCCCGGCAAAACAGGCCGGATTTACCAGAAATACGCCGAATAGTATTCCTAAAACGACAAGTGCTCCTGGAATGAATTTGCAGGATTTCATAGACATCTTATTCCTCCTAAAATTTTTTTAAATACCATGAGCGCCTAAACGGTAGCCAGGCTCTTGCAAAAACGAGTGAATTAATCGTCATTGTCATTGTCATAGTCATCGTCATCATCATCGTCATCATCATCGTCGTCGTCGCCGTGATCATAGCAAGCCGCTATAAATCTTTCTTTGAGAAATTTCAAACGTTTTATCTTCACTTTCCACGGTATATCAATTTCTGCTGCGCTCAACTGTGCTACGAAACTCCTTAACGTGTGTCTGAAGTTGCAGACGGATTCACCAGGAATGCGTTTAAATACCATATCCTGGCGGTTGTCGTCTTCAAATGCCAATACATCGTCTGGTGGGTTGCCCCTCACAGGCAAACCGAGGTTATCGGTAAGCGTAAAGGCACATACAAAGTCGTTGTCTGTTGACGAGCAGTTGACATAATCGCCGGGGAAATACCCTCGGGCAACCGGCGCTTGACGCAGATCAAAAGACTCCGATGTGACGCGTATCTCGTCGATTAAATTGAGATCCGAGTCATAGGTCTTGAAAAACCAATCTTGATGGTACGGACCCGCTTTTACGCTGCCGTCCGGCAAAACAGTAAAACACTCGGGATCCTCCTCATTGCTGAGGCTCAGGTTCGGACAAATCACGTCATTGCGATCATCGAAGAAAATGACACCGACAGTCCCGTCATCCGCGACATGGACCGCCGGCAGTTGGGCAAAGCTTGCAAATCCGTCCGGCGTCGGGTCCCCCCCGCCCACGGTGATGGGATCGGACCAGGTATCCCCCCCATCCCGGGACATGGCCATGAAGATCCCAATGAATGAACCGGTGGGATCGACGTCTTGCCAAATTACATACATAAAGCCATTGGTCCGGTTAACGGCGATATCGGGGATGCTGCCGGCAGATCTGACGGTATTCGCTATGGTTCTACCAGAAGCGACAAACAACTCATTATCAAAAGCCACAAAACCCCCAACTGTTTCCGATGGAATGATTGTTGCGATTTGCTCCCAGGTATTCCCGTTGTCAAATGAGCGTATGATGGTGCGTTCGAAGAAATTAGGCCCGTTTGCTGTGACAAGCCTTGCCTGCGATACATTCACCAGGCGACCATCGGGCAACACCACAATCTGGTGGCCGATGTTTTGGGCGCCAATAATGGGTGTCACATCGGGATCAATTCCGGAAGCATCCAGCAGGGTCACATCATCCCGAATTTTATAGATGGCCCGTGCCGGCTCCCAGCTCTTGCCCTTGTTGTGGGTCCGGACGAAAAAAGTGTCACTATAAAATAATTGCACCGGAATGGCACTGTCGTCATCGGGCAAGACATCCTTCAACAGCTGCCAGGTGCCATAGACGAACCGCCTCCTATAGGGGTCTGCGGTCAACGAATTTTTATCGTTGAAGGGGGCGCCGGGTTCGAACTCGGTGCGGTTGCTCACCACAATCGGATCAGACCATGTCTCACCACCGTCGATGGAGCGCAGCATGGAATAGGCACTGCGCAACTCACCGGTAAATGGCGGCAATCTGTCTGTCATCAAGCTCATTTGGTGAAAGATCGCGCCTTTATTTTTTTTACGATAACCGGAGCGACCATGATCATCATCATAACGCCGGCGAACTTCACCGGGCGTCACTGCCAGCCAGGGATCCGAGGCCCTATCGAAGGATTCATCTCCCATTTGCAGCCCCCCCGAACAACGGGTGATGGGTGTATCGCTTAAATTCCAGGTAAGCCCCCCATCATCCGAATAGAACGTTGCTGTGCTCTGCGCCGATCCATTGCTCCAACGGTCCTGGTGGACGATGGCAACCATCCGGTCAGGCCGGCTAAAATCCACATCCATATAGGGCTCCGTCTCGCTGTTGCGCCAAACCGTCCCGGTTTGGAGTGTTATATTACAATCCACCCCTTCTGGGTACGGACTAAGACCCGATATTGGTACGATCAGATCCTCATCAGCAACTGCGCTTGGCCCTATTCCCAAAAAGCATAGCGTCACGATAGGAAGCAGAAAGGTTGTCAGACACCATCTGCTAAGCTTCTGTCCATTTTTTTCATCACCGTACATTTGCATATCCTCCTTCTATTAAGATTAATATGACTAACAGAGCATATCGTTTTTAATAAACGGAAATACATTGACAGTCGTGTGTGTGGTCAGGAAAATCAAGCCAGAAACAAAAAACCCCATTCCTATACTAAGAATGGGGTATCGAACGACGCTTGAGCATATTTGGTCCTCCTCCAAAGATTAGAAGAAAGAATATGTAGGGTCGAATTCAACACATACCAATGAATCTATATTTCCACTTATGTTGATATCTTTAGAAAGTCAAGAAAATTAATGACATCTTTATATAAAAATAAACGATGGTTCCATCCAATAATTCTCAGTACTCTTTCTAATGTATCCAGATGAAGAAATACGGAAATCTGGGTATTGATTTCATTTTTGTGGAATCCCTTTGCCGAATAAATTCGAACCATCATTACAGGTCCCGGATTATTTTTGCCTTGCAAGCCGAATGAGGTTCATTATAAATTGACCTTGGCATTCACTCGGGTACGGAAAGGGGGAAATGGCATGATGAAGGATTTGATATCTGATATTGTTAAAGCCTTGGTTGATCAACCGGATCAGGTTTCGGTTAATGAAGTTGAAGGTGGCCACACAATCGTGTTGGAACTAAGTGTTGCCAAGAGTGATATGGGAAAGGTCATCGGTAAACGGGGCCGAAATGCTTTGGCACTGAGGACGATATTAAGTGCAGCATCCGGCAAGGCCCGCAAAAGATACGTTCTTGAGATTGTTGAGTAATCATCTCCGGTTTCCTGCATGTTTTTGGGAACAAGGGGTGATTCAAACCCTCCAATGCTCTTTTTTTATAAATTACTTACCGTTATCGGACGAGTATCACAGAGCAGAAAGGCCCGGACATAAACTGGGCTGATTCCATTCATCTTATAAAATGATAAAGATATTGGAAGGATTATTATGGGATATCCAACAGTTTTTCCAACCGGCACAACTATTTATAACCCTGAAAAATGCTGGAATGGATATACGGTTTTTCAGGCCAAAGATATAGGCGCTACGATTATAGATATGAATGGCAATATAATAAGGCAGGTGCAGCGTCTTCATGGTTTTCCCAACAAGCTGCTGCCAAACGGAATCCTAATGGGAAACACTGGTCGTCGCGACAGCAAATATGGTTATCAGGATATGAAATCCTTGGTTCAGGTCAACTGGGAAGGAGAGGTAACCTGGCGTTTCGATCAATACGAATATATCGAAGATCCTGGTGAAGAACCGCAATGGATGGCCAGACAGCACCATGATTACCAGCGGGAAGGCAATCCGGTCGGTTATTACGTACCTGATATGGATCCGTTCTTCGATAAAGGAAATACCCTGATCCTGTCTCATAAAAACTTACATAACCAGAATATAACGGATAAGCTACTGCTGGATGATACCATCATAGAAGTGAGCTGGGAAGGGGACATCGTCTGGGAATGGGTTTGCAGCGAGCATTTCGACGAATTTGAATTCGATCAGCAAGCTTTGAACACATTGTACCGCAATCCGAATTTGCATACTGAAATTGAAGGCGGTGTGGCTGATTGGATCCATATCAATTCGCTATCAGCCCTGGGTCCCAACCAATGGTACGACGGCGGTGACACGCGTTTCCATCCGGACAATCTTATCTGGTCAAGCCGTCAAACGAACATACTCGCCATTGTGGATAAAAAATCAGGCAAGGTCGTCTGGCAGATTGGGCCGGATTACAGCCTAACGCCCGCATTGCGAGAACTGGAATGGATTATCGGGCCGCATCACGCCCATATTATTCCCAGGGGGTTACCCGGAGCTGGCAACCTTTTGGTGTTCGACAACGGTGGATGGGCCGGATACGGTGCCCCCAATCCTTCCTCGCCCAAGGGATTCAATAATGCCTTACGCGATAGTTCCCGTGTATTGGAAATCGATCCCAAATCACTGAAAATTATTTGGCAGTATACACCGGTAGAGGCGGGTTTCGCAAAAATGGCCGACAACTATAAATTTTATAGTGGTTACATCAGTTCAGCGCAGCGACTACCCAATGGAAATACGCTGATCACGGAAGGATCCGATGGCCGAATGTTTGAAGTAACTGCAGACCATGATATCGTGTGGGAATATATCAGCCCGTTTTTTGCCATTTGTGAAAATACGAATTATCTCTACCGGGCGTATCGCTATCCCTATGAGTGGATACCTCAAATTGATACGCCCGCGGAAATACCGATCCGTAAAATCGATTGCGCGTCCTTTCGCGTGCCCGGATCGGTGGACAGTCAACCCAAAAATGTGTCCGTGTTCGATGAGGGCGAAGAATACGCCAATACCACCCAGTTATGTATTGTGGCAGATCATCATAACAAACCTTAAGGAATATGATCACGGGCAACAGAAATTTCCCTTCAGCCGGTTTAATGGCTTTCATTGCTGTTTTCTTTTCGTCGGACGGATGCTGAACCAATACACTGAAGTAATTGCCAAGGCAAACAAAACGAGTGCAATCGGATGGTAAATCAATACGGTAGGTTCGCCATCGATCAAATTCAGCGATTGAGATAAGGTCAGTTCGAATCTTTCCCCAAGAAAAAAGCCGATAACAAACACGATCGCCGAATAGCCAAACGCATTCATCAGGTAACTGAGAAATGCGAAGATGAACATGATCGCCACGCCAAGCAATCCGCCGGTGGCCATATATACGCCTACGATACAAAGCAGCAGGGCCGTCGGAAAAATAAACGATTCCGGTGATCTAATCACGCGGGACCAGAGACGCAGCCCCAAAAGCCCCGACAAGAGATTTAAAACATTGGCCATCATCAAGGCGCCGAAAAGACCGTAAATCAGCTGTCCCTGCTCCCGAAATAGCAGGGGGCCCGGCTGGACGCCATGAATCATCAGGGCTGTAATAATCAGGGCCGCGGCAATATTACCGGGTATGCCCAGGGTCAGCATGGGGATCAAATTGGCGCCGGAGACCGAGCTGTTGGCCGACTCTGTTGCCGCAATGCCATGAATGTTGCCCTTACCGAAGCTATCCGGATCCTTGGATGTCTGTTTGGTGGTGGCATAGGTCATAAATGCCGCTGCTGAAGAATCGAGTCCAGGAATCGCTCCCATGATGGTGCCGATCACCGAACCCCTTAACATGGTATAACGACAGGACCAATACTCGGCCCAGCTGACCCGGCGGTCGCCCCTTTTCTGTGTTTTGGGGAAATCAACCGCCGAACTGATCTGGCCTCGAATGAGTGAAAGCCGGCGAAAAATTTCGGGCACGGCCAACATGCCCAGGGCCACCGAAACCAGCGGCAATCCGTCATAGAGCTCGAAAAACCCGAAGATAAAGCGTGGTGTGCTGTGTTCCGGATCCAGCCCTACGGTCGCACAGAACAGCCCCAGGGCGGTCGAGGCAATTCCTTTGGCCATAGAATCGCCAACCAGTCCGGAGATGACCGAGAAAGCAAAAACCATGAGCGCAAATATTTCCATGGGACCCATTTTTAAGGCCATCGTAGCGATGAGCGGGGAGACGGTAAAAAGGACCACATCGCTGAAAGCATCACCGGTGATGGATGAATAAAGCGCCATCTTGGTCGCTTTTTCCGGTTTTCCTTTTTGGGTCATCGGGAAACCATCCAGGGTCGTTGCTGCGGCATCAGGCGTTCCGGGGGTGTTGATCAAAATGGCGGGTATGGCGCCACCCACAAGCCCGCCTTTGTTGACCCCGATCAAAAAGGCGATGGCTGTGAGGGGATTTAAGGTAAAGGTAAACGGGATGGCAATGGCCATGGCCATTACCGGACCGATACCGGGCAGAGCGCCCACCAGTTGTCCCAAGATGACCCCAAACAAGACAAATAGCAAATTGTACAGTGTAAAGGCGTCAGCAAAACCGGCCAGCACGATATTGAAATCGATCATTATACAACCCGTTTTCTTTTAAGGAAGGGGTCGTTTCAACAGCAGTTCAATCGTACTCCACATCGCCAGAGGTATCAGCACGATGCCTGTAATCAGCCATAGTGGACGGCGCTCGCCGATCAATAGCATTAGAACTGCCATCAGAATCGGGGCAGCGACGATAAATCCTGCCAGGTGAATTAAGAAAAGGCCGGATAGAGACATCACAAAAAACAAACCGGCACGCAGGGCAAGGCTCACATCAAAGTCGACCTTTCCTGAAGGCAAAAGGATATGGATAATGCTCGTTATGATGACGATAACGGCCGTGATCATCGGCAACGTCGCCGGACGCAGCCAACCGTAATCCACTGTTTCGGTGTGCTGGGGGATAATCCAGAAAAGCAGTAGCGCGCCAAAAATGGCAACAACGATTCCTGAAATGCGATTGCGTGTCATCCGATGTTCCTGATTTGGCGTACCGGGGGCCCAGCGGGGTAGTATCCCACGGGGCCATCTCCAGTGCAGCACGATCAAGTGTTGACAGGTTCAGGACGTTTTTCTCACCTGGGTCCCAATCTACTGCATTGAGCATTGAACCTGTGAATGGTTGCCTATCCTTATTTGCCGGCTTCGAGAAGGGACTTTACATCCGTTACCCCGTCCGAGAGCATCTTGAATGTGCCATCCGGTCCTAAATTATGAGACTGGGCCTTGAGGGTATTGGCAATAGCGGTTTTCACCGTGTCGGAATAAATCGCTTTGTCAAAAACAGCCGCTAAGGTGGTCTTTACGTTGGCGGGCAAGCCTTTGGGGGCCACCAGATAGTAATACGGATCGAGATAAAAATTGTACTTGTTTTCAATGAGGGTCTTAGTGTCCGGCGCATAGCTAAAACGGTCCTTGCCAAAGGCCGCAATCATTTTAAGATCGCCACTTTCGAGATATTTGATATGGGCACCTGCGGGACAACCGGCGTCCACGTGGCCTCCCAGAAGGCTCTGGATCTGCTCGGCGCCGCTTTTGTGTTTGACAAACTTGAAATCTACGCCGGCTTGATTCTTGACGGCAGACATAATCATTTGTTGCGGCATGGCATCAAATGCAATGGCCATTTTTTTCTTTTTTGCCAGCGCAATAAATTCGTTGATATTGTTGAAGGGCGCGTCCGCTTTCGTTACCAGGGCGACTTCTCCCTTGGTGATGGTACCGATGTAGTCAAAGGTATCTATTTTAAACGGCAGTTTATCGCCTCGTTTGGCCAAGTTCAAGAGAATGGGCACGTTCACGGCCAATCCCAATGTTTTTCCATCGGGCTGAGCATTCATGAGCCCCGATAGCATGGCGACACCGCCGCCACCGGGTTTGTTCTCCACCACAACGTTCCAGCCTGTATTTTCCTCGACCTGGGCTGCAACAATTCGCCCCAATGTGTCAGTGGACCCTCCGGCGCCAAATCCAATCTGAAGTTTAATCGATCCCTTGGGCGCCCAATCTTCGGATAGACCCATAACCGGCGAGAGTATCATACCTAAAGCAGCGACGCTGAACAATAATGATCTGATTTTCATAGCTCACACCTCCTTTTTTAAGGTTAATAACTGTTGTGCTTACACCCTGGTATTTAAAACAATTCCAGTAAACTAACTTTCCAAAAGAATACATGTCAAGTACAAAAAATGGTAATGTAATACTATTTGGTGCTTTCCAAATTTCGTGTTTTCGTGGTTATAAACTTAATGATTTGCCGGTTCCTCTCGGCGGACCATGCATGGGATCGATTTGTAGGCTGGGGTTCCTGATACAGAATCCCGGGACTCGTCACCGCAAAGATAGTTTGCATTATCTTTTCCAGGCCAGCCATGGGGAATAGAAACGGTGTACGGGTTCATTCCGTGGACTATTTTTGCGCGGATCGACAATTGTCCCCATGCTGTCTTAATAACGATGAATTCATGATCGGACACGCCCATATCGGCAGCGATTTTTGGCGAAATCTCGGCTTCAGGAACCGGGCAAAGTTTGCGAAGATCCGGAATGTTTCGATGCTGGGAATGATTGAACGCATTAGATCTGGCACCGGTCACGAGGCGATACGGATATCGATCGCCACACTGGCAACTGTCTTCACATGCCGGCAGGGGTGGATATCCGTTTTGGGCAAGCCAGGTCGAATAAAGTTCGATTTTGCCAGATGGGGTATTGAAGCCGTTTTCAAGCAAACTACCGAAGTCCGGTTGATCCAGACGAATTCCCCGACGCATGGCGACTGGATCGAGTTCGGATCTTCCGGAATCAATGAAGACACGCCTTAAAATCTCATCCTCATCCGCAAACACGGAAAGCTCTTGAAATCCCATCCGTGCCGACAACTCAGCGATGAAATGCCATTCCGGTTTGGCATCACCGATCGGTTTCACCAAAGGTTCCGTGGTTTGCAGCCAGGGGACCGGTTTTAAGGGCTCGTTATGAAATTCTCCCTTTTCATAAAAAGTTACCCCAGGTAGGACGATATCTGCCATTCGAGCTGTTTCCGTCATAAAAAGGTCGTTGACCACCAAAAAATCGAGCTTTGCGAGCGCCTCTAATGTTCTATTGGTATTCGGCAGGGCAGAGACGGGATTGCCGGAAATACTGATCAATGCGTGAATTGGATAGGGATTTTGCTCAAGGACTGAATCGGTGAGCGCTTGGGCCCCATCGGCTGCCAGTGGATATCGTCGACGCCAGATCGGCGGCGCCGTTGCCTCATCTTCGATCCCCAGGGAAGTATCCCAGCTCGGAAGCGCTGTGAAACGGAGTCCCCCGATTCGGTCTGCATTACCGGTAATTGCGGTCAAAATTGCCAAGGCGCGATTGATCTGAGTGCCGTTTACCTGGTGGATGACTCCTTCCCTGCGATCAATGGATGCGGGCTTTATCGTTGCCAGCTTTTTTGCGAATTCCATGATGGTCCCGGAGGGGATGCCCGTCATCTGTGACGTTTCCTGAATATTTACCTTCTTGGCCGCATCGCACAGTCGATTATAACCTGAGGTATATTTCCTGATAAAGGCCTCATCCGTCCAGCCGTTTTCAATCAGTATTTTGACCAGGGACATAATCAGATAGGTATCGGTACCCGGGGTGATGGGCAGATGCAAGGTTGCAACATCGGCAAACCCATGCCGGCGTGGATCTACAATCACCAATTCGGCGCCCTTCTTGACGGCGCTGCGGATCTCATTTGGCAGATTGAAATAGCGATGCATTTTAGATGCAGATGGGTTGGTTCCCCACAGCGCAATGAGCCTTGCATTGCCAAAGTCGCATGCCGGAAACAAAGGCGTCCCGAATGTTGCCCGGTAGCCGATCACCTTGGGTCCAACACAGAGGGTCCATACACCGGTGACATTTGGCGTGCCAAACAAGCGAGCAAAGGCCGAAATAAATGTACGGTCAATGAAGCGGGTTGAGCGGCCTCGATAGATGGCCAGCGCTTCAGGGCCGTTTCGGTTTTTTATTTGCTCGAGCCTTTCTGAAATTTCGTTTAGCGCGTCGTCCCAACTCAGGGACGTAAAACTTCTGCCGTCCTTGCGCCTGATAAGCGGCGTTTTGAGCCGATCCGGTGCATATAGTACCTGCGGAGAGAACTTTCCTTTTATACAAATGCCGCCCTTGTTTTGGGGTATTTGCGGATCTCCGCTGACTTCCACAATTTGACCTCCATCCAGCGTAACTAAAAGACCGCAATTGCAACCGCAAATCTGGCAAACGGAGGGTTTTTGGACAATCATAGAATTTCTCCGGGTATCCATACCTGAGATTTTCCAATTCTTGATGATCTTCATACCAGCATTCGCCGGTTTATATCAAGGTGCAAAAGAAAGACAGATGTTTCAAACTCAGATCCAGATTGAGGAGTATTGAAATAAGTAGCTTGGAGATAGAGCTAAGGAGAGGGGTGTTTCGGTATTGTAATTAATA
>JAAUYD010040405.1_pt1 | contig 10230 bp, 11 predicted proteins | sample 7278101 | NCBI WGS metagenome assembly JAAUYD01 (sample SAMN14350128, study PRJNA611818) | marine sediment metagenome | isolation source: surface marine sediment (0.6m) | place: French Polynesia: Moorea | collected 2018-08
CTAAGCCCCTACAGATTCTTTCGCAGCGTAGAGTACTTCAACATCAATATTTTTAATCCCGCGATCGCGAGCAAATTTTTCAGTATTGCGCTTCACTTTACCGCGTACAAAGCCAGGTATTTTGTTTAATTCTGCTAAACCATCTTTTGTCCAATTTAGATCGGATTCAGCAGATATACCTTTAGTAATTACTTCTTTGGTGTCATGTCCCCCGAAGATTTCTAGGAGATGATCTTCCATTCCCAAGGTGAAGGAGTTGTAAACCAAATCTGCAACTTGGTTAGTACCTTCATAACCCATGAATGGTTTGTAACCGATGGGGAAATTTTGAATGTGGATCGGAGCTGCAATTACACCGCAAGGAATATTCAGACGTTTACCTACATGGCGTTCCATTTGGGTTCCGAAAATAGCGGAGGGTTCAACCCGTGCGATCGCATCACCAATTGCACCGTGGTCGTCGGTAATTAGAACTTCATCGCAGTATTCGCTAACTTGTTCCCGGAACCAGTCAGCATCATATTTACAATAGGTTCCCGCCCAAACAACGTGAATACCCATTTCCCGTGATAAAATTTTCGTCATGGCTGCAGCGTGGGTGTTGTCGCCAAATACTACGGCTTTTTTACCAGTTAAGTTTTGACAATCAATGGAACGGGAGAACCAAGCCGCCTGAGATACATACAAGGTTTGTTCTTCGATGAATTTTTCGTAATTAACATCTGCACCTTGCTGATTAATTACCTGCTGAATTTTACGAATGCACCGAGCAGTTTCCACAACACCCATAGGAGTAATATCTACATAGGGCATTTCAAATTCTGTTTTCAGGTATTCAGCCGCCATCATACCCAATTCCCGGTAAGGTATGAGGTTAAACCAAGCCCGAGACAAATTCTTTAACTCGTGAACGGAAGCACCATCGGGAATGACAGCATTAACTTCAATACCCAAGTCTCCCATCAATTTTTTCAACTCGGTGCAGTCGTGTTGGTTATGGAAACCAAGGGTGGAAATACCAATGATGTTAACAGAAGGCTTTTCGGTTTTACTTTGCGGTAATTCACCTTTTTTCCGAGCTTTTTCGGTGTAATACTGGACAACTTGTTGTAAGGTACGGTCTGCTGCTTGTAGTTCGTTGACGCGATAGTGGTTAACATCTGCTAACATCACATCGCCTTTAGCATCCATTTGCGCCCTGTCAACAAAATTTTGCAAATCTTCTTGCAAAATACTGGATGTACAAGTGGGAGTAAGAATAATCAAATCGGGATTATCTTCGGCGTCTTTGCGGGTGATGTTATTTACCACCTTTTCCTGAGAGCCCCGTGCCAAAACATTGCGATCTACAACGCTTGCTGTTACAGGGGGTGAAATCCCGTTCTCGCTCTAACATGGAGCGCATAACGTTAAAATAGTCATCCCCCAATGGAGCATGCATAATTGCATGAACATTTTTAAAGGAACTAGCAACTCGTAAAGTTCCAATATGGGCGGGACCTGCATACATCCAGTAAGCTAATTTCATGTTTATCTTCTCTCTTTAGAATTTCTATAGGGATTGGCGTTAGCATTCGCCGTTAGGCGCGGCTCAGCGTGACGCGTTAGCAAAGCGGGACACGTAAGTGTACACAGCGTCATATGGTGATTGGCAATTGGTGATTGGTAATTGGGGGGATAGGTAAATTCTTAATTTTGACTTTTGACTTTTGACTTTTAATAACGACCACTAATCCCCAATTTTCATGGAATAACCAGAAAAATAGTCAAACCGATAACATAATTTAATGTGTATATTTTGCAGCTTTCCAAAGAAAGGGCAATCTCATATAAGTAAAATAGTTATAAACAGCTTTCATCCTGGAGATCGAGAGTCAGAAAGATTGTATTTATCGCGTACGTACTCATTTAACTAAGTCATAACTCCCGATCGCTGACTCGTGACCGGATGAGTCCTATTACATCGCATCACAATGATTAATTCTTCTCACCGAGATCGAGTTTGGCAATCTCCCCCGGAACCAATCAGTAGCATTCTTGAGACCCCACCCCCTCCACTGATATTTCTTTCTCCTGATCGCCAATGGATGGTAGAACTGGAAAGAGTTTCGTTTGTTCCAATTGCTCAGTCTGTACAGAAAACAATAGCATTGGCGGGATTGCGCTGGCATCCGCAAACCAATGGACCAGCTCGTTATAGTCCTTACCACAGTTTAAAATATCGGCAATTGGCATCAGAAGCTACTGTAACTGTAAATTTACCAGAAAATGCTCAGATCGACTTTTTAAGGTGGTCAGCCGATAGTCAAAAACTGGCATTTACTTTAACTCAATCCGATGGTTTGGAACTGTGGGTGTTGGATCTAACCGAAGGAGAAACCCGACGCTTAACTGAACCGATTTTGAATGGGGCTTGCGGTTCTCCTTACAGTTGGTTAAACGACGATACGCTGCTGTGCAAATGCGTACCTCCCGAAAGGGGCGAACCTCCCGTAGCACCTGAGATTCCCTTAGGACCGTTAATTCAGGAAAATCAAGGTCAAAAAAGACCAGAACGCACCCACACCCATTTACTGAAAACTGCTCATGATGAAGCGCTATTTGAATATTATTTAACGTCTGTATTAAATAAAATTACTCTTGATGGGACATCTAGTAATTTGAATCTGTTACCTCCGTCTTTGATTTACGGAGCAACACCATCCCCCGACGGCAAATTTATTTCATTAACAACTCTACATCGTCCCTTTTCCCATGAAGTTCAAGCTTCTTGTTTTCCTCGGCGAACTGAAATCATTGATGATACCGGAAAATTAATTTATCAAGTTGCTGAATTACCAACTTACGAACGACCTTCCACCAAGCACGAAACAGTGCGCCAAGGTCCCCGAAGAATTAACTGGCGTGCAGATCGTCCGGCTACTTTGTATTGGGTAGAAGCTTTAGATGAAGGCGATCCGAGTAATGAAGTACCTTTTCGCGATGTCTTATTTGAATTAGATGCTCCTTTTACTAGGGAACCCAAACAACTTTGGCGATCGCAATATCGCTTTCGCAGTGTTCGTTGGGGTAAAGATGATATCGCTGTGGTTGTAGAAGGATGGTACGATACCCGCAAACAAAGAACCTGGCGCATCGATCCCCAACAACCGGAAACACCAGCAAAACTTTTATTTGATCGCCATACGGAAGACAGATACAATTCCCCAGGCGTACCCCTAATGAGGATAGGAAAATATGGATATAGAGTTTTGCGGTTTGCACCAGAAGGAAATACCATCTACCTGAGCGGTCGTGGTACATCGCCCCAAGGTGTATATCCTTTTTTAGATAAATTCAATTTGGAAACAACCGAAAAAGAACGTTTGTGGGACTGTCAAGACCCTTACTTTGAAGGAATTTCCTATTTACTCGATCCGGAAGCCGAAACTGTAATTACCAATCGTCAGTCTCCAACGGAACCGCCAAACTATTTTCTATTTAACCGTAGCGATCCTGCAAAGAAAGTCGCTCTGACAAATTATCGAGATCCCGCTCCCCAATTAGCCGGGATGCAAAAAGAATTACTCAAATACCGCAGAGCAGACGGCGTTAAACTATCAGCAAAACTGTATTTACCTCCTGGCTACAATGCTGAACGTGACGGACCATTACCAATATTATTTTGGGTATATCCCAGAGAATTTAAAGACGCTGAATTCGCCGGACAGTTAACCACAGCGGAAAATGCTTTTGTTCGTCCTTGGGGAGCTTCGGTTTTATTTCTTCTCACCCAGGGATATGGAATTTTAAGCGGTCCCACCTTACCAATTATTGGGGAAGGAGATACCAAACCTAACGACACCTACGTAGAACAATTACTTGCTGGGGCGAAAGCAGCAGTCGATTGCATAGTAGAACGTGGTATCGCCGATCCCAAACGTATTGGTGTTGGCGGTCACTCATATGGAGCTTTCACTACAGTAAATTTACTCGCCCATACGGATTTCTTTCAAATGGGAATTGCTCGCAGCGGAGCCTATAACCGGACTTTAACCCCCTTTGGCTTTCAGGAAGAACAGCGCCATTTTTGGGAAGCACAAGAAACCTATATTCAAATGTCTCCCTTTACCCACGCCGATAAAGTTAAAGCACCGCTACTACTAATTCACGGTGCAAGCGACGACCATCACAGTACATACCCACTGCAAACCAAACGGCTCTATCAAGCACTGAAGGGACTTGGGGCGAACGTGCGTTGGGTATCATTACCATTGGAACGTCATAGTTACAGTTCCCGTGAAGCCGTAGCCCATGTACTGTGGGAAATGACACGCTGGTGCGAACTTTATCTTTAGGTGATTAGGAATTGGGGATAAGCGATTGGTAATGAATAATTAATTGGTCAATTCCTTATTTTACTCGCCGTAGGCGCAATTTGTTATGTCCTACGGACACGCTACCTACGGATCTGCTAATGACTTTTGACTTGTCCCCAGTCGCCAATCCCCAAATCGCCTGTCTAAACCGAAACCAAGCGTCGTAGAGACTCGGTGCGACGTTTGGCTGTGCTGTTTTTGGAATCTAGTTTCAATGCTTCTTCGTATGCTTCTAGAGCAGGAGCATTTAATTTTTTCTTCTCGTAAGCATGACCGAGATTATTATAGGCGGTAACGTAATCGCCTTTTAGTTTGACAGCTTCTTTGTAATGACGAATAGCAAGATCGTACTGCTCTTGAGCAAAATACACATAACCCAAAGCATTATAAATTAGAGCAAGATTTTCTTGTTGTTCTTGTTCTTGTTCTTGTTCTTGCTCCTCTTCCTCAATAGCTTTAATTGCTTTTTTAAACAGAGTCAGTGCTTGAGTATATAACTTTTTATCAGAGTAAATGCTACCCAACTGATAGTATTCTTGAGCGGTTCCCTTTTCTTTAGTCAGTTTTTTTTGCAATTTAGAAAAAGAACTTTCTACTCTTCGACTTTTGAAAATCTGGCGAAAAACGCTAATAACGGTAAAAAGTAGCACCGCAACTAAGATAGAGAGATAAATAACTGCTAGATTGTTATCCATTGCCTTTATGAACTGTCGATTTTTCTGTTTATATTATTAGGTAATCAAGAATCAGCTATAAAAAATTGAGAAGAATAATAGAAAAAATTAATTTTTCTCCCTGTTGGGTGCTACTCATGGTGCGTATCGCTCACGGCTCGTAAGTAGAATTTTTCAGCCTCAAAATATAAAAATTTGAAGTTTTTCAATTATTAAGATTCTAAAATATTAAGTTTCATCAAATATTAAGTAATATTTCATCAAGTACATTGCTTGTGGTGAAACCGTGAGATGCGCTGCGCGTAGAACAGTAACTTGGAACAGCTTAATAATATGTATCTTCAGCATGGATCTTCAGCGCGTCAATAAAAAGTGTGAAACGCAACAACGTTAAATTTGAGTTGTTTGTACTCCAGATACAGATTTTTTGAAATATTGCCTATTCTTTCAACCTATGAGTAGTTTCAATAAATACTATGTATAAAAACAAGAAAATATGAAGGTTATTTTATTTCTAATTGGGACTTTAGTACTAGCCCAATTTAGGATATTAGTTCGATTTAATTATTTGAGTAAATCCTTATCATGAGTATCGAAAGGCAATTGATTCAAGTCTGATCGGCTATTTATTAAGCACAGCATAATTCCGATTTTTGATGATGTTTACTGTATACAATAAAAGCACTTTCAAGACAGATGTAATTCTTCTTTTGTCTCGCAGTACACTAACACAGGGAATAATAATGAGTATTCAAATTCACCAAAAATTCACTGATTTATTGGTAAAAGAAAGTAAAAAATTGGCTAATAAATGGCATTTAGTACAAGAGATTCTTTTTCAGCCAGTTGAGGGTCGAAATTTGAGTGGTGTTGACCTAAGCAATACTGAACTTCGCGGTGCGAACCTTATTGGTGCAAACCTCAGTGGTGCGAATCTCAGTGGTGCAAACCTTAGTGGTGCAAACCTTAGTGATGCAAACCTTAGTAGTGCTGACCTTAATAATGCTGACCTTATTAATGCCAATCTTAGTAACGCTGACCTCATCCGTACAAACCTTAGGACTACCAACCTCAAAGACACAAAAATTGATTCTGGTACAAAAATCGATGGTAAATGGTATCTTGTGTGGGAAATTGTTAATCAGAGAGTTTTTGGGCGAGATCTCATCTGTGCCGATCTTACTGGAGCCAACCTCAACGGAGTCGATCTTATCGGAGCCAACCTTAGACATGCTAACCTCAACGGTGCCGATCTGACCTCAGCCAACTTGATAAAAGCTAACCTCAGAGGTGTTAACCTTAGAGATGCGAAACTTAATAATGCCAATCTTAGAGATGTAGATCTCACAAATGCTAATCTCAGTCGCGCCGATTTTAGAAGTGCTAATCTTAGGGGTGTGGATTTCACAGGTGCAAACCTAATGGAAGCCAAGCTTAAAAATATTTTTCCTCAGAAAACCCAAGTAGTGGACGCTAGTTTACCAATCTATTGCTAGGGAAAAAATGCTAGAGGAAAAATCATGTTGTGCGATCGCTACTCATCTGTAAGTACTCGATCTGTAACAATTACCTATTGTTAATTTCTGTTTCTGCAAATTTTGATAAAGGTAAACCCCAGTACTCTACACGTTCTTGCAACCAACCTTCATCCAAATAACGAGTAATAGCTTGGTTGACTTTCTGTCGCAGTTCGGCATATTGCAAGCCTTTGGGCATAACGACAGATAATGGTTCTGTGGAAAGTTTAGTCGAAAGAATTTGATAGTTGGGGTTTTGCTTGACCCAGCCTGCAAGAATGCTAGCGTCTGCAGCAAATGCAACTGCTTGGTTTGTGTCTAAAAGTTTTTTCGCTTCGGAGTATGAATTTACTCCCACTAATTTAGCGTTTGGTAAATAGTACCGAACTGGAGCAATAGTACTAGATTTTTTAAGAACAGCGATTTTCTGATTTTTTAAATCTGTTAACTCTTGAATTGAAGCATTTTTTGTGATCAATACTGTACCGTCAAAGTAGTAAGGAAAACTGAAGCTTACTATTCGCGATCGCGACTGAGTTGCTGTGACTCTAGCAATAGTAAGGTCAACTTTGTTTTCCGCAACTACTGAAAGACGCTGTTTATTCATCACAGGTTGAAGCTTCAGCTTCAGTGGTTCGGCTTTATCTCGTAATTCTGATGCTAAACGTCTGGCTAAATCAATTTCCAGTCCCTGGAGTTCGCCACTTGAATTTTTAAATCCTAACAGAGGTAAATTATCTTTGATGGCAATTGTAATATAGCCCCGTTCTTGAATTTTTTTTAACTCAGCAGCAGATGCTACAAGTCTATTATCTGCAAATACAAAGAAAGCAAATACAAAGAAAAACGTTAACAAAAAAATTATCGCCGTTGACGGTAGCAGATGTAACGGATTAAACCTTTTCAATTTGTAAAATCCGTTATCCATCCGTTACCACCTCTATGCTTTAGCTTGACCGACCATTTCGGCAATTTTACCAAACCCACTGGGGTCTAGAACTGCCATTTGTGCCAACATTTTACGGTTAATTTGGATGTCGGCTTTTTTCAGATTACCCATAAACTGACTGTAGCTCATACCATGTTGGCGAACTGCTGCGTTAATTCGAGTAATCCACAGGCGACGAAAATCACGCTTACGCTTTTTGCGATCGCGATAAGCATAGCGTAGCGCTTTCATTACCTGTTGGTTGGCGGTTCTAAACAAAGTTGAATGGGAACCGCGAAAACCTTTCGCTAGTTTTAGAATTTTTTTGCGGCGTTTGCGAGCAACATTACCGCGCTTTACTCTTGTCATAACCTAATCCTTTCTTATTTAACCCTTCTGTATGAGACTTACAAGTATGGAAGCATACCACGAACATTATCAGCATCGCGCTCATTTACGATCACAGTTTTCGATAGTTTGCGCTTTTTACCAGTAGTCTTCTTTTCCAGAAGGTGATTTTTGAAAGCTTTGCGACGGACAATTTTACCGCTACCAGTCACGCGGAATCTTTTTGCTGCTGCTTTTCGGCTCTTGAGTTTGGGCATTATCTTGTTTTGTGTCAACACGATCCATCATTATAAAACAAGAAAATGGAAACAATGCTAACCAAGGATGAATTACTGGTGGGATTGGATGGGATCCAACTCCAAATTGATTTGATTCTACTTCAAGGCGACGCGATCCGATTCCCAACTGAAACATATTAATAGATGCACCCTGTAATTGGTGAAATGGTTGTAATTTAGCAGTATTAGTTATTCAAGGTTTATGCAGTACTAGCAACCCAAGACCTATGCAGCACTATTTTGTACAAGATCTATACAGCACTAGCTGCTTAAATTTAGTTTTTAAGTTCAGGATCGCGGGGGAATCGATTCTAAATTAAACGCAAAATGGCAAGGAAGTATATTATCCTTTTTCTCTTGGAAAATCTTATTATAGAATTCCAAAAACTGTTAATGGATAAAAACTTTTTAGGATGTCAATTATATACCCAATAATTAATTTACGACCAAAAAAAATAAAAATCCTCCCATAAGTAGGGAAGATTATATTGCACACATAAACTATAAGCTTATTAAGCGTTTATCAACAATCGTTACTACCAACGACACAATTCCCAATATCTGATTGCAAAGCAGATGCCCACGGTATATCGCCAATATCCAATCCCCATCACTCAACCCGTTCGCGAGCGAGACCTTGAATTAAATTTTCCAATTGTGCTTCTGGACAGCAATCAATTAACGCTTCAAAAGCATCGAATAACTTTGCAGCACCATCACCTAATAATGGACTCAGTCCCCAAACATCCTGTACCCAGTCTTGAGGAAGCATATCCTCAAAAATCATTCTTTCTAGAAGTTGCTTTGCTTCTTTCTTAGATATGGACATCGAATTTACGTGCAATTTGCGGGATAAACAGTCGAAAACCACAAAAAAACTGATTTTTAATTATTGCATTAAATCGTTAAGAGTTGTGAGTGGAAAATTAATAATTAGTTGTTATTACCCAAAACTCTTCACCAAAAGTAATCTACTTAAAACAAACTCCGCCCATCGCATAAGCAAAAATCTTAGACAAAGAGCATTTTTTGAGTAGTAATACTAGTTTTATGACCGCTGTAAAGCGCAACAAAAACCTTTATATTTGTTTACATAACGGTCATTTATAAAATATTTAGTCAATCAAAAATACATTATTTATTAAGAAATGTTGCAACATTTCTTGAGCTTCAAATTAGTTGAAATAATTGACTTGTTAGCACATCAAAAATTTGCTAAATAAATAGTATGCCTCTGCTACAAGATTTAGAAATAAAATTGAGAAATGTTGATAAAAATAAAGAGATGAAGTTTATTTTCATTTAATGCAGTCACCAGGATTATGCTGCTAATATTTGAATAGAAAATCGATGATTACTAGGCAGGTTAATTTGATGCGTATTATTTCCTTAATAAAAGTTAATATCGAGAGTTAAAAGTCATAGGATTTGAAAGTCATAGGATTTGAAAGTCTAAGATTTGAAAGTCTAAGATTTAAAAATTGGCATCTACAAATAGTATTCAGAAATATTGTCACAGAAATATTGCCATAGAAATATTGCCATAGTAATCGAAAACAGTTGAAGGGTAAACAAGGAAGATAATTCCCAATTTCCACAAAGACATAGAATCTATTTGCAAACAGTCATTATGAAGCATTACAGCAACGAATGGGTTCAACAATGGTGCCAAGAAAACGGTTGGACTGATTTATTTGAAGAACGGTCTAACAACTATTGGGCTTTTCCTCCAGGAGGAGTAATGCCTGAGCCAATTCCCGTTCAAGTTCTGAGAGCAATTAAAGCAAAGCACGGATTAACCTGTGAAGAACGTTTTTGGTCAATTTGCGCGGTTGGTGCAACAATGGTTGCAGCTTTAGTTGCCTATGTATTTAGATGTCCATTACCAATCGTTGCAGCTTTTGCTTTTAATGCTGTGACTGTTGCCCAGCTTGAGGTAGAGGATGCATATTGAAGATTGAAAAGGAAATTTGTTTTACTCTTGAGGAGAAGAGGTATATGCTCCAAGAGAGTATTTTTATTTGAAGAACAATCTTGAAGAATATTTTTGCTCTACTTAGCTGGCACAATAAGTTGATATTTTCAGTTGATATTGAATTAGTAGTAATCTTAAGAAATTATCTTCAG
>JAAUYD010010140.1_pt1 | contig 10226 bp, 6 predicted proteins | sample 7278101 | NCBI WGS metagenome assembly JAAUYD01 (sample SAMN14350128, study PRJNA611818) | marine sediment metagenome | isolation source: surface marine sediment (0.6m) | place: French Polynesia: Moorea | collected 2018-08
AAAATTGTAGGTCGGCTCCAGCAGAGAAGCGCTTCCCCTCACCGCTCAGAACGATGACCCGCACTTCCGGAGTCTGATCGAGGGTTTCAAAAACCGCTTGGAGCTCCTGCCAGCCCACGGCATCGAGGGCGTTGGCCTTGTCCGGCCGGTTGATGCGCACGTGGGCAACGTGGTTTTCGATTGTGACTAAAAATCGGTGGAATTTCATATGAGTTTTCCTCGGTGAAGGCATTTGTTTGATTTTGCTGTTAAATCTCTTCCTCAGGATCAAAAGCCCTAATTGGCTATTGGCTATTGACAAATGGCAATTGGCAATTGATCAGCTGTTCTGCATGATCCACCCCATCACCCCACCGCCAGGCAGATTTTGCCCGCCGTCAACGACCAGAACGGTGCCGGTGATGTATGCGGCCAGCGGGCTGGATAGGAAAACAGCCGCCTGACCGATGTCATCGCCGGTGCCGTAGCGCCCCAGGGGAATCGCCTGCTTGAACTTTTCATCGAGGCCGGGCACGCTCAGCCGCTTCATCCCTTCGGTGCCTTCGATGGGACCAGGGGCGATGCTGTTGCAGCGGATGCCAAACGCCCCCCACTCCATGGCCAGATTTTTCATCATGTTGTCGATACCTGCCTTGGCCGCCCCGGCATGCACCTGCATGTGATACGGGGTAAACGCCTGCCCGGCCGAGATAAATAAAATCGACCCTCGGGTTTCCTTGAGCTGGTCAAACGCGGCCCGGCTGGCGTTAAATGAACCGAGCAGATCGATATCGACCACCGCCTTAAAGCCGTTGGCGCTAAGCTGGTTGGCTGGGGACAAGAAGTTGCCGGCCGCGCCGCACACGAGCACGGAGATTGGCCCCAGGGTCTCTTTGGTTTGGCCAATGACTTCAGCCAGCCGGTCGTAGTCACGCACGTCGGCCGTAGCCGCAAAGACCTCCGCACCCAGCTCGCGAAGCTCGGCTGCGGCATTGTCGAGCTTCTCCTGCGTCCGGCCGCAGATGGCGATATTGGCCCCGACGGCGGCAAAGTTTTTGGCGATGGCCAGGTTGATGCCGCTGCCCCCGCCGGTGATAAATATGGTGTGACCTTTCATCAAGTCTTTTGAATAATATTTTTGAATATCCATAAAGTGACTCACAGTTCAAAGTTTGAAGTTAAAAGTCTAAAGAACGACGATTCTTCCTGAAACGACTCACTTTCTTCTTTTAACTTTATACTTTCTACTTCTTAAAATCCCATCCCGCGGCCGATGATTTCTTTCATTATTTCGTTGGTGCCGCCGTAAATCCGTGACACCCGAGCGTCCACGTACATTTTGGAGATCGGGTACTCCGACATATAGCCATATCCGCCGTGGAGCTGCAGGCAGCGATCCACCACCCGTCCCTGTAAATCGCTGAGCCAATATTTGGCCATCGACGCTTTTTCCGTGCTCAGCTTGCCCTCGTTGAGTTCGAGAATACACTGATCGACAAAGGTCCGGCCGATGGTAATTTCGGTTTTCATTTCGGCCAGGGTGAAGCGGGAGTTCTGGAATTTTCCGATCGGCCGGCCAAAGGCGGTGCGCTCCAGACAGTAGTCAATCGTGGCGGCCAGCGCCGCCTCTGCCCCGGCCACCGACTGCACACCGATGGCCAGCCGCTCCTGCGGCAGCTGCTGCATCAGGTAAATAAAACCCATCCCCTCCTGGCCGAGCAGATTTTCGGCCGGGACCACCACGTCAGAGAAGTACAGTTCAGCAGTATCCTGCCCTTTGAGGCCGATTTTGTCGAGGTTGCGGCCGCGGGTAAACCCCTCCATGCCTTCTTCGACAATCAGAAGGCTGATCCCCTTGTGACCGGCCTCCGGATCGGTTTTGGCCACAACAATAATGATGCCCCCCAGAATGCCGTTGGAAATAAAGGTTTTCTGCCCGTTGAGCACGTAATCGCCAGCCTGATTTTTGACGGCTGTGGTTTGCACACCCTGCAGGTCGCTGCCGGTGTTGGGCTCGCTCATGGCAATGGCTCCCACTTTTTCGCCGGCTACCAGCTGGGGGAGCCAGCGTTTTTTCTGTTCTTCTGAGCCATAATGAACGATGTAGGGAGCGACAATGTCGGTATGAACGCTGAAGTTGAGGCTGGAGGCGTTAAATTCGGCAAAAGTTTCGTTGATGATGGCATTGAAGCGAAAGTCTTTGGCCCCCAGACCGCCATACGCCTCATCGACATCCATACACAAGAAGCCGTTTTGTCCGGCCTTGCGCCACACGTCCATTGTGGCGATGCCGCTGTGGGTCCACTCTTCTTCGTGGGGATCGACTTCACGACGGACAAATTCGCGAAACGCATCGCGAAACATGCGGTGCTCTTCTTCATACATAAAATCTTGCATGGGGACAACTCCGAAATCTCATCGTAGAGCGCGCGCAATACGCTGAGGTTAGGTGATTTACAAAAACTTATCAAAATTAACTGTCCGCAGATTACGCAGATTATAGAGAGAAATCTGTGAAAATCCGTGTTAATCCGTGGCTTTTTTTATCAATTCTTTTTGTTAACTACTTAATTGAGTTTCTATTGGAATTCTTGACGTGCTCTGTGGAGTGATAAGGTGAAAATTTCTTTGACCGGTAATTGTGGCACACCATATGCCATAAGTCAACGTGAAGGCAAAACCACGGAAAAGCGCGCGCCGCCTGCTGGTTGATTGGCGGCCGTCACGCGACCCCCGTGGGCGGTCACCAGGCGCTGAACAATGGCCAGGCCAAGCCCGGAGCCACCTGTCTGGCGACTGCGTGAGCGATCTAGCCTAAAAAAGCGCTCAAACACCCGGTCGATCATCTCGGCCGGAATGCCTGGCCCGGTATCGGTCACGCTGATAACCAGCTCTTGATCGCCCCGCTGATCAACTTCAATCTCAATCGTACCGTCGGATGGCGTGTGCTGTAGGGCGTTTTCCATTAGATTGGAAAGAACCTGCTGCAGCCGCTCCGGATCACCCCAGATTTTCCAGCTGTCTGTTGGTTTTTCCAGACCTAAGATCCGCAAATCGATCTCTTTTTGGGCGGCCTTGACCTGCCAGCCGGACAGCAATTCGAGCAGCCACGGTTTGACCTCAAGCAGGGTCTGATTTAGGGTGAGCGCTTCGACATCAGCCAGGGAGAGGAGACGGAGATCATCGATCAGACGAGTCAACGCCTGAATCTCCTGGCTGATTACTCTCCCGGCACTGTCGACTGACTGCATACCGTCCTGCAGCCCTTCGAGATTGACCTGCATAATCGTAAGTGGGGTTCGGAGCTCGTGGGCAATATCGGCTACAAACTGCCTTCGCTGGGTTTGCTGTTGTTCGATTGTGGTTGTCATGCGGTTAAACGCCCGGGCCAGGTCGGCGAGCTCATTTTCCCCCTCCACCTCAAGCGGTTCGGCTTTTCCCTCCTCCGTCATTTTGACGGCCGCGTTGCGCAGCTGGGTTAGAGGTGTGGTGATTTGCTGGACCAAATACCAGCTCAATCCGGCCCCGATCAGGGCGGCAAATAGGCCGGCTCCGGCTGTAAAGCGCCAGAACGCCGGCTGTAAGGCTCCGGCCTGACTGAGATCAAGCCCGGTTTGGACCAGCAGAAAGTTTGATGCGCCATCTGCTGTTTCAAGCTGGATCGCCCGGTCCTCCCAGTCGGCCGGTAGACCAGCTGGATCGACATCCGTAACGATCCCTTCCGCTAGAACCTCCCCATCGGCCGAGAGCAGCATCACTCGTTCAATCTGCAGGGCAGCCAGGATGGTTCGCTGCAGTATCAGGGCCTGCCTCTCATTTGGTGACGGCTCGGGCTGGGAAACGGCCGCCTGCAGCAGTTTGCGGGTTTCCTCTCGGTTTGGATTGTCGTTGAGATGATCTTGGATGAGAGGGGCCAGCTGCTGACCATAGGCAAGGGCCAGCCGGGCAGCCAGCCGATCTCCAGGTGTAAAGGGGATCAGCTGAAACAATAAAAGAATGATGGCCACCGTGACGACAATGACCAACAGATAGCTGCGTGTAAGCTGGCCGCGGATCTGGTTACCCCTCATAGCGATACCCCACCCCAAAGACCGTTGCGATCCGCTCCGGATCACCACCAAGGTCGCCAATTTTGCGCCGCAGCTGGCGGATATAGACGTCGACACTGCGCTCCAGCCCCTCATAATCGTGGCCCAGGGCAAGCTCGATTAACCGGCTGCGTTTCAGGACGCGCCCCTGATGTTTGAGCAGGGTAACCAGGACAGAAAACTCATTTGGGGTTAGTGAAAGCGGCTGGCCCCCAAGGTGTGCTTCATGTCCATCCACATCAACGACGAGATCGCTATCGGTCAACAGCAAGTTTCCGGTGCTGGAACGGTTGACGCGTCGAAAAATCGCCTTCGCTCGGGCCACAATTTCCCGGGGACTAAACGGCTTGGTGACGTAATCATCCGCCCCAATTTCCAGCCCCAGCAGCCGGTCGATTTCTTCTGCACGGGCGGTTAACATGATAATGAGCACGTTGGCGATTTCCGGCCGGGGATCCTGACGCAGCATGCGACAAATATCTAGACCGTCGATTTCCGGCAGATTGAGATCGAGGATAATCAAATCGGGCCGCCAGGTGCGGGCCCGTTCCAGGCCTTTTCGGCCATCGGCTTCGACCACCGTATCGTAACCGGCCTGGCGGAAATAATTATCAACCCAGCGGGCGATTTGGGATTCATCTTCGATGATTAAAACACGCATTGAAATGACCACAGAAAACAGACTTCAGACAACAGGGTGAATTTAGCACAGGTGCCAGTGATTAGAAAGAGCAATCGTGCGTATTGTGCTCAACTTCCCGCCACTGACACGGCTTGTCAAGCTCGAGCAGTTTATAAAGATAGATGGCAATAATGAAAGCCGTCAGGCCAATTAGAGCCAGAATGACGGCCATGAATTTTATCAAGAACATGTCAACACAATTAACTTTAAACTTTCTACGGTCGGCGATCCCGGCCGTTTCTTGGTTGGGGAAGATTGCGGCCGGCACCGTCAAAACGCCCCTGAAATTCAGCAAAATTTTGTCGGATTGAGCCCATCTGGGCTGAAAGGGATGGCCAGTTACCGTTCATGATTGCCGTATTTGCCTGGGTTACCGCATCCGCCATTTGGTCAAACGACAGGCTCCGCAAGCTGGCCGAGGCATTTTGACCAAGCTGCAGCAGGGTTGTGGCCTCGTCGGCCGACAGTGTCCCGTTGCTGAGAGATTCCTGCAGCGTTGTCACATAACCGAGCGTTTGGGCAAGCGCTTCATCACCGCTGGTGGCAATTGTCGTGGGTGCGATGGCGGCCCACTCCGCCTGGCGGGTTTGCCATTCAGCCTGGGCGGCGGTGATCCATTCGTTGGCCTGCTGCTGTGCCCCCTGAATTGCGGCCGAAGTCTGCTGGGCGGCTGTTTCCAGAGTCTGGATCGTTTCATCAGCGATGGCCACCCCTGCAGCCAGGGTCTCGTTCATGGCCACAAGCGTGGTGTTGATCGTTTGAACCGACTCGTTTAAGGTCGCCAGCTCATTTTCGATGTCGTTGAGCTCGTTGATGGTGCTCTGGGCAATTTCTTCGTACTGGGTGAAATAATGGGCGATGAGCGCCTCTGCTTCAGCCAGCGCCTCATCGGCCGCCGCGGCGGTGACCGTGACCGTCTCAATTTCGGTGGACGTAACCTGATCGTCGGCCGTGGCTGCTGCCGCCGCCGCCGCCGTATTTTCAGCAGCTACCAGGGCGTCATCCACCGCCTGGTCGATGGCAACCAGCAATTCCTCTTCAGTTGAAGCCATGGCTGATTCAACCGCAGCACCCACGGCAGGAGGCACGGCCGTGGCCAGCGCCCCGGCGACGGCCGCATCGATTTGCGCCTGTTGGGTGGCTTCGGCCGCGACAGTTGCTTCGACCTGGGCGGCAACGGTGGCTTCGAGATCGGCCGCAGAGGCCTCTTCTTCGTTCACAGCCTGGCAGCCGATCATCAGACCGGCCGCGGTCAAAATCATCATAAAAGCAATCAATTTAAAATTTGACATGGTGTTTTTCTCAACTTTTAACTCAAGTTGCGACCCTAACCCCTGTCATTCCGAGCGCAGCCGAAGGATTACAGGGAGAAATCTGTGATAATTCGTGTTAATCCGCAGCTATTATTTCCTTATAAACAGGGATGGGTCTGGTAGATCAAGCGGGCTGCGCCTTTGGCCAGTCGCTCGCTCCAGCGGTCAACCTGGGATTGGGTGATGCGCCCATTTTCAACGGCCGCTTCCAGCCGAGCCTCAAACTTTTCAACTGCCATATCAACCAAGCTCTCTCCTCCGACTCCCTGTTCGTCGGCTATCGCGCCCAGAGATTGACCGCCGGACAATCGGCCGGCCAGCTCCTCAACGGTCAGATTGAGCGCATCTGCCGCCTGGGGTGACCAGTGACCCCACATTCGGCCGCCAATCATCCCGAGCCCCCAGTACGGACCGCCTCCATTGGTCATCAGATGATCAACCGTTAACGGAACCGCTTTGGTTAACTGGGCCGCTTGCTCCGCGGTGATGGTTCCACCGGCGGCCGCTTCCTCAATTTTTTCCAGGCGATAGGTGGTGATGGCGGATTGAAGCGCCAGCTGCTCCGGCGTCGTATTGGCCAGTTCACCAACAGTTTGACCGCCAGCGAGAGATTCCGCAACCGCAGCGGCGGTTGTACCCAGAGCCGTGCCAATGACCGGGTTGAGTTCCTCGCCCCAAACGACATCACAGGTTTGCCCCCCGAGGTCAAAACCGATTGGTCCACTGGCTCCGGCCACCCCGCTGCCGGCGAGGAAGGCAGCGATCAGGGTGATCGATACCAAAATCTTTTGCTTGAACATAGAAACTCCTTTTAATACTGTGTAACAGATGTTTTCTTAACTTTTGACCATGTTGCCACCTTTTTTAACCGATGAATGAATCCATCGGCCAAGGAGACCGAAAGTGGATAAATCCAGTTTTTAACGCGATTTATCGCGTTACTGATACTTCCAAAAAATCACCGTGGAGATCGACAAGAACGCAAAGATTTTTCAAGATAAAGGCTCTCGCCGCGTTCTCCAAGTCTCTGCAGCAAGATATTTGTCAACCTGGTTTTTAGGTTAAAAAGGAGTTGTTAAGATTTGTCGATGATTGTATGCAGGTTTGGCGAAGTTATCGGCTCCCACAGCAGGCGGCCCGGCTAACCAGGTTTTCCTCAGTCTAGCAGCGCAGAATAGTCGTGTGTTTTGGTGTCATTTGATTTGTCAGATACTTCTTTTATGATGGTTTTCACATTGCCGATCGTCTTCTTGGCTATAATGGCGATTTACCGTCAACTCAGCATCAACCGACCAAGGTCCCTTAAATAAAATGTATAGATTTGCCCTTTTGGGTCGCCCCCGCATAACCAATGACACCACGCCCATAACCGATTTTGTGTCGGATAAGGTGCTGCTGTTGATTTGTTACCTGGTGATGCATCCGGCTGAAGAAAGCCATGCACGTTCCACATTGGCCGGTCTTTTTTGGGGAGAGATGGAGGAGGACCGGGCTCGAGCCAATTTGCGGATGGCCCTCTATAATTTGCAAAAGCTTCTTCCGGGTTTCCTGGCGGCCGATCGAAAAACGATAAGCGTGCATCCTCAAGCGGTATTTTGGCTTGATGTGCAGGAGTTTGAGCAACAATTGGCAAATGGGTCGACCGCTTTGCCGGCTGCCGTCGCCCTTTATCGGGGAGAGGTTTTGCAGGGGTTGGCGTTTGATGATGCCCCAGAGTTGGAGGATTGGCTGCGGCTGCAGCGGGAATCCCTACGCTTGCAAATGCTCGAGGCGCTTGAGGAATTGATCGACCACCAAATTTCTCAGGGAGAGTGGACCGCTGCCATAAACAACCTGCAGAAACAGCTAGCCATCGAACCGTGGCGAGAAGCATCCCATCGACTGTTAATGAGGCTGCTGGCGCGCACCCGTCAATTTAATGCGGCTCTGGCTCAATACGAGCGGTGCCGGGAAATGTTAATTACGGAGCTGGGTGTTGAGCCGATGCAGGAAACGATCGATCTACAGGCAAAAATCACGGCCGCCCGCGAACGCTCACAACCGCATCATCTGCCATCGCAGCCAACCCCTCTGATTGGTCGTACGGCCGAACTTGGCCAGCTGTTTTCTCTTCTCAACGATGAGGAGCGGCGCTTGATTTCCCTCACCGGTCCGGGGGGGAGCGGCAAAACGCGGCTGGCCATCGCCGCGGCCGAAGAGCAGGCGTATGCTTTTCTCGATGGGGTTCACTTTGTTCCTTTTGTGGGGGTGACCCAAACCGCTGGGGTTGATGCCGCTCTGGCTGGAGCACTGCATTTCCCCCTCGATCCGGATAAACAGATACGAACGCAGCTTCTTGACTATTTGCGGCAAAAGGAGGTGCTGCTCCTGTTTGACAATGTGGAGCAAATTGTTGATTCAATCGCTGATCTGGCCGTCGAAATATTGCAAAACGCCCCTCGAGTGACGTTGCTGGTTACGTCACGCGAGAGTTTGCGGTTGAGATGGGAGGTGCGCGTGCCCTTAAACGGGCTGTCCGTACCCCCACCAGAGGCTGGTGAGGCGGCCGCAGATTATGATGCGGTGCGGCTTTTCTGGCAGATTGCCCAGGGAGTTCAACCTGCTTTTGATGGAAATCTCGAACCGGTTAGCGGGTTGTGCCGCCTGGTTGAGGGGATGCCGCTGGCGATTGAATTGGCGGCCGCCATGATGGAGCGGGAAACCCCGCAGCAGCTCCTCAATCAGGTACAGCAAAACCTCGATCAGCTGGAAACGGTCCTGCGCGATGTCCCCAGCCGTCATCGCAGCCTGCGGGCGGTATTTGACTACTCCTGGTCTTTGCTAAATGATGAAGAAAAGCATGTTTTTTCCCGGCTTGCTCTATTTCGCGGTGGTTTTTCAAAAGAAGCGGCGGCCGTCGTAGCTGATGCCTCGTTAAACCGGTTGGCCGATCTTGCGGCCAAATCACTCCTGCGAAATCAGGCGGAGTATCGCTTTGAACTGCACGAAATACTGCGTGAATACGCGATGGAGAGGCTCCTCCAAAATGGGGAAAAGGAAATCACGGCAAAGCGGCACACGGAATATTATCTGCAGCTGCTGCACCACGATGAGGAGGGGCTGCAAGGATCGCAGCAGTATGATCTTGCGGAGAGCCTGCGAATCGACCTGGACAACATTCAGACCGCCTGGAAAACGGCCGTTGCGGGCGGTGATGAGGCGCTGGCTGCTGCCGCTGTAGGGGGATTATCTCGACTTCATCGGGTGCTGGGCCTTTTCCAGGCGGGTGAAGCTGTGCTCGCGGCCGCTCGAGATACGTTTAAATCGGGGTCGAACGGCATATTTGCCCTTCATCACGCTGATTTTCTGGTTGAACGACATGATTATCAGGCGGCCCTGCAGGCGCTTGACGAGGCTTGGGATCAGGGATTGCCTACCCCAGAACTGCAGGCCACCGCCAGACTTGCCGCCGCTCGAGCACATTATCGGACAGGAGCGCTTGACCTCGCCCGCGAGCTGCTGGATGAGGGTTTGAGTCTGGCCAAACAGGCCGGCCGATACGACCTCCAGGCGGCCGGCTGGTCTACACTTGGTTCCATTGAAGAGATGTCCGGCCATTACGATGCGGCCGAAGCAGCGCTGCTAAACGGATTAGAATGTATTCAGAGAATTGAAGATATCTATGGATTGACTCTCATTCAATTGGGTTTGGGAATCGTTCATTTCCGGCGGCAAAATTTTTCGGCTGGGAAAAAGCTTTTGCTTGAGGCCCTGGAAACCCGCCGTGCCGTTGATCCAACCGGTTTAAGCAGTGCCCGCATTTTGGTTGGGTTGGGTACGGTGACCTACAATCTGGGTGAGCGGGAAGAGGCCCGTCGCTATTATTTGGAGTCGTTAAGGGTATTTCAGATTGCGGGCGATCGCTCCGGGGAAGGGTTGGCCACCGATATGCTGGGTCGTATGGCCGCCTTTGTTGGTGATGTAGAGGTCGCCCTACGCTATTACGATCAATCCCTGGCCGCCCGGGAGGCGATCGGCAACCCTAAAGGTATCGCTGATACAAAGCGTCATCTGGCGGATTTATTGGTTAATTTAGGCGCGTACGAACGAGCCAGAGAACTGCTCGATCAGGCTAAGGAAATCTATCTCGATCTTGGTGAACGGCGATCGTACGGCTCTACCCTG
>JAAUYD010247390.1_pt1 | contig 10226 bp, 5 predicted proteins | sample 7278101 | NCBI WGS metagenome assembly JAAUYD01 (sample SAMN14350128, study PRJNA611818) | marine sediment metagenome | isolation source: surface marine sediment (0.6m) | place: French Polynesia: Moorea | collected 2018-08
GAAACCAGAGGAACTAAATGCAAAAAAAACAAACCAAATATTCTAATATTTTTCAACCCTTATCAAAATGAAACCATTATTGGCCGGTTAAGATGGAAACGATCCGCCTCGTGTGGCCGAGAAGGGGGGTACAGATTCCATAAGAAAATCCCAGACCCAAGCATTATCGACATCATCGGCTCAGCTGCCGCCCCCTCTCTCAACTGAAAAACCTTCAGGGTTCTTGAGCGGCAACTCAGCCTAGCCGGCTTCCTTGGCCTTCCTGTAGTACCACCCCCTTACGCCTACAGACAAATCGACACGACCAAGGCAATAGCGGACTGCGAAGCCAAGCTGAGATTAATTATGCAAGCCTGCGTCGTTTTCTCCCATAACTTTTAGAAAGTCTCCCTTCGTTGAGCCATGTTCAGCTATTGCAGCGTTGACGACATTTACCCAGGTCCAATCCGAATAATGCGAATAACTAGATATCAGCCTCTCCCAAACATCCAGTATGTCCGTTATGCTATACCTGGATGAATCGTCCGCCGTCCATAGATTCCAAAAGAAAACCAACCAGTCCCATTCAACACCTCTATCGTTCCAAGACGTGTCGCACCATGTATGCCACCATCGTTCAAACTGGGTTAAATCAACCGGACAGACGTCGTCTGTACAGTCTATACGACCTGGTGGGTAGTTGATGGGTTTGTAATAACCAAAAAAACCGTTTTGATCGGTTGTGTTTCGCTTATTGAAAACCGCTGAGGAAATGAAGTGTGCAAACCCCTCACTTTGTGCATGTGCAATGTATTCTCTGGATTGGAGACAGTGAGTCGTGCCAGTGCAATAACATAACAGAGGTCTATCGTGATATGCGCTTCCTGAATGGATATCGTAGAAATCGGCATATGCGTCGCCAATAGCATGCCCAAATTCATGGACTGCTTGAAATTTCTTCCTTGATCGATCTGCCCCTTCATTCCGAATTTCTATTCCGTAGTAGTCCACGCTTCCACTTCCCCCGCAACGGCCATCAAATTCGACCTCATCGCCACCATAGACAAATAGATATGTATTGCTAATCAATCCAAGGTTTATTTCAGTATGGCGGCGCATTACCTGGCCGGCGATGGCAGCCATATTGGTATCCCAACTGAGGCTACCCATCGTAATATACTGTTTGTATATTGAAGCCGTGGGAATGAACTCCTCATCGTACCATTTATATCCTCCTGTCGAAGAACTTGGATTACATTCCGCCGATCCAGGCACAGAAGGGCTTGAATTGTCTTGCACATAGATGCGGATTGAGGAATCGCTCGGATGCTGGATCTTGGTACGCACACGAAGCTCGTAATCATATTCTGTGTACAGACGTAGCTTTGGCGTGCAGCCATCTTCGTCCAAAGTACCGGTCCATCGGGTGCCCCAGGGCCAATACATGGTTGCACTGGCAAACGCGGCGCGTCTGTCCACAGGACCTTCATCTGGGAATATGTCTTCTCCAACTTTGGTGTCAGTGAACTCCGTGGGCCATCTGGCGCAGATTTGCTTTCGATATCCCCCTGCTAAACTATAGCTTGAACACAAGGTGACGAAGGAGAGACACATAATGCCAATAAGCGTTTTTTTCAAAACAAATTCCTTTCTTTGAATTGGGCGCACTATCGTCCCAATTAGCGCTACTGTCTTTTTTATATGTGAAAAGTGCTGTATTCAAAACGGAACAGAGTCCCTATATTAACAAGATAAATTCCCTATTTTTGCAACTTTCATTCCCTATATTGCTGTTTCAATTCCCAATCCCGAGAATTCCTCCGCCGCCTAGTGCTCGAATTGCCTCGAATTGCCGCTCAAAGACCCTGAAGATTTGTCGGTCGAGAGAGGGTATAAAATTGATAAGGTCGGTAATCTTTTACTGAATGGGTGCTTCGAATAACAGCATCAAGGATGATTCCGGGTTTAATTTCACGTTATTTGTTCAGTTTTATATCGATTTAACGCAGCTGTGTGCTGGGAGCCACGCGCCTGAGAGAAATGCTAGATCTTATGCGCTTTCAGTCGGTCAGAAGCAGGCGTCGAAATAGGGTTTGATAAGGGGCGGTCTGAAAGTACCTTCCGGGAACGCTCGGTGCAACATACCCATCCGGTAGTCGATGGAGGCTTTCCGATATGCCGACAAAATCTTTTGCCATTGACGCCTAAATGTTTTGCGTTGCTCGGGATCCGAACAATGACACAACGGCTGCCTACCCGATTCCTTTGGATGGCGCGGACGCGCCCGAGGATTGGTCTGATACTGCACCGTTACACCCATCGCTTGGCGACCTTCCTTCCTGAGCATTTCCTGAACCCGCTCCTCGACCGCGAGTACTTGCGCCCGCATCCACGCCTGACGCTTGTGAGCCGGCCAATCTGCCTGGCTCGGAATCGGGGTTATTTTAAGGTCCAGCCACTGGACATAGTCCTGAGGACAATGACTCTTTTTGCGATAACTCCCGGCTAGATGATACCCAGTCCAATCAATGCGAAAAAACTGTAGCTTTTCCCCGCGAGAGAGATGATGGAATGTGGTAAAGAAGGGAGATTCATCGACTTTCTCCACCAGAAAATCTTTGACGGTGGCGGTCATTGCATAGACCATCTGCTGTTCCACTGAAACATCGTCAATGCAGACGGTTGCCCGATAGGAAGCGCCGAAGGCATGCCCATTCCTTTTCCATTTCTTGTTTAGCTTAACCGCGATGTAACTGAAGAAATTGCGAAAAAAGGGAGCGATATTGGGTAGTTGTTCAGGAGTTACGGAGAAACCAATCTGGAGATGGTTAATGTTCGACTCCACCCAATGGATTTGAATCGGCGCCAGCACGTTAGCCCTGGCGGCAGCTGAGCCGATAACGTCAATGATACTGGGGTCAGGGATTTTCTGATGGAATCTGTTGAACGCCTCGACCGGGCATCCAGCGGTAAGGAGCGGGTGTTTTGGGTCGTGATCAGGTTTGAAGAGAAACTGCTGGTCGACCGTACGGATGACCACGGCGTAGACTTTATGAGGCTCGAAAGCTCGGATTCTTCTACCCATACCCTCCTACTCGGCCACTCGAAGCGGATCGTTTCCAAAAAATATGCACGATGTGTAAAAAAAATGAAAAAAATGTTCAGGGTCCTTGAGCGGCAACTTTGGGGGCAACTTTGGGGATGAACCGTTCTCCTGCCGACTAAGCCAGGCTCAGGGTTGCGTGGGCTTTGAGCAGGCTAGCATGAACCGCCACCCCATGGGGACACGTGAGGGAACACGGTGCGTCGCAGGTCAGGCAGGATGAGGCGTTGTTGCGTCCAAGCTTGGCGTACTTTTCCATCGCCTGTTTTTCGCTGCCCTGATTATCAAAGTAATAGAAATACCGCATGATCCGGCTGACCGGCACTCGATGGGGGCATACAGCCATGCACATGGTGCAGCCGTGTCGGCAATAGCAGCGGCTAAAGGCCAGCTCATAATCCCGCAGCAGCTGGGCACCACGAGCGCTGAGCTCGGTGCCTGAGATGGGCAGAAATCGATCCACTCTATCGAAGTCGGAAAATGAGACACAAACCGTGTGCATGGCCGGATTGGCAAATACCCACCGGACGCTCTCCACTTCGAGCTGCTTTTGGGTATTTACGCCGTGCTTGCTCAAGAAGGCGTCCATGGCAGGCTTATATTTTTCCGCCTCTTTAATTTTGTGGTCCTGAACTTTATAGATTCGCGCGATAGCCTCCTCGCGGGGCAGGCCCGCGTCTTCGAGCATTTTGAGGATCGCCTTGTAGTCACCCGAGGGGTTTTCCGGATCAAACCGCTCCACCTCAATTTTGCCGGTGTAGGTCTTCATGGCCTGGGTACCGATATTTTTCTCCTTGCATGCCTTGAGCACCCGCTCGCCTTCGCCTGATTTCATGAAGTTGTAGACCAACAACATGACATCAAATCGCCCGTCCTCAACTGCTGCAAGAAGCACTTCCTCCATGCTACCCTGCTGTTCGCCCCACGGACCGTGACACGAGATACCGGTATACTTGACCTTGCCCTCTTGCTTGAGCCGCGTCACGGCCTCGTGAAAGCCGGCGTGGGTGATGAGGTTCTTGTCCACTACAGAGTGAAAATGCAGCGCGTCGACATAGTCGGTCTTCATCCGCTCCAGGCATTTGTTGAACCGATCCACCAGCACCGGTGCTGTGTCTGTCTTTTCGATCTTGACCTTGGTCTGGAGAAAAATCTTTTTGCGATCCATGTGCGCCATCGCCTCGCCGATGTTGCGCTCTGCGTCCCCCTTGCCGTAGCTTTCGGCCAAATCGAATAGATTGACGCCCCGGTCGTAGGCGTACCGCACCACGTTCTTCTCGCCCACGCGGGCGCATCCCATGGAGATGTCCGACACCGCGAATCCGGTGCGTCCCAACCTCCGATGACGCTTGATTGCCGGCATGTCCGCTGCCGCTGACTCAGCCACCGCGCCGGGGTCCGTTGTCCCTTGGGGTACTTGGGCCACCGGATCGACTGCACTGGGCTGCGCCGCGCCACAACCGACCAAGGCGCTCCCAGTAGCAGCTGCAACAGCCCCGGAAGTCTTTAGAAACCACCGCCTCGTGAACCGTTTGTCGTCTTCTTGTCTCATCTCACCTCCCCTTTGCTATGTTGCGTTGCTGTGGTGCTGCCGCCTCTTGGCAGACCCGCGTTTCGAGGAGACAGTTCACCGGTCTTTTTCACATTTCTACACACAATACGTCAGACCGTGCTGCAGGCTCAAGGGAAAATCGCGATCCGCCGCGATCCCCACCCTGTGCTCAAACCCATGAAACGCAACACGGCCACACAGAATGGAAACGAGCGTTTATTTTTACTATCGTCGGAACTTTATCCTGATATTGACAATTTCGTGAAATATATCAAGGCATACCGATGGATGATAAACGGGTTAAGCGCCCGATTTGCCCCAATTTGCTCTATTCATTCATAACGTCGTATAACACAATCCCGAACTGATTCTGCACTAGTCCAGAAGTCTCATCCGCCTTAACCACAACCGCGAATCTTGTGCCATCAGAGTTAAAAAACACAAACCGACCGTGGGACAGAAACGCCCCTTCTCCTACCTGAAATTCAGGCAGGTTTAGCCGATCTATCAACCCAAGATACTCAGAATTGTAGATCACGATCTCAATGTCTTCGTTCAACGGATCGAATGCAGGCTCTAGAGGAATCGCCAAAATCTGTTCTGCCGCTACTGAATGCACGGCCCACTGCAGACTGCCTATCTCTGAGAGAGTACCCGCATAGGTCATGTCATTGGCCTGTACTTCTGACGCCCGATAGGTGGTACCAGACCTTGTAATGATACGCAGCCCGTCCTCTGAAATCCACAACGGGGCGCCCGCACTATAATCTCCGTGGTATGGAGAGTCGTATAAATAGGCGGCCGTTCCACCCTGTATGTCATATTTTTCGATGTCTTGGGGAGAGAGTCCTCTATCCGCACCATAGATTGCTTTGCCGTTTGGGTGCAAGCGAGCCAACGTCCCAGCATAGATGGGAGGACCTGTACTCAGGGTTTCGGTGCCAGTGGCGATTTCCAGGCAGCGGATCGACTCCCACTGACCAGACCGTGGGAATGCGTACACATATCCGTTTCCGGCCAACACAATGTCCAACACATCACACGTCACGGGTAAGGTCTGGTCAACCACCATGGCTTCAAGATCAATAATTGATACAAAAGCATCGTGCCCAACAGCGGCGGTCATTCCGTCCGGAGAGACAGAAATACACACACCGATAGTCGGAAGCTCGACACTCTCGTGGCTATTGCTCCACGGATCATATAGATGCACTTCATCACCAGAAACTGCAATTAGAGCGTCATAGTAATCGCTATACTCGGCATCAACTATATCGAACGGAAGTCGGGTCACGTCCGATTCCGATGTATCCGTGTCCGTATCAGTGTCAGTTTCCGTGTCCGTATCAGTGTCAGTTTCCGTGTCCGTATCAGTGTCAGTATTAGTTTCCGTTTCAGTTTCTGTGTCAGTATTAGTTTCCGTTTCAGTTTCTGTGTCAGTATCCGTGTCAGTGTCAGTGTCCGTGTCAGTATCAGTGTCGGTATCAGTATCGGTATCGGTATCAGTGTCAGTGTCTGTGTCTGTGTCTGTGTCCGTGTCAGTATCGGTATCAGTGTCAGTGTCGGTGTCTGTGTCAGTGTCGGTGTCAGTATCAGTGTCGGTATCAGTATCGGTATCGGTATCAGTGTCAGTGTCAGTGTCAGTGTCTGTGTCTGTGTCTGTGTCTGTGTCAGAGTCGCTACCACCTCCTGGATTCACATCACTGGTGCAGGCCTGATAAACGCCTAAAATGATGACAATGTACAAAACAGTCCCGATACTTCGTAACATTTCTTCCTCCCGAAGAGTCCCTCTTTGTCCGCGATAGGTTTACCTAAAATAACCGACTTTTCGATGACGTGCAATAAACAACTGACATCCCTCTTTGTCATGAACCTCTCAACGGCCCTATCAACGGCCTTTGTGATATTTTTTCCTTCATTTTATCGGATTTTGGAAACGATCCGCCTCGTGTGGCCGAAAGGTAGGAATTCTTTCAACAGATGCTATAAGAAGATCCCAGCCCCAAGCATTATCGACACCATCGACTCAGCTGCCGCAAGGGCTAAAGAGCTGGCTCCAATTCAAATTCATTGGCTGGAATTTATTAAACAGTGTCCCCTATACCCTCTTGTGTCCTTGTTCGGATCCAAATCAACGCAAAGAATTTATTAAACAGTGTCCCCTATAATCTCTTAAGGGAAGGAGCCATTGATTTTGTTAAACATAAAAGAACAACCTCAGCGACCTCAGGCAACCGTCAGGGGCGGTTCTTGGAAGATGATTCCTGAGAAGTACTATTCCATATAAGAGGCATGTGTTTTACAACAGGTCATGCTTTGAAAAACCGATCCGCAGCGCAATCTGAACACCACGACTCAGCGGCGAGCAGGGTGTCACTCTCCTATTGATTCTGCTCTGTCTTGAGTACCAACCGGTTGAAAAGAATCAGGCTTACCACTGTGACCAGTCCAATGGCAGCGATGACGTACCAGAATCTCTGGGGTTCGTACGTCTCCCACAGCAAGGTGGTCAAACCGTTCTTGTCCAAGTTCAGCTGTTGGGCGACGTGTATGAGTAGGTCATTTTGAGTGAATGCATCCGTGATCTCGGGAATATCGATGTTTCGCTCCTCAGCCAAGCGTTTGACCAGGCCGATCTTGTCGGATATGTTGCTGTAGAGACCTGCCAGTAGGCCCGCGAAGAAGCTGCCTCCGGCTACCGGTAAAAACGAACAGCCGATGTACAGCGCCCGCTTGTCTTTTGGGGCCATTCTGCCCAGGTACTCGGTAATCTTGGGGGAACAGGCCATCTCACCGCACGCAAAGATCAGCAGTGAGATCACCACGAACACCGGGTTTCGTGTGAGAAACGCCAGACTCAGGCCGATGCAGTTGATGCAGATGCCCGTGGTGATCGCGTTTACCGGGTGCCACTTCATCACCAGAGTGGATACCACCATCTGAAAGATCACGATGTAAAATGCAGGAAACGTTGTAAGGATTTCGGCGGAGATGGTTCCTTCGGCCGTGCCGATACCCTCGGCGATCCATGGGGCGACAGAGTGGATGCTCTGGTAGAGACCGGCGATGTCCACCCACTGATTGATGAAGATCCCCAGGGTATAGAACAGCTGGTAATACACGGTCCAAAAACCCACGATGATCAGGATGAAGAGTACGAGCCTGACATCCTTCAACGTGGTGAACAGATTGAACAGGACCTGTTTGACTGACTGCTTTAGGGCGTCGGTGTTCTTCTCTCGTTCTGGCTCTTTGTAAAAAAGTAGCACTAGGACAAAGCTCACGGCCATCATGGCCGCGGATATAAAGAAAACGTAGTTCCAGCTGCCAGGCCCGTCTGCAGAGTGGGGCCTGAGCTTGGACGCGGTGATCGGGCCGATAAGCCCGCCCAGGTTAATCATCATGTAGTAGATGCCGAAGCCGATGGATGCAGTGGCTTCATTTGTCGTTTTGGTGATAGTGGCCGCGGGCACTGGCTTGAACATAGCCGAGCCAACGGCGATCAGCAGGTAGATGGCAAAGACCCCGTAGAACGAGCTGAATCGTGTGATGGCGATGAAGCCGGCCGCGTAGATGACGAATGAGATGAGCAGTATCTTCTTGTAGCCCAGCTTGTCCGCTATCGCGCCGGTGATGATCGGCAGAAAGTACAGCACTGATGTGCCGATGCCCAAAATGAGTCCACTCTGGGCCGGGGTGAAGCCAAGCGCGCCCATGTCCGTGGACTCGGTCATGTAGATCGCCATCACCATGTACGCTCCGTACCATCCCCACCGCTCCAGGAGCTCCACGATGTTCGCGATCCAAAAGGTGCGGGGATACCGATGCAGTGTGGATTTGAGGTTTTTCATGCGCTGCTTGCTATTTCACTTTATTTTCGACCCGGATAAAGCTCTTAACACATCGGTGCAGTCACTGCATAGTGGATGCGGCCAGCAGTACTAACGAACGATCGTTCGGACTGGATCTGTTTTTCTAACAGTAGAGAGGAATTCTGATCATTGATATACTGTCATTTACGCGGTGTTCAGTACGCTTGGAGGAGCGGGCACCATGATATGGAACGCAGGGCTGAAAAAATATCGGTATTGACCCAAAGAGAGGTGATTCCATGAAAAGAATACAAACCGTCATCGTTAAGTTTATCGCTTTGGCAGCGCTTGTCGTGTCGCTATTGGGGATTAGCCTCAGCGCAAAAGCAGCTCAGCGATTTCTAACCCTTGAAGATCGGGAAGGGGATGTCAAGGTCAGTGCCAAGACTATCGCGGTGCAATTCAATACCCGCGCTCAGGCCGAGGTGACCGCAAGGAAAATGGGACTAAGTTACATTCACCTGAAAAAAGTATCTGAATACAAGGGATTCGCCAACGGGTTCTTCAGAATGGACAAGGACCGTGCTGCGACCATCACTCTGCAGCAGCTAAAAACACTGATCACCAGCGCGGGTAAGGCACCGGGTGCTATTCACGCGGGTTACAGCTATCGCATCCGAACCGTGGGTGAGCCCGACGATCCCAGCTACGATCAGCTCTACGGCATGGACAAAATCAGCGGACCGGAAGCGTGGGATACACATACAGACTGCTCAAGCGTGGTGGTAATGGTCATTGATACAGGGGTGGACTATGAACATGTGGATCTCGCAGACAATATGTGGGTGAATCCAGGTGAAACCCCTAACAACGGAACGGATGATGACGGCAACGGATGGGTAGATGACGTGCACGGCGCCGATTTTGTACAGAACGACGGAGATCCGATGGATAACGACCAACACGGTACCCACTGCGCAGGTACAATCGGGGCTGTCGGAAACAATGGCGTGGGCGTGGCGGGTGTGTGCTGGAAAGCTAGCATTGCGGCCTGCAGATGCATGAACGGAGGAACAGGGGAAGACGCGGACGCAGGGAGATGCCTTGAATACGCGCTGATGATGAATCAAGATCACGGCATCAATATCATGGTTACGAGCAATTCCTGGGGCGCAGACGGTGACAACGCAGTCATTAAGGCAGCGCTGGAATCGCTCGACGGTGCGAACATTCTGAGTGCTTTTGCCGCTGGCAACGCGAGTAGCAACAACGACCTCACACCCGCTTATCCCACGGAATACGATTATGAAACCATGGTTGGCGTGTTGTCTACCGACAGCAATGATAACAAGTCTGGTTTCTCTAGTTGGGGGCTGGCAACCATCGATCTGGGAGCACCGGGATCGAGTATCTTAAGCACCGTGCCTGGCAACAGCTATGGTCAAAAGAGTGGCACGTCGATGGCCTGTCCCCACGTGGCAGGCGGATTGGCATTTGTTGCGTCGTACTACGGTTCCACTGACGGATTGGCCATCAAGCAGCAGCTGCTCGATAATGTCGATGTGATATCGGGTCTTTCCAGCTACGTCACCACCAGTGGACGCATGAATATCGCCAAAGCTATCGCCTCGGATATCGACACCGATACGGATACGGACACCGATACTGACACCGATACGGACACTGATACGGACACTGATACTGACACCGATACTGACACTGATACGGACACCGATACGGACACCGATACGGACACTGATACGGACACTGATACTGA
>JAAUYD010024299.1_pt1 | contig 10225 bp, 8 predicted proteins | sample 7278101 | NCBI WGS metagenome assembly JAAUYD01 (sample SAMN14350128, study PRJNA611818) | marine sediment metagenome | isolation source: surface marine sediment (0.6m) | place: French Polynesia: Moorea | collected 2018-08
GCAACAATTCCCCAGGTTGCTAAAGCAGATGCAGCAATTAGGAGCCAGCCACTGAATTTGCAATGAGATCACGACCCGTGCAGGAGACCGCCACATCGCCGTCCATCCTGATTGTGGATGATACGGCCCGCAACGTTCAAATTCTGGCAGCCGTGCTGAACAAGGCCGGCTATAAGATTGCCGCTGCCAGTGATGGACAGAAGGCATTGGGCATGATCGAGGCCGTGGGGCCCGATCTTGTTCTGCTCGATATCATGATGCCGGGAATGGATGGTTTCGAGGTCTGCCGCCGGCTCAAGGCTTCGCCGGATACCACCGACATTCCGGTGATCTTGCTAACCGCTCGGACCGCACCGGAGGATGTGACCTCCGGGTTTGAAGCCGGTGCGGTGGACTATATTACCAAACCCTTTAATAAAAGAGAGCTGTTGGCAAGGGTTCGGACCCACATTGGGCTCAAGATCGCCAGGGACAACCGCCGGCATGCAATTGCGCAATTGCGCGAGCTGCGTTCCCAAACCCATGCGCTGTCGGGACTTTTACCCATTTGCGCCCACTGCAAGAAAATCAGGTCGGACGAGGGTTATTGGCAGCAGCTGGAAATCTATATCAGCGATCACAGCGACGCCATGTTCAGTCACGGCGTTTGTCCGGAATGTCTCGCCGAGCACTATCCGGATTATAAACCACAATCTGACGGCGATCCGTTGACCGCGAACCGGGAAATACAGGGCAGCGATCCTTTAAAAGATACCGAGGCCGAATCCATGGAGCGGCCGGCGCTTCTTCTGATGGTGGACGACAATCCCAAGAACTTGCAGGTCTTGGGCAATGTGTTTAAGCGGGATGGCTATCGAATTGCCGCCGCCACCAATGGGCGGCAGGCCTTGGCCATGATCGGTGAGATCCCGCCAGACTTGATTTTGCTGGATATCATGATGCCCGCGCCAAACGGTTTTCAGGTTTGTCAAACCTTAAAGGCGGCCTCGAAAACGGCCCACATCCCCATCGTGATGCTCAGCGCCAAGGCAGACAGTGAAGATATCGCCAAGGGACTCGACCTCGGTGCCGTTGACTATGTGACCAAGCCGTTCAATCCGGCCGAACTGCTTGCCCGTGTCGATGCCCATCTGGAACTCATCCGCATGCGCGACAAGCAAAACCATTTAATAAAAGAGCTTGAGATCACGCTGGCCCATGTCAAGCGGCTGGCCAATATGATTCCCATTTGCTCCCACTGCCACAAAGTGCGTCTTGATGACCGATATTGGGAGACGGTGGAGACCTATATCAGCAAGAGTTCCAAGGCACGCTTCAGCCATGGCATTTGTCCGCAATGTCTTCAACGCTACTATCCAACCGTGGCTACCAGATTGGCCGGCCGCAAGCAGTCCGAGCAGTAAGCGGTCCTGTGCCGCAGCGAAGATGTTCAACGTTGCGGTATAGTTCTGCAACGCTATGGACACCTTAGAAGCGGTTTCTAATATGTGACGGTTTCCGGCGAGGACCGCGTTTCCATATTATGCGGGTAGATCAGTTCGAACAGTTGGTCGGCGACATCCGTATCGAGACTTTTGAGGATGTCGTATTCATGTAGGGCCAGATGCCTTTTGCCTTGCTTGAGGAAGAGGACTGCCATGTTGTAATGGGCCTCGGTCATTCGCGGATTGGCGCGGATGGCACGGGTATAGGCCCGAAGTTCTTCTTTGGGACTGTCGATCAAATGGTAGGTCACGCCAAGGTCGAAATGGATGCGGGCATTGTCCGGTTCCAGTTCGCTGGCTTTGTTTAGAAAGTCCAGGGCTTCATCATAACGTCCCATCTGGCCCACGGTGCGCCCCATCAGATGCAGGGTGGGCACGTGGTCCGGTCTGAGTTTCAGGATGTGCTTGTAGGAATCGATCTGTTCCTCGGTGCGATTGAGATGGGCATAAACGCCGGCCAGTTCGAACCGGGCTTGCACGTTCTCAGGATCGATGTGGATCACCTGCAGCAAAGACGGGATGGCCTCCTTATACTGCTCCAAAACCTTGTAGTACATGGCCAGTACAAAATGCGAGGCGGCATTGTCAGGGTTGACGGCAATGGACTGATGATAGGCGTCGATGGCATTGTCGGGCTGATTTAGGCCGATGTAGCAGCTGCCCAGCCCGTGCCAGGTATCCGGGTCCTCGGGATTGGCCTGGGTCGCTTTTTGGTAGTAGGTTAAGGCGGCCTGGTATTTCCCTTTGATGGTGAGCTGCGCTCCCTCCCGGCACAGGGCCGCGGCGACTTCGGGATCGCTGCCCGATTTTTTTATGGTCCATTCGGCCAGGGAGAGCTCGTTGGTTTCGTTGGTCATCATTTCCAAGGCCTTGGCTGATATGGCAAAATTGAGATTTTGCCCCTTGGATGTCTGAAAGGTGACCACGCCGATGACCTCCCCCTGAAGGTTTAAGGCCGGGCTGCCGCTGGAGCCAGGGGAGATGGGGGCCGTCAATTGGTAGACCCGGCTGGCGATGGGCAGATTGCGCACGGCTGAGATGATGCCCTCGGATATGGTCTGATCCAAGCCCATGGGACTTCCAATGACCACCACGCGTTCGGCAATACCCGGTTCGATCTTGGCCAGCTTCACCGGAACGGACAGATTTTGCGGTATGTCCACGCGCACCTTGATCAGGTCGACCACCTGATCTTTAGCCACGATGGATGTAATCGCATATTTGCTGCCGTCGGACAGTTTGATCTCGGCACTATAGGCGCCGTCCAATACATGGTAATTGGTCACCAGCGTGCCCCCGGCATCAATGAAGAAGCCGCTGCCGATATTGGTCAAGTCACCTTCCAGGTCGAATGTCGCCACGGTGACCACCGATTTCTGAATCGGCGCCACCATGTCTTTCAAGCTCCACGACGGCTGTTGTGGGGGCGTGGTGCTGGTACAGTTGCTCAGCACAAGCATTGCTGCTGATATCAGCAACATGTATATTTGTTTGCGGGTCACTTTCGCTCCTATTCTGCCCCCTTTTCAACCTAATGGTCGAATTTCATACCCGTTAGATTACATAATAGTGCCGCAAGGGCACATTTCAAAGGCCTGATCATAAAATAGATGGTCTGCTCAATTTGGGTGTAACTTTTTTCAATCGGCGGTGTTTAAGCCTGTAAAGACCATTGAGATGGTCTATCGAAATGAAATTGACTATCGATTTGAAAGGAGAACAAACCATGAAGAGAATTTGCTCATTAATCACCATCGCCATTGCCGCCACCAGTTTATTGCTCATCAATCCGGCTGCTGCAGCCGAACGTCCGGGAACACGTCAAATTCATCAGCAGAAACGAATTCACCAGGGAGTTGAGAGCGGGGAGATCACCCGCAAGGAGTATCGCAACCTGCAGCGCGAGCAAGCCGCCATCCAACGTAGCAAACGTCAGGCCTGGAGCGACGGCCAATTGACCCGCAAGGAACGTGTGCGCTTGGAGCACCAGCAGAATAAATCCAGCCGCCACATCTACCGGGCAAAACACAACACGGCCGACCGCAATTAATTTGGAGGCGGGGAGTTTTCTTCCCGAAGCCCAACGCCATTAAAGGAAGGGTTTTTCTTCTATCTAAAGAAATCTCCCCTCCCATTTCATATGAGCGCATTTAGCGAATGCTTTGGTAGCCGCTTTTGAGCCCCTGCCGGGAAAACACAATCTGCCACAACTGGTTGCGCCTGGCCCGAAAACTGCCGGCACAGGAGAGCAGATAATAGGTCCACATCCGATAAAACCGCTGATCATAGCAGTCTTTGATGCGATCCCAGTTGCGGGTGAAATTCTGATGCCATGCCATTAAGGTGGGATCGTAATGGGGACCGAAGCTGTGCCAATCTTCGAGGGTCAGAAGACCTTCGCCGGCAGTGGCGATCTGCCGGACCGACGGAAGCATCGAATTGGGGAAGATGTACTTGGCTATCCAGGGATCGGTGCGTTTGGCCGAAGTATTTCTTCCGATGGTGTGCAACAAAAAAAGACCGTCGGCGGTGAGACATCGACGTACCACGCGCATATATTCTCGATAGTTGCGAAAGCCCACGTGTTCGAACATACCGATGGACACGATGCGGTCGAATTTGTTCTTCAGCGCCCTATAGTCCTGCAATGCAATGGTCACATCCAGTCCTTGGCAGTCGTGTTGGGCGTATTGGACCTGCTGGCGTGAAACGGTGATGCCAAACACACGGGCTTGGTAATGCTGCGCGGCCCACTTGGCGAAACCGCCCCACCCGCACCCGATGTCCAGTACGGTCATGCCAGGCGCCAACCCGATTTTTCGGCAGATCAGGTCGAGTTTGTGCTCCTGGGCCTCATCCAGGGTATGGGCATGTTGCCAATAGGCGCAGGAATAGTTCATGCCTTTGTCCAACGTGCAGGCGAAAAGCCGGTTGCCCATATCATAGTGCCGCTTGCCTACGACAAAGGCCTTGGATCGACTGTAGTTAGGAGGCAATTTTTCTTTCAGCGTCCTGGCCAGCAGTGCGGCGTTCTTCTTTATGTTTTTATCCAGGCGCGCACTCAGGACGCGGTCGAAGAACTGATCCAGGGCCGTACAGTGCCACCAGCCGTCCATATAGCTTTCACCCCAGGCCAGGGAGCCGCCCGCCAACACGCGATCATAAAATTGGGGATGCGCCACGCGGATATCCCAGGGCCGGGTACCGCCGATGCGCACGTCCGCCCGGGCGAGAGCTTCTTGCACTACTTGTTTGGCGGCTGATTTTCGCATTTAAATTTTTGCTTAAAGCGCCGACGATCAGTCCCAAAGTTCGGGCCGCATGGACTTGGCCCGTCCCAGGATCGCTTCAGGGCCCACTTCAGACAAGGCCGTCTGCTGATAGGTCCGAAACAGATCGACCATGAGTCTTTCCCAATCCACGGCCCGCCGGCGCGCGTCCGGATCCAGTTTCTGAAACGGAGGATCGCCCGAGAATGCCGCCATGCGCCGGCCCAGGGCGTCGATGGCGGCCTGCGGCGCTCCCGACAGAAGGTCTTGTACAACACGGTCCCAGGGGTAGACCTCGGCGGCGCGGCCGAGATCGCGAAACACCTGCATCAGGAGAACGTTGCGCGGCCCTTCCCACAATTCATTCACCGCTGCATCGCGAAAGATGCGTGGAAGGGAAGAAAAGTCTTCGATCACCCCGTGGCCGCCTAAAATACTGATGGCCTGGCGCAAGGCGTCAACGGCATCATAAGCGCAGACCAGTTTTTGCAGGATGATCAACTCTCTGAGCAGGAAACGTTTGCGTTGCAGGTGAATGGGATCCTGGGTCGCAAATCCGGGCTGCAGACGGCCGCCCAGCTCCTGGAGCAGGGCGAAGATTTTGCATGCCGCCGCAAGGCTCTGCCGGGCCTGGTGGATCAGGTCGCGCACCTGTTGATTGGCCAGGGCCCACTGGCCGATTTTTAGTCCGAAGACATCGCGAAACTCAGCATATAGCTGGGCTTCGCGGGCAGCCCGGGTCATGTGCGCCGCGGCGGCCACCCCCACGGTAATGCGCGACAGGGTCAGCACGATGCCCACCGCATTGGCCACGCCGCGATGGGTGGGGCCCACGGCATAACATAGGGCGCCGTCGTATTCGATCTCGGCGGTGGGGACCTCCACCGTGCCCATTTTGCGCTTGATGCGCTGGATGCGAAAGTGGTTGCGGATCTCCCTGGCCTTGTTGCCGGGCAGCCATGACGGTACCACAAAAGTGCCCACTTCTTCACTGCCCGACACCTTGGCCGTCACCACGGCGTAATCGGCGTGGATGGCCGAGGTGAAGAATTTGGTGCCATACAGGCGATAGGCATCGTCGCCGGGCACGGCTTCCAGCAGGTTGGCGGGAATATCCGATCCCCCCTGAATCTCGGTAACAAACTGCGCGCCCACGGCAAAGGATTCGTCCACGCCTTCGGTGCAATGGGCCAGGATCGATTTTACCTCGGGCCGCTGGTCCTCCGGAAAGGCTTGTATCAACGCGATCAATCCTTCGGTGCAGGCCATGGGGCACATCACGCCGTACTCCCCCAATTGATGCAGCAGGTATCGTTTGGCCATGCTCTCCCAGGCCGTGACCTTGGAGGAGAATAGTCCTTCTTCGAAGATCTCCTTTTCCAATTGGACGGTTTCGGCGCCTCTTACAATGCGGTCGACGCGACGGTTGTAGGCATCATAGTGCACCACATAAGGTGCCTTGTCGGGATGACCGCCGTCATCGGCCAGGGGGCGCCAGTGGAAGGAAACTTTTGGCGAGAAGGTCCGCAGCCGGCGATCCAGTTGGGCGAATTCATCTCCTGCAAAATGCGCCAGGGCCTTTTGCAGGAAGGGATCGTCGGCGTAAAAATCGATGCGATGGGTAGCCTCGATATACCCTTCGAAGGAATAGGGATTGTGACGATTGGGCAGACTCATATGGCGCCTCCATCTATAGATAGGCAGCGCACCCGGCCTCCAGCACCGTTGCCCGGATTTATTGTCGAAGATGAAGAGAGTTTAATGTACCACTTTCGACTAGATGCAATCCAGGCAATCGAGCGAAAGAACTCCGAAACGGCTGCTTATGCTATGCCCGAAATAGGGGTTGGGAATGCTGCGAGCGATCGGTGTGTGGTCGCCGAGCACCATGATTCGCTTTATGGTTTTACAATGAACGTCGCATGGCCCAAAAACTTAGGCCTGTCGGCATTAAAACAGTTTGGACGCTAACATGCGCTGCTCATTGGAAAACATTGATAGGCGTCTCAATGGTGCCCGGCGACCACACACCGATCGCTATCATTTTATACACAAGATCGGGGCACAACAATAATAGCTAACATATGTAGCTTGATATTCACCACCATAAGGTGTGGGTGATAGCCAGTTTGCTTCACGTGAGCAATGAATTTTAGTGCCGGTCAGGTGCAGCGGAGGATCAGCGGCCCGGACTGTTTGAGCCCGCTGAAAGGCGGGCGAGTTTCCGGGCCGCCCGCAGCGCACCTTACCGGAACTTGAATGAAATTGCGTGTAAGGCGAACTGGCTTTCGCCCACACCGGCTCATGAGAATCGGAAGTTGAATTTTTAATCTTATACGCCGGGTCTTTTATATTGGGTTATATTTTAAATCTTCGCCCAGGATAATGCACTTCAATGCGTTTATGCGTTTAGGGTGCTGTCCATCTCTTTTTGCAGTTCGGAAATACCGTCCAGTATGCTGCTGAGCTTACGGCCCAATGCCGTCAGGTGATATTCCACCCGCGGCGGCTTTTCAGGATAGACCGTGCGGGTCATCACCCCGAAGCTCTGCAGCTTTTGCAGCCGCTCGTTCAGAACTTTGGTGGTCAAACCGGGGGTTTGGCGTACCATGGCCCCGGGCCGGTAAACGCCCTGCCGCACCAGGTCCAGTACGCTGAGTGTCCATTTGCATTTGAGCACGTCTTCCACCACGAAGCGCGCATCGGGCGGGTTCTTAATAACCGCATTTTTTTTAGGCTGCATTTTCAATAAATTGCACCTTTTTGTAACTATGGGTGTGGTTTGTACCTACTTGTGCGTGCTCGCGTGGCCATTAGCTTTTTACAGCAAATGCATATGACACAATATACAGCGATTTGGCGAAAGGAGCAAACCATGCAACTTCCATTGAGCTTAGGCGGCACAATGGCCGCTATCATGACCTATTTATTGGCAGGCACGCTGCTCGTCGGGTCGCCCGGCATTGGGGCGGCCGCTGATAATAAAGGCCTGCAGCCGGCGTTCTCAGCCGATCTCGATGTCGCCGCAGCATCGGTCAAGCACCTGCGGGATCTGGACATTCTGGTGTTCGAGATGCAGGTCAAGGGCAAACAGATTGCCAAGCCACCGCAGCCCCGCGGCCAGTTGGATGGGGCGCCTGTCCTGGCCTACGTATTTGCCACCAGCCTCAAGCCTGCACACGTGGGTTTCGGGCCGGCGCAAGGAACCCTGGCACTGGCCGTCACCTCCCATCCAGATTTCGACGACACCCCGCTGTGGGATGAAAACAGCGACGGGACTTATGATAACGACGGCAGGATCTACCACTCCCATTGGGTGGTTCTGGTACCCGACACCCGTGTGGGCGGCGGCCTGTCAGTGGGCCAGTTTAAAGAAGGTGCCGACGATGTGGTCCTACCGCCCACCAACCCGGGTATGCCCATCTATTTGGACAGCCCCGGATTTTCTGTGATGGTCAGCGGCAACCGGCTCAAGGTCATTGTGCCGGCCTTCCGCATCCAGAATCAGATCGATTTTAAGTTTGATGCCGTCACCAGTTACCTGCAGGTGAATACCTCCGACGATGCGCTGCCCATGCTGGGCGTCTATCATGTCTACCATGTGCTTTCAGGGGATTTAAGCCTGCCCTATCGGGTGCAGCAAGAGTAGAAGCGGTTTGAATCCCACATTGTAAGGTTCGGTGATCTTTTTCAACTTAGATGGTAGCGAGGAGTGGTGCCGGGGGATTCGGCTCTCATCTATCGGTGATATTTGACAGGAGGTGCGTTACATGAAAGCCAACGGCGCAGATCGCGCGGCCTATTGGAAGGGCATCAAATATCTGTATGCCAATGCCTCGGCCCGGCAGGCGGCGGATGTTTTGCGCATCGACAGGCGCCCTATCCTGATCGGCGGTTGCGGCCGATCCGGCACGACCCTGCTGCTGGCCGTGCTCTCTTGTCATCCTGCAATCGTGGCCATCGATGAAGAGACCCGCGCCTTCTGCCCGGGGGGCTACCTTGCTGACCCCACCCTGGATGCGCCTTTCAAATTCAAGAAATTGTATCACCATATAATGGCTCGGCAGATCCCTGACCGCGCCATGCACTGGTGTGAAAAGACACCTAAGAATGTGCTCTATTTTCAAAGGCTATTAAATTTTTATGGTGAAGGGGTGCGCATGCTTCAGATTGTCCGCGACGGACGGGATGTGGTGGTTTCCCGGCACCCTTCCGATCCGACCAAGTTCTGGGTAACCCCCCAGCGTTGGGTAACGGACCTTTGCGCGGGTTTGAAACTGGCCGGTCATCCCCAGGTGCTCACCATCCGCTATGAAGATTTGCTTCTGGATTATGCAAAGACGGTGGGCCGTATCTGTCGCTTTCTGGGCCTTTCCCATGTGAAGGCCTTTGATGAATTTCCCCGCCATGCCACCACGCGCCGCAATGCCGCCTGGTCCGGCCGGATCAGGCCTCTGTACACCGACACCCTGGGGACCTGGCAGCAGCCGGCGTACCAGAAGCGCATGGATGAATTCCATGCAACCCCCGGGGCAAAGGAATTGCTGCGCTATTATGGTTATGAAATCGATGCCTCCCGTGACGTAAGGCAAGGACGTGACGGGGCGGCACAACCCCCGGTACGCCCATGGCGCATCAATGCTGATTCGACACCAATTATCTCATCCACCCAGGCCCTGGATGTTGTATGCAATTTGCCTTCGGCAACAACGGATGCCTATTCAAGACCGTCAGCTTAAGCCTTGGGGCTGTAGTGACGTGCCAGCCAGCGGCTGAGTCCGTCCAGCCCGGGGAACAACACCCGTTCGGTGACGTTGGCCTGATCGAGCTTGTCGCGGATCTCCCACTTCAATTCGGCCGGTATGATGATCTGCCGCCAGCAGTCGGCATATTGATCCAGCCAGTGGTCCAGCCGGGTAGTGGGCAGGCTCATCATGGAGAAGAGGGCGTATTGGTTGACGATGCGATCGTCCATGGAGGGCGGCTCGAAATAGAGTACAAAGGGTTCGCGGCTCAGCTTGGACAGCTTGGCCAGGGAAGTCACCACTTCGGACACCATTTCGGCGGTGAAGACATTGGCCCCTTCGGAACTCAACTGGGCTTTGAGGCTCTCCGGCAGGTGTTGGTGGACGGCCACATAGTCCACGGCCCAAATGGCGCCGTCCAAATGAAATTTCTCAATATTGGCCGTGGCAAAGTGGGTGGCGCACAATGGGGAGTGGGTCCAGTCCAACAGGCGCGTGGGCAGCCCATGGTGCTGGGCCACGCTGAGCCAGTGCCACACGGAGTGGGGATGGATACCGGTGCGAAAGGCGTATTTGCGAAAATTGCGCAGCAGGTGCTTTTCCAGGCGGGCATATTCGCCGCCCAGCCGGATGAGGGTGGTCTCCAAAGGGTAGTCTGCATCGGACAGCCCGCGGAAGGCGCAGTTGGATCTGAAGCGGCCCAGGCTGTCATCCCACGACCCCTCGA
>JAAUYD010093827.1_pt1 | contig 10225 bp, 7 predicted proteins | sample 7278101 | NCBI WGS metagenome assembly JAAUYD01 (sample SAMN14350128, study PRJNA611818) | marine sediment metagenome | isolation source: surface marine sediment (0.6m) | place: French Polynesia: Moorea | collected 2018-08
ATGATACCCGTTTTTCTTGGCCAGGATCAAGGTCCAATACCCCGGTGCGCGCTGCTTCAAGCTGCTGACATCCTCGATCACCTCTTCATTCTCCAGGCTGCAGTTGGCCACAGCGACGCTGTTTTCAAGCATGTGGTTTTCGTCCAAGGCGTCGGTAATGTCTCCGGCGTTGCGGTAGGCCTTCATAAAAACGACATTCTCCACCTGGCGGGAGAACTGGCGCAAGCGATGGCCGCCTTCGACACCGGAAACCACCAGCAACGACTCCTCACCTTCGACCAGGGGCCGGTTGATACGGGCGGCCGCAGCCTGGTAGGCTGTAATGCCGGGGATGGTGACCACCGGCGCATGGGGAGCCAGGGCCAGTATATATTTGAGCACATAGCCGTAGGTGGCATAGGTCAGGGAATCGCCAAGGGTCAGAAAAGCGGCATCGGTGCCCTTTTCCAGTTCGGCGATGATCGTGCGGGCATGGGCCTGCCAGCAGGCCTCCTTCTCTTCCCGGTTCTTGGTCATGGGAAACGGCAGCAGGCGTACGTCGCTGCCCTCGGGAATGTGCGGCGCCGCAATGCTGACCGCCTGGCTGTGATCGTTTTTGGTCGAGGATGCCGCGAAGATGACATCCACCTGTTGAATGATTTTCACGGATTTCAGCGGCAGGAGATCGGGGTCCCCCGGTCCCACACCGATGCCGTAAAGCGTACCGTAACCTGAGGTATTCATGGATCCACCTGTTCGCTTGCGGTGTGTTTAGCCGAGCGACGGATGCGGGCATCGTTCGGCATGGTTGTAAATCACTATTGGATCGTCACCGATGCGAGCCGCCGACCGATGGGTCCCTATCGGCGGCCATGATGATCAATGCGTTGACCACGGCGGCGGCCACGTTCGAGCCGCCTTTGCGCCCCACATTGGTGATGAAGGGCACATCACTGTCCAGCAGCAGGGCCTTGGATTCGGCAGCGTTGACGAAGCCCACCGGCAAGCCCACCACCAGGGCTGGCGTGGCCTGGCCCTGGTCGATGAGATCGATCAGCCGCAGCAGCGCCGTGGGCGCGTTGCCGACCACATAGATGCCGCCGGACAGTTCCGCTGCGGCCAGATCCACGGCGGCTTTGGCCCGCGTGGTACCTTCTCGGGCAGCCGTGGCCGCCACCCGTTCGTCGGCCATGTAGCAGCGCACCGACCCGCCGAATGCCTCCATATCCCGCTGACGGATGCCCACCCGGGCCATGTTGGTATCGGTGACGACGGTCCCGCCCGCTCGAATGGCGGCCACGCCACAGGCAATGGCCTGGGGGTGCAGGCGAATCATCGCCTGCCATTCGAAATCGGCGCTGGTGTGAATCACTCGTCGTACCAGCGGCCACTGATCCGGTGGGAATCCATGGTCACCGGCTTCGGAATCGATGATCTGAAAACTGAGCTGTTCAATCTCAAGCGGTTTCATCACGGCTCCTGTTAGGGTTTCGGAATGAGGGCGGCCCAGCGTTCACAGGCACCGACGAAATGGTCGGCGGCCTGCGGACAACTGCCGAAATGCACATGCACATAGCTGCCTAAGGTCTGATTGCACACAAAGCCCTCGACGCTTTTGTCGACACCGGCGCGATCGGCCAGGCGGTAGGCGCCGGTTGTCGGAAGCGCATCATCACGGATGCTGGAATAGTGAAACTCATGCCCTCGCATGGTCTGCCCGGCCGGTCCCAACACGGTTGCCCGTGCCTGGATGATCTCCCGGTAGCCGAGGGCCTTGAGCCGATCCAACATACGCGTGGCAAAGGGCAGACAGCCGGCCATTTCAAAGCGCTTGCCGCGGGGATCGCCCATTTCGCGACACAGGTACATGAATCCGCCGCATTCGCCGTAGATGGGCATGTTCATTTCGCTCATGTGCCTGATCTCCCTCAGCAGTGAGCGGTTGTCGGCCAGCGTCGCGGCATGCAACTCCGGATATCCCCCTCCGAAGTAAAGGCCATCCAGGTCAGCGGGCAGTCGCCGGTCCGTCAACGGTGAGAAATAGACCAGTTGGGCGCCGGCCGCTTCAAGCAGTTCCAGATTCTCCGGATAGTAGAAGCAGAAGGCGGCATCCCGGGCGACGCCAACGCGCACCCTCGGCAGACCAATTTTGACTGCGGCCTCCGGCGCGCCGGAGCTGATCTCCGGCAGCCCGGAAAACAGCGCATCCACATCGAGATGATCTTCGATTAAATCACACAGCCGCCGACGATCTTCCTGGGAGAGGTCGTGATCCTCCCGTGTGACCAGTCCCAGATGGCGTTCGGGTATGCTAATGGCCGCATCGCGTTTAAGACCGCCCAGCAGCGGCATGCGCACGTGGCCGTCCAAGGCATCTTTCAGATAGGTGAGGTGGCGGTTGCTGCCCAGGTGATTGAACAGCACGCCGGCAAAAACCACCTCGTCATCGAAACGTTCGAATCCCTGCACCAGGGCCGCGGCACTGCGGGCCATGGAACGCGCCCCCACCACCAACACCACCGGCAGCCCCAGCCACTTGGCCATCTGGGCGGTGGATCCGGCCTCGCTGCGGCCGTCGTAGCCGTCATACAGTCCCATCACCCCTTCGACCACGGCAATGTCGGCACCGGCCGTATGTTGCCTGAAGGTCTCCAGATTGACACTCCGGGAGAGCATCCAGCCGTCCAGGTTCCGGCTGGCCCGACCGGTGACCCGGCTGTGGTGACCGGGATCGATGAAATCGGGGCCCACCTTGAACGGGGCGACGGTGTATCCCCTGGCGGTCAGGGCCGCCATCAACCCGAGGGTGATGGTGGTTTTTCCGGCCCCGCTGTGGGTCCCGGCGATGACGATACCCTTAATGGTAACCTCCCATGATCCTGCACGCGTTCGACGGTATCACTGGTCCAGGCCCGCGCACGCCAGGATCTTCCGCCCCGCGGACGAATAGAGCTCCGGATAGAGCAGACGGCCGATCTGGTAAATCCCTTTCAGCAGACCCAAGGTTGGCCGTGAAACGATAGTCTCATCGATGAGATAAACCCGCCCGGTTTTGACTGCCTTGATGGCACTGAATCCCGGTTCGGCCATGATCATGGCCACCGTGGCCTGATTCATGGCACCCTGCTGACTCAAAAACACATCGATATCGGCTGCATGGGCCAACAGCCGCTCCTTGCCGTAGACGGCGATGTTGTTGTTGGCCCGCACCGGGGCATCGGCGGCCACGTTGATGCCACCGGCAGTCTCCAGGGCGAAGATGGCCATGGCCTGGGGACTGAAGGTTTTCATTTTGCTGTGGATGGCTTCGAAGTAGACCCGCAGGGGATCGTTGACCTGCCCTGAGAGGCGTTTGAATCGCTCGACCGTCGATTGAAACGTGTCGACCATGGCATCGGCCTGTGCCTTCTGTCCAGCCAGTGTGCCCAACAGCCGCCAGTACGCTTCCAGTTGATCCACCGTGGTGGGTTGAAGCGATACCACCTGAATGCCGCTTCGCTTTAATCGCTGCACCAATTGGGGGTAGCCGCGTTCGATCATGGGCCGGATCAGCACCAGATCCGGCCGGGCAGCCAGAAACCGCTCCGGATCGTCGTGATAGGAGTAGACCGCTTTTCCTTCAACCCCAGGCAGACGGATTGACTGCCGGTCGATACCGATGAGTTGATCTGCTGCCGCAAGGGTCACCAGGTTTTCCGTATGGGCGCCGTAAAGAGAAATGATCCGGCCATAGGGTGCCTGCTCGACCGCGGACGCCGCCAGCGGCAGGTCACCGGCATAAGCGGGCGCCCAACAAAGCAACCAGGCGATCAGCACGCCTGCTCCAGTCAAAATTGGCCAAATTGCTCTCAATCCCCTAATCCCCCAATCCCCCAATTCCTCAATCCCTGAATCGCCCAATCACCCCATCAAGCCCGTCTGTAGCGTACCTGCAAACGTCCAGTGAAATCGTCATGCGCCACCCGGGCTTCGACATTGAACACCATCCTCAAATTGTCAGCGGTCAGGACTTCAGCCGTCGGTCCGGCGGCAACCACCCGGCCGGCTTTCATCAGGACCATCTCCTGACTGTAGGCCGATGCCAAGTTGAGATCCTGGAAAACCGCGATCACCGTGCGCTGCTGAGTTTGAACCAGATCGGCCACACGATCCAGCAGGGCCAGGGTGTGGTTAACATCCAGGTTAGCGGTGGCCTCGTCCAGCACCAGCACCGGGGTGTCCTGGGCCAGGGCCCGGGCAAAGATCACCCGCTGGCGCTCGCCCCCACTGAGTGCAGTGACCGATCGGTCCCTGAAGGCCAGCACATCGCAAGCATCCATGGCCTGGGCCACCAACTCCGCATCATCGCCGTTGGGGGCACCGAAGCGCGGCATATGCGGGTAGCGCCCCATGCCCACGACCTCCTCGACGCTGAACGAGAAATTGATGCCGTAATCCTGGGGCACCAATGCAATCTGCCGGGCCAGAGACCGCTTATCATAGGCATTCAGGGATTTGCCCGCGTATCGGATCTCTCCCTGCCGGGGCGTGCGATGGCGGCAAATCAGATCCAACAGGGTGGTTTTGCCGCACCCGTTGGGGCCCACAATCCCGGTGAAACGACCGCTGGCCAGGCTGAGGTTCAGGTCGTCGAAGATGACCTGCCCCGGATGGGCGAAAGCGACTCCGGAAAGAGCGAATCCCATGCCTAAAACCCCTTGGCGCCGGTCTGACGCCTGCGGAACAGGTAACAGAAAAACGGGCCGCCGATCAGCGCCGTCAGCACGCCGATGGGAATCTCGTGGGGCAGTACGGCCCGGGTGATCGTATCGGCGCAAAGTAACAAAATGGCACCACCGAAAAAGGATAGCGGCAGCAAGCGGCGGTTGTCCGGCCCCGCCACGGCGCGCATCATGTGGGGCACCAGCAACCCTACGAAGCCGATGATCCCCGACACGGACACACAGGCCGCCGCCACCAGCGATGCGGTCACCAGCAGGATCCAGGGCACCCGGCGGGCATCCACACCCAGCGACGCCGCTGCCCGGCGCCCCAGGCAGAGCAGGTTCAAATCCCGGGCAAAGTACACGAAGATTGCCAGGCCGATCATCAGAAAAATCGAAGTCAACCCCACGTCGGTCCAGGTTTTGGAGGCAAAGCTGCCCATGAGCCAGAAGATGATCACGGACACCTGCTCATCGGCGATGAATTTTAGGAAACTGATGGCGGCCGACAAGATGGCCGCCACGATGATGCCCGACAGGATCAGATTGTTGGCGTCGGCGCCGCCGGCGGATGAGGAGAGGTAGACCACCAGTATGAGGGTGGCCGTGGCGCCGACGAAGGCGCACAGCGGTACGCTGTAAAGGCCAGCCACCGTCAGATTCAACAACAGGGCCACGGCTGCACCGAAGGCCGCTCCGGCAGAGATCCCCAGGGTATAGGGATCGGCCAGCGGATTGAGCAAGATGCCCTGGAACACCACCCCGCACATTGCCAATCCGCCGCCAACGGCAGCGGCGCTGAGAATTCGCGGCAGGCGAACGTCCAGGACGACCACGCGGGTCAGTTCATCGATACCTGCATTTAAGGTTGCGCTGCCGGTCAGACTACCGACCACGACGCGCAGCACGTCCAGCCAACTGACAGAGAGATACCCCATCCCGGCCGACAGGCTGATGGCCAACATCAAGACCAGGGCCAGCAGACCGGTGATCAACCGATGGTGGGCATGCAGACGGTGGTGCGCGTTATCGGATGGTGCAGGCAACATGATCACCCTGTATCGATGTCGGCTTGGGGACGTGAAACCGGATCTTCGGAAGCGGCCGTCGCCGTTCCCGAAACTGTGGCCAAAAAACAAAACCCCTCACACCATTAAACTTGGTCTGAAGGGTTGCACCCGGTTTACTTGGCCCTTAGGTATAAGTCGGCCGCATAATCTTTCCCAAGAAGCTTACGGCGGCGCAGTGGCAAGGCAGGTCTTCTGGCTTCCCCAACACATTGAGCGCCTTCCCACACCGGTATCCCGGGTCAGTGGCATGTGGCTCAACGGCTACCGTTCTTTAACTGGCAACGGTCAGGGGTTACAGCGGCGGGACCGCTCCCGGTTTTCACGGGATTCCCTATTAAGCGTAACGCACCTTGATGCTCGCTTGTAAGGTATATCGGTTGACCTGTCAATGCCCTTTGCCCGTGAACACAGGTATCGGCATGGCCTGCCATTGCCCTGAAAAATGTCCCCCGGCGGTCGGCTGCCTGGCCGTGGTTGGCTTCTCGCGGCTTAAAAAGGTCACCCTGATATTGAAAACCATGTGATAATAATGATATGTCTTTTCGGTTAGAAATATCATCCAATTGAAAGGTAAGCCTGGATGGGTATCTCCAGAAAATATCACGTGGCCTCCGGGTCTTTCGAAATCGGCCAATCGCAGCCTCGGTTGTTGCAGGCATTTTTGGGCACTTGTGTGGGTGTGGTCATTTTCGACGCGACGGCCGGCGTCGGCGGATTGATTCACCTGCTGCTGCCCGAACCGGTAGGGAACTGGAGCAGCGACCAGGCTCAAAAATACGCCACCACCGGCATGCCGGTCTTCCTCAAAGGGTTGCTCGACCGGGGCGCCCGCAGGAAAACCATGCAAGCCGTAATGGCCGGCGGCGCCCTGGTAGGCCCCCTGACTCACCACGATATCAACCTGGATATCGGCGGCAGAATCGTGGAAACAGTATCCGAGGTCCTGAAGGCCGAAGACATCGAGGTGATCCGCTCGGAAACCGGCGGTTTCTTCACCTGCTGCCTCGAATTGGATATGCAGCGTTGGGATTATGCCATCCAGCCGGCCGGATTCGACGCCGTGGGGGACCGAAGCGCCGAGCCAACGCCGTCTGTAGCACAAATCCAGGACGCCATCGAGGCCATCCGTCCCATCCCCCAGGTGGCCCTGAAAGTCCTGCGCATCATCGAAGACGGCTCCTATGACATTGGCAAAATTGCTGAAGAGGTTAAAAAAGATCAGGTCATCAGCGCCAAAACCATTCAACTGTGCAACTCGGCCCTGTTCGCCAAAAAGCGGGATGTGGTCTCATTGGACCATGCCCTGGTATTCCTCGGCCAGGAGTTGTTTATCAAGCTGGTGATCTCTGCGGCCGTGCAAAGCTACTACAGCCAGAGTGGCAACGGATACAGCCTGTGCAAGGGGGGGCTTTACCATCATGCCGTCGGCACGGCCATGGTGGCCGAACGGATCGCCCTGATGACCCAAACGGTGATACCGGCCATCGCCTACACGGCCGGCTTGCTGCACGATATCGGCAAGGTGGTCCTGGACCAGTATATCGCCGGTGCCTATCCTCTGCTTTACCGCGAGTTCCAAAGCCGCCAGGCCGAACTCATCGATGTTGAAAAAAGGATTCTGGGAATGGATCATACCCGGATCGGCGAATTGCTGGCGACCAGATGGTCCCTGCCCCCGGTGCTGGCCGACGCCATCCGTTTCCATCACCAGCCGGATAGGAGCACCGCCAATCGTACGTTGACCACCATCGTTTACCTTGCGGATCTGCTCATGTCCAGGTTCCATTCCGGCCTTGAACTGGAGCGCATGGGCACTGATAAACTGATGGCGCATTTGTCTCAGCTGGATTTGTCCAGCGGCCAATTCGGAGACCTGGTGGATTTGATGCCCCAACGCGTCTTCGAACCGGCGGCGGAATCCATAGAAAACGGCGACACTCCATTACCCGAATGACAAGGCAGCTGCATGGATAAGCACAAACAGGACCAATTGAAGCTGCTTCCCGGCGTGGACCGTATCCTGGCTTACGGAAGCGGCGGGCAGCGTTTCGAGAACATCCCCAAATCGGTTTTGATTCCGGCCATCCGGGCGACCATCGACGCCCTGCGTGCGGATATCCTTGGGTCAACCGCCCCCCTGGAGGCCAACCGCTTCGCTCTTGAAGTGGTGACCGCGGCGGTTCAGCGGCGTGTTGCCCGCAAGATGGCCCTGAAACTCAAACGGACCGTCAACGCCACCGGTATCGTCGTGCACACCAACCTGGGTCGCTCCCTGTTGGCGCCTCGGGTATTGGCGCACCTAACCACCATCTCCAGCCGCTATTCCAATCTCGAGTTCGATCTGGAAAAGGGTCGGCGGGGCTCCCGCTACAGCGCCGTCGAGGCCATTCTGTGCGAGTTGAGCGGTGCGCCGGCAGCCATGGTTGTCAACAACAACGCCGCCGCTGTGCTGCTCTGCCTGGACACGCTGGCATCGGGTCGCGAGGTGATTGTCTCCCGTGGTGAGTTGGTAGAGATCGGCGGCTCGTTTCGCATACCGGACGTCATGGCCAAAAGCGGTGCCGTTTTAAAAGAAGTCGGTGCCACCAACCGGACCCATCCCCGCGATTACGAAAATGCCATCGGCGAACGCACCGGTCTGCTGTTCAAGGCCCATACCAGCAACTTTAGCATTGTCGGGTTCACGACAGCGGTCGCTTTGGCCGACCTGGTCGCCATCGGCCGGAAGCACCAACTCCCGATCATGGAAGATCTGGGCAGCGGCACGCTGGTGGATTTTTCCAGGTACGGCATGATCAAGGAGCCCACCGTCCAGGAATCTCTGGCAGCTGGCGTGGATGTGGTCACGTTCAGCGGCGATAAACTGCTGGGCGGCCCTCAGGCAGGCATCATTTTAGGCACCAAGCCGCTCATCGACCGGATCAAGGCCAATCCCCTGACGCGAGCGCTGCGCATCGACAAAATGACCCTGGCAGCTTTAGAGGGCACCATGCAGCTATACCGCGACGAACGACAGGCCATGCACGAAATCCCCACCCTGTCCATGCTCAGCATATCCCTGGCAGCCATTGAAGCCCGGGCGGCAGATTTGAAATCACGACTGGAAAAGATCGCCGGAAAACGCATATCTGCATCCGTGCTGCCATGCACCTCCCGCGCGGGTGGTGGTTCCTTGCCGCTGATGGACCTGCCCAGTCGTTGTGTGGGCGTCACCATGGATGACCGCTCCGCCAATGCCATCGAACAATGGCTGCGTGACCACACGCCGCCCATTATCGGACGCATCGAGAAGGACCAATTCATCATGGACCCCCGAACCCTACAGGAAGAGGAGCTGGATATCATCGAAACAGCCTTTACACAGATGCTGGCAACAGATGCCCAGGGAAGGTAACGCCATGACGAGGCACTCTGCAGATCTTTTCAAAACCAGAAGCACCACCAGAGACTTCCTTTTCTCCAGTGCCGATGATACCGCCGGCAAAGGCGAAGCCGCCAATCACGCCACCGACGGTTGCGATGCCGACGGCGCCCCCCTGAGCGCCATGTTTCCCGACATGTTGGACCGGCAGGGGTTGGCGCTGACCCTGGACAGCGCTCCGGATACGGTTGGCCGACTGTGCGTGATCGCAGCTCGTTTTGGGCCAGCTCCCGGCCACGCCGTGGCCGAGCAAGCGGGCCCGGGGGAAACGGGCCTTACTGATGCGGTGACGTCAGTGGCCGATGTGTGCCGCCAGGCAGGCGGCCTTTGGGCACGCATCGGTCGCTGCCGGTTCGCGTATGCATTCCCGTCTCCTGCGAATACCGATGGCCACCTACTGGCAAAGCGCATGCAGGCGGCGCTTCCCGATCCACCCACCACCTCGCTGACCGTCGGTGTGGCCTACTACCCCATCGATAACCACAGCCGCTCCCAGATCATCGATAACGCGGAAAAAGCGCTCCATCATGCCGAATTTTTCGGCCCCGGAAGCGTTACCGAGTTCGACGCGGTCAGCTTGAACATCAGCGGCGACCGCTTGTACCAAGAGGGCAATATCCAAGGGGCTATCGGTGAATTCCAAAAAGGGTTGCGGATCGATCCTGCCGATACCAACCTGCTCAACAGCTTAGGGGTGTGCTACGGGGTGCTGGAGGATTACACCAACGCCTTGACGGCATTTGAAACAGCCATCTGGCTGGCACCGGATGAGCTGATGCCCATTTACAACAAAGGCTTCGTGTTCCTGCGTCAGGGCCGTTCGGAGCAAGCCTTGGACTGTTTTTTGGCAGCCAACGATCTGGAACCCAATGTATTTGAAGTGGTTTTTCACATCGGCCAGATCCATATGGAAGCGGGAGCCGCCAAAAAGGCCCGACCCTACCTGGAAGCCGCCACCTGGGCCAACAACCGCTCCAGTGCCGCCTACCGGTATCTGGGCGCCTGCCTGGATCGATTGGAGATGACCAAGGAAGCCATTCAAGCATACAAGG
>JAAUYD010007950.1_pt1 | contig 10223 bp, 10 predicted proteins | sample 7278101 | NCBI WGS metagenome assembly JAAUYD01 (sample SAMN14350128, study PRJNA611818) | marine sediment metagenome | isolation source: surface marine sediment (0.6m) | place: French Polynesia: Moorea | collected 2018-08
AGGTTCTACCGTTACCGCGAGGGTATCCTCGATGGGTGCAAATGTCGTCGATGCCGGTGGTTTATGAATTGGCAGATTCATCTTAATATCTTTCATCATCTCCACTGCATCTTCTTTTGAATTCGGATAATAATTAGATCGACGCCCGATTTTTCTAAAACCGAGCTTTTCATAGAGATGGATCGCAGTAATGTTTGAAATCCGAACTTCAAGATAAACCGAGTTCGCCCCCTGTTGGGCACCCATGGTAAAACAGTGGTTGAGAAACCAGCTTGCAATCCCTCGTTCGCGCTGGGCCGGTGTTACGGCGATTTTTAAAAGGTGCAATTCTTCCAATTGTTGGCGTAAAAACGCATACGCCACGATCTGCGCCCCTTTGTCCGTCTGTGCTGATTTGACCACATAACTTAAACCACTCGGGCAGGACAGCTCGCCTTCGAAAGAACTGCGGCTCCAGGGAGATTGAAAGGAAAGCTGCTCGATTGCAAGGATCGGATCGAGATCAACGCTCCTGTTTATGGTCACGATCTGACACCCATCCACGGTTAGCTCCGCTTGTTGCCCTTCAAAATTCCGCTGGCCAGGGAGATGCTCTTTTTACCGAAAGATTCCAGGTCCGACGCAAGTTGATCGAGTTTCATTTTTTCCCTCAGATTGGCAGCCTGGATCAAAACCGGAAGGTTGACACCGGATAGTACTTCAATGCGACCTTCTTCAAGAAATGAATAGCTTAAGTTGGAGGGGGTACCCCCGAACATATCCGTCAGAATGAGGACGCCCTCTTGTCCTTCAACCTTTTTAATTCCTCGAGAGATTTTGTTGCGAAGTTTTTCGGCGTTTTCACTAAGATCAATGGAAACTGATTCGAGCGATCCGGGTCGCTCGCCGATAATGAATTCTGCCGCTTCTATTATCGCCTCTCCAAGTTGGCAATGGGTTACAATAACAATACCGATCATAAATCACCATGTATTAACTAAATTCTCTCGTTCAGTTTGTTACAGGATTGTCTGGATATCTATGATTTATACAGGCTGGATTCGGTCTCGGTGATTCAGCTCCACTGTTTTTCCCATGGCTCGAATATGTTCGTAAATCGTCCTGGCAATGGTGACGGATCGATGCCGACCACCGGTACATCCGAGTGCGATGGTTAAATAGGCCTTTCCCTCTTTTTCGTATAGTGGGATTAAATAGTCAAGAAGATCCTGATATTTCTTCAGAAAATTACGAGTCTCATCATGGTTCAGGACAAAATCCCTGATCGCTTGTGTTTCTCCATCAAGTTCTTTTAATTCCGGAATAAAATACGGATTTGCCAAGAACCTCACATCCATGATCAAATCGGCATCATTGGGGGTGCCATACTTGTAACCGAAGGAAAGAACATTAATTCGCATCGGAACAAGTTCTCTGCTTCTTTGGGCGATATCGAATATTTTTGACTTGAGCTCATGAACATTGAATTTGGATGTGTTAATGATCCAATCTGACGCCGATCTCAAGTCATCCAGTTGTTTTTTTTCGGTCCGAATACCGTCCAGCAAGCTCTTCTCCGGTGACAGCGGATGCTGCCTGCGAGTTGTGCTGTAACGCTGGAGCAGTATCTCTTCTTCAGCTTCCAGAAAGAGGATTTCGAATTGATATCCTTTCTGTTTAAGTTCATTGAAGACGGCACTGTATTTGGCGAGAAAGCCTCTCTCACGCAAATCCATTACCAGACCGATTCCAGTGATTTCGGAATCGGGTTCCATCGGCATTTCTAGAAACTTCGGCAGAAGATCCACCGGCATGTTGTCGATGCAGAAAAAACCGCTATCTTCCAGAGCCGCCAGAGCCGTACTCTTTCCGGAACCTGAAAGTCCTGTAAGTATGAGTATGGTGATGTTTTTCACTTTACTACTAAAATTCTTCATCCTCCTCTTTAATGATCCCCAATATTTCGTCGCCGTCAGCAGCTTCCAACAGCCTACTTTTAAACGGTTCGTTTTTTAGGATACGTGAAATTCGGGCCAGCAGCTTCAGGTGCAGACCGGTGTTATTTTCCGGTGTAATCAGGAGGAAAAATATGTGTGTTGGCTGACCATCCAGGGATTCGAAATCGACCCCCTTGCGACTTAAACCAACGCCAAGAACAAGTGATTCGAGATTTTTCATCTTACCGTGGGGGATTCCAATTCCGCCGCCAATGCCGGTGCTTCCAAGTCGCTCTCTTTCCATGAGTACTTTGGTCAAATCCTTCTGGCTGACACCGGCTATCTCCGCCACCGGAACCACAAGCTCTTCCAAAATCCCTTTTTTGTTACGGGCCTTTAAATCAGGTAGAATTGACCTTCTGTCTAAAACGTCGCAAATTTTCATATTGTCAATGCAATGCCACAGTTCAGAATTAAAATATGAATCAATGAAGCGCTAACAATAATCACGAACTGGGCTGAATCAAGCCATAGTGACCATCTTTGCGTCGATACAACACATTTATCTGATCGGATCTGGCGTTGGTGAATACCAAAAAATTGTCCTCGATCAAATCCATCTGTAATACGGCTTCTTCAACATCCATGGGTTTGTATTCTATGTTTCTGATTTTTACCTGTCTCTCACCTTCATCTTCAGGTAGAATTTCCACTTCCTCGACAATCGACCGGCTGCGGTTTTTGGCTGCGGATCTGCGTTCTCTTATTTTTTCTTTACTTTTCTTAATCTGCTTTTCAAGCTTGTCCAGGGCCATGTCGATGGCCGAGTACATGTCAACGGTTTCTTCTTTGCCATTTATCTTAAGCTTATCGCCGGCGATATTGATTTCGGCGATGTGTCGAAATTTCTCAACAGCCAGGACGACATTGGCTTCAGCCGGATTGTCAAGAAATCTGTCGAATCGATCCAGTTTGTCGCTTACATATGCTTTCAAATGTTCAGAGGGGTCAAGATTTTTGAAGGTTACGGATGTTTGCATATTCTAAGCTCTCCCTAAATTTGTTTGCGTTTATTGGATGGCAATACTTTCAACATCTCGCGATATTTGGCAACGGTCCGGCGTGCGATGCTAATCTGGTCTTTTTTTAAGATCTGGGCAATCTTGTCATCACTGTATGGTTTTTTCGGGTTTTCAGCTGCAATGATTTGTCTTATTTTCTCCTGAACGCTGGCAGAAGCAATCGAGCCGCCTTGGGACCGTCTGATAGAACTATTGAAAAAATATTTCAATTCAAAGATACCTTGGGGTGTAAAGGCGTATTTGTTGGTCGTAACCCGGCTGATGGTGGATTCGTGCATTTGAATATCCTGGGCCACGTCTCTGAGCACCATGGGTTTTAGATAAGCAATCCCCTTGTCGAAAAATTCCCTTTGAAATCCCAAAATGCTTTCCATTACCTTATAAATGGTTTTCTGGCGTTGATGAATACTTTTGATGAGCCAGGCAGCGGATCTCATTTTCTCCTGGATGTAATCCTCAGCCTCGCCGGAGATATTCTTGCCGCGGGAGATGGAGCTCTTGTAAAATGAATTAACACGCAATTTTGGCATACCGTCGTCATTGAGCATGATGACAAATTCATCTTCAAGTTTATAGACGTATATATCCGGATTGATGTACTGGGGAGTTTCATCATTGAATTGCCTGCCGGGTTTGGGTTCCAGACTTTTGATGACATTTATCGCTGAAACAACCTCATCCATGCTCTTTTTGAGGGCCTTGCAAATCGCCTTGTAATTTTTCTTTTCAAGATTGGATAAATGATTGGTGATGATGTCAATGACGATGGTGTCATCCAAACCCAGAAATTTGGCTTGAATCAGTAAGCATTCGCTCAGATCCCGGGCGCAAACACCAACGGGGTCGAACGTCTGAATGATTGATATAATTTCTTCGACCTTTTCTGGCGATGAGCCACTCGAGTTCGCAATTTCTTCATCCGAAACATCCAGATAGCCGTCCTTGTTCAGATTACCGATGATAAGGCTGCCGATCCGCTCTTCTTCCTTATCCGGTTTGGTCATGAGGAATTGCCACAGCAGATGATCATTTAATGATTCATTGGAGGCGATGAAGGCTTCAAACCGTGGTGTGTCTCTGTCTTCGGATTCATGATGAACCCTTCCAGGAGTATTATACTCGTCAAGATAGTTGCTCCAATCAATATCCTCCTGGATTTTTTCCTCAATGGTAACTTCTTTAACCTCAGCGCTTTCGGCGGTTGCAACCTCTGCTTGTTCGGCCGTTTGCTCGTTGGGCGTGCCCTCGGGTATTTCCTCCAGAGCCGGGTTTTCCTCTAGCTCCGTTTGAATCGTGTCCATGAGCTCTAAGCGGGACAACTGTAACAGCTTAATCGCCATCTGCAGCTGGGGTGTCATGATGAGCTGCTGGGTCAGTTTGAGTTGTTGTCGTAGTTCAAGTGCCATTTTATCCGTTTGAGTATTTGTTTAGGTGTTTATACGAAGGGACTCTAATTGAAAGATACTGTCTCAATTTCGGCATCCCTGCTAACTATAATAATCAATGAAATAGGTATTGCCAATAGGGGCTTGGTCGCGATTGATGGCGGCTTCGATGCAAATTAAGTGCCAGCAACACCAAATTTTATTATTTTAATTGAAATGATTATAAATTGCAACCATATTTCCGGTATCCTGGTTGATCCCGGTGATGACAATCAGTGCTTGGATTGACCGAGGATTGGCACAAAATCCTGGGAGACAGTGGCGACAACATTTCCCTTTAAGATAATTGTATCGGCCTTTAAATCGTATTTTGCGGACGCCGCCGTAACTTCGCCATCTTGTCCCCAAATCCGGATCGACTGGTCGCAAATAATGATACGCCGACCATGTTCGTAGTTCAGATGTTCGGTCTTCATCTGATACGTTTCATTCCTTATCATAACATTGCCTATAAATTCAATGTCATTTGTATCGGTTATTAAAATACCCCGATCGGCTTCCAGGTAAACCTCGCGATGGTCCTCAAGGAAATAGATGACCGATAGGTTTTTTAGATCAACTTTGTTTTCGGCCTCCCGATAGTTGGCGGAATCGGCCTCCAGACGCCATTCTGTTCTGCCATCGCGGGTTGCAGTTTGCCGGATTTTACCCAGCGAGAGATTCGCACCTTCTTTGATGGAGGCGAGCAACAGTTCAGGCGCATTGGAGACCTTGCGATAGCCGATAAATATACTCACAATCGTGCCAACGGCCATCAGAATGACAATCAAAAGAAATATACTTATTTTTCTAGTTTTTTTTAATCGAGACCAAACCATTTGTACTCTTTTCAGCCCACTTCACAGCCCTCCGTCCGTCCGTAGACCAACTTATCTTGCAGCCTGTCAAAAGTCAAGAATCGAAAACAGGCCTTGATTATCAGCGGGTTAACTGTTAATTAACAAAAATTATAATTTTGGAAAGGAATCGATAAAATCAATTGAGATCTGAAAAAAAAAGTCGTAAATTTTGGTTCATCGCTATCCTATGCTTGATTATCGTGCTGCCTGCCGGATGGTATTTATGGAATCGCCTGGAGAAAGATAAACCTACCCTGACCATGAAGTTACCTTCTCCTCATCTGGGTTCATCCCAGGAGTTCAGCCTGGTCGTCTCCGACGCCAAAAGCGGTCTGCGAAGGCTCTGGGTGGGTCTTTTAAAAGATGGCCAGGAAGCTGTTTTGCACGATGAGACGTTTCCCTCCGCCGGATTTTTTAAAGGTGGCAAAATTCATGAGACATCGGTAAAAATTCAGCTGGCGCCGGAGGATCTGGGATTTTCAGATGGCGATGCGATCCTGCGGACCGTTGTATCGGATTATTCCTGGCGTGGTTGGTGGAAGGGCAATATATCCTATACTGAAAAAAACATGAAGATCGACACCCGTCCACCTGAAATCGAGGTTTTGAGCCGGGCACACAATATTAGCCAGGGCGGAGCGGGACTGGTAATTTTTCGCACCTCTGAAACTTGCTCCAAAGCCGGTGTCCAGGTTGGAGACCACTTTTATCCGGGACACACGGGGTTTTTTAAGGATTCCAATGTTTATCTTGCTTTTATCGCACTGGGATATCAGCAGGGTATGGATACGGCGATATCTCTAATGGTCACCGATTTAGCAGGAAACGATGCCACCGGCGGCCTGAACTATCATTTGCGGAAGAAATCTTTCAGACGGGACAGACTCAATATTCGGGATGGCTTTTTAAAGCAGAAAATGCCGTATTTTTCTTCACAGATTCCTCAGGATTCAACCCTTTCTCTTGTGGACAAGTTTCTTAAAGTCAACCGAGATCTTCGTGAGGCCAATTATCAGACTATTGCCGATGTCTGCCGCGATACGGACGCTAAAATACACTGGCAGGGTGATTTTCTAAGACTGCCGAAATCCGCCACCCGGGCAAAATTTGCGGATCATCGGGTCTATACTTATAAAGGACGGGAAATCGATCGACAGGTTCACATGGGGGTCGATTTGGCATCCGTCGCCCGCAGTCCTATACCGGTTGCAAATACCGGAATTGTAGTATTTGCCGAGTTTCTGGGAATTTATGGGAAAACGGTCATTGTAGATCATGGCTTTGGTCTATTCAGTATGTATGCCCACCTGAGTAATATCGGTGTCAAGGTCGGGGATCAGCTGTCCAAAGGCGATATTTTGGGCCGAACGGGCTTTACCGGCCTGGCGGGGGGTGACCATCTCCACTTCAGCGTGCTGATTCATGATACCTTTGTCAATCCTGTCGAGTGGTGGGATATGAAATGGATTCAACATAACGTGTTATCAAAAATAGAACAGACCGGATCCGAGATAAAGCGGGAGTGATGGGATATGAAAAAATACAAAGTCGGTAAAACTATTCAAGAGATCAATCAAAAAATCAAATCCGGTGACGTCGTTGTCGTCACAGCAGAAGAGATTATCGATATAGTTAAAAGCGAGGGGCCTGTTGAAGCTGCCCGCCAGGTGGATGTCGTGACCACCGGAACCTTTGCCCCCATGTGTTCATCAGGCGCGTTTATTAATTTCGGCCATTCGGCTCCTACGATCAAGGCTTCCAGGGTGTGGTTGAATAAAGTCCCGGCGTATGCGGGTGTGGCGGCTGTCGACTGCTATCTCGGGGCAACGGAAACCTGTGAGGATGATCCGCTGAATAAAGTCTATCCCGGAGAATTCAACTATGGGGGAGGTCATGTTATTCAGGATCTGGTTGCCGGCAAAAAGGTCCATCTCAAAGCCACTGCTTACGGCACCGACTGTTATCCAAACCGATTGGTAGAAAAAGAAATATCCTTGCGTACATTACCCCAGGCAACGCTTTGTAACCCCAGAAATGGATATCAAAACTATAACTGTGCCGTTAACCTCACGAATAAAACAATATATACCTATATGGGGACATTAAAGCCCGGAGGCGGCAATGCCAACTATTGTTCAGCCGGGCAATTGAGTCCCTTGTTCAATGACCCTTACTATAAAACCATCGGACTTGGCACACGGATCTTTCTAGGCGGTGCAGAGGGATATGTTACCTGGCACGGCACCCAGCATAAAGCCTCTGTCAAACGGACCAAAAAGGGTGTCCCTGTCTCGCCGGCCGGGACCCTCTGGGTCATGGGTGATATGAAAAAGATGAGTTCACAATGGCTGGTCGGGGTGAGTATCCAGGGCTACGGCTGTTCATTGGCGGTGGGGTTGGGAATCCCCATTCCTATCTTGAATGAAGAAATAGCGGGCTATACAGCCGTATCCGATGAAGACCTCGTCACGCAAATCATCGATTATGGCAACGATTATCCAAAAGGTATTTCCAATAGTCTCGGCCAGGTGAGCTATGCCGAACTTAAAAGCGGCTCTATCAAGCTCAACGGGAAAGAGATTCCGACCGTTCCCCTATCTAGCCTGGTTCGGGCAAGAAAGATTGCTGAAATTCTGAAGAAGAAAATTTCCCAGGGGAAATTCACTCTCGGGGAACCACAGTTTACCTTGCCGAGCTAGTGGATTGAAGAATGAAGATTGAAGATTGAAGATCTAAGGAACTCGCTTCGCTCGATCGTTCTGATTATAATTGCAGAATTTAAAACTATATGCGTAAATCAGAAAATCGCTAGGTTTTGTTATATTTTTATAATTATTTAGTTTTGGAAATTGGTGTATTTTGTAAAGAGAAGTCGAACCCTATATTTAAATTAAATAGATAGAATGCCTTAAATATTCAATCTTCAATCTTCAATCGACAATTTTCAATTATTCAGCATGCCGTCAACCATACGCACCTTCATCGCTTTAGAATTGCCGCCATCACTTATTTCGTTGTTGGCAAAAGTGCAGGAAGACTTACAATCGATGGGGCTCCGGGCGAAGTGGGTGCGACCGGAAAACATCCATCTGACCCTAAAATTTTTAGGAAATATAAGCCCGGCTGAGATTGATAACATTGGCGGGGCAATGGCAGATGCTGTCGGCAAAATTAACACCTTTAACTTGGTAGCCGAAGGCATTGGCGTTTTTCCGGGAATCAAGCGCCCCCGTGTCATCTGGGTGGGACTTAAAGGACAAGTTCAATTGCTTTTCGCAGTGCAACGCCTGTTAGAGGACAACCTGGCGGCTTTGGGCTATAAAAAAGAAAAAAGACCGTTTAAGGGTCATTTGACGCTGGGTCGTTTCAAACAGAGCGTCAATCCCAATACAATCCGTCGTGTCCTGCAGGAACTTGGGGATCTAACTATTGAAGAATTCACTGCCAGACGTGTTATATTCTATAAAAGCGATTTGAAACCGACCGGTGCGGTATATTCGCAACTGCAGCGGGCCAGTTTCAATGATGATTGACGATTGAAGATTGAAGAATGAAGGATATCGCTTCGCTCGGTCAATTTAATTTATAAAACGATAAAATACGTTATATTTATCATTCGACATTCGACATTCGTCGTTCGTCATTCCTAACGGGAGGTAGAACATATGTCTATTTCAGCAGATAAAGAAAAAGCCGTGGTCGCTGCAATGTCTCAGGTTGAACGCCAGTTCGGCAAAGGCGCCATCATGAAATTGGGAAGCAGACCGATTATGGAAGTACCGGTGATATCCACCAGTGCTTTGTCCTTGGACAAGGCCCTGGGTATTGGCGGATTACCCCGCGGTCGGGTTGTAGAAATTTTTGGGCCCGAAGCTTCCGGTAAAACAACCCTGGCCCTGCATGCGGTGGCAGAAGCCCAGAAGAATGACGGTATCGCGGCCTTTGTCGATGCCGAACATGCCCTGGACATCGGTTATGCCAAGAGACTGGGCGTCGACTGTGATGAATTGTTGGTGGCCCAGCCGGATACCGGAGAACAGGCCCTTGAAATTGCCGATATGCTGGTTAGAAGCGGAGCTATCGACATCCTTGTGATTGATTCGGTAGCAGCCCTCGTGCCGCGAGCTGAAATCGAGGGTGAAATGGGGGATTCCCATATGGGCCTGCAGGCCAGACTCATGTCCCAGGCACTAAGGAAGTTAACCGGTACCATTGGCAAAACCATGACAACGGTAATTTTTATCAACCAGATCCGGATGAAAATTGGTGTGGTATTCGGTAACCCGGAAACCACCACCGGCGGCAATGCCCTGAAATTTTATTCTTCGGTGAGGCTCGATATTCGCCGAATCGGCGCTATAAAAGATGGTCAGGAGGTCATCGGCAACCGCACGCGGGTGCGTGTGGTCAAGAATAAGATGGCCCCGCCGTTCACGGAAGCAGAATTTGACATTACATACGGTGAAGGGATTTCCAAAACGGGTGACTTGATTGACGTGGGGGTGAGCGCCGGGATTGTCGACAAGAGCGGGTCATGGTACTCCTATCAGGGAGAACGAATCGGCCAGGGACGTGAAAATGTCAAGCGGTTTCTCGGTGATAACCGAGATATTTATGACGATATATATCAGAAATCCAGAGAGGCCCTGGGATTCGTCAAGAAAGAAGAGAAAGAGGCGCAAGGCGAAAATCGGAACGGGGAAGGTGGCAAGGAGAAAAAACTCAAGGCTGCAAACTGAAAGCGGACAAGGACAATGACTAAAGGCTAAAGGCTAAAGGCTCAAGGCTAAGGGATGAAGGATGAAGGCTCAAAGGACGAGGAACCGAAGGAAGATGGATGATGGACGAGGGAAGATGAATGAAAAGAGGATGAGCAAAGTCGGGTATCTTGAATCTTGATCGATATAATAATAAGGTTCAAACAGTTGTAACCTTTGAACC
>JAAUYD010025044.1_pt1 | contig 10221 bp, 4 predicted proteins | sample 7278101 | NCBI WGS metagenome assembly JAAUYD01 (sample SAMN14350128, study PRJNA611818) | marine sediment metagenome | isolation source: surface marine sediment (0.6m) | place: French Polynesia: Moorea | collected 2018-08
CCTGCGGCGAGTACCTGACGGTCATCCAGACACTGTTTGTCGAGGATTTCGCGCCGACGGCCGATCAGAAATACTTCCTCGGCGCCTCGTTCTTCGGCATGCATGTTCGTGAGCGCTCGGCCGGGCTGCAGTGTGAGATGGTGCAGTTCTCGCGCGAATACCTTGCCGACTACCTCTCGACCCTCGATCAGCAATTCACCGAGACCGGCTCTTTCGGAACCGTCCGGCAGATGGACCAGCTTTATCATGCAACCCGCATGATCGACGAGCTTGGCGCGATCAGCGGATGCCCGGAATCGGCGTTGACGCGGGCGCGCATCGCAGCGATCGCCACAAACGAGGCGGTCGGATATTCGAAATCGGTTTTTCTGTCGCCGCCGAACGAAGCGCGGGATCTGTTGGACACACTGGTCATCGCCCTGCGCAGTTTCGTCAGCCGCGCTTCTGACCTTGAGACCGGGATCGCACTGCGCCGCGTGGAGATCGCGTCGGCCCGATCTCACCTCGACGCGATCAGTGAGATCTTTGCCGACGTGTTCGGTGCGGTCACCCGGACGGGCGGGGCGCGGCTGATCAGCACCGATGTTCTGGACGATCTCGATCTCAGGACCAAGCGGATGCTGCGCGATGTCGAGATCGAGGAGGGCCGCTTCACCGCGGCGCTCGGCGGCATATCGGCCGAGGATTATGCCCGGATTCGGGGCGAGACGATTGCCAATGCGGAGACCTACCTGAAGCATTCTGCGTTTCATATCAACATGATAGGTATCTTGCTGCCGACCGACCCCACCAGCCCCTTCTGGCAGTTATCCGACGATGTCGGGGCCGAGACCGCTGGCAAACAGGCCTTTGATGATCTTGCGCAGATCCGGGAAGACTGGGCCGATTTCGGGGCGGCGAGCGCGCTCTGCGGGCAACCGGGTGCGGCGGATCGTGTGTGGTACTGCCGATGAGGGCGATCGGAATATACCTCGTAGCGCTCGCCCTGACGTGCGCAGCGACGGCCGGGCTTGGCCAGTCGATCCTCGACCGGCGCTATACCTCGGCAAAGCTGGACGGTTTTTGGCAAGATACGCTCGGCGCGACCGCGCCCGATGCCCAATGGTTCAAGATCATGACGCCCGGGCCCGATGAAGTCGAGCCCGTCGCCGAGGCCCCTGCCCTTCCCGATTTCGGCGTTCCTTTCCCCGGCACGATCATCGGCGAATCCGCAACGCCCACCGGTGAGACCGAGACGCGCGCCTTCCCTGTCATCCCGCTCTCGCGGGAGGATGCCGCGGTGCTGACACGGCGGCTGGCCTGGGCCGAGATCTACCTCAATCGGTACCGCTTTTTCGAAGCTGTCTCGACCGATACGGCCGAACATCTTGAAGAGCTGAGCGGACGCCAATACGCCGCCGGCCTGGAGGCTGCGCTGATCAGTGCGCGGCTCTATTTCGCCGCAGACGATCTTCCGGAGAAGTGCCGCCGCCTGACCCGATTGCGTGAGCTTGGTGCAAGCGCCTTAGAGGGCGTGACCGAGGATGGCACGCCGGCGGAGTGGCGGGCCCTCGTTCCCATCTACACGGCGACGACCGAGCGGGTGGGCTCCAGCGCGCTTGCCGCACTCGTCTGTTCGGTCGAGCCCATCCGTGGCCGGGCGGAAACGATCCGCCTTGTGGAAACTCGCGTTCGCGAGCGGATCATGGGTGAGGTGCGCGCAAAGGTCGAAGACACGCTGACCCTGCTGGAGGCCGCATCCACGGATTTCCAGACGCTCGTCAACGACATGGATGTCACGATCAACTCGGCCGAGATCCTTGAGCTCGAACGTGTGTTTGGCAATGCCGCGGCGAACCTGGTTCTGGTCAAGGAGGATCAGCTCAAGGCCGGCGAGACCCTTGCCGAGCTGAGTGCCGTCGATCTGTCGCAGCTCAATCAGCCGGGACAACTTCAGGAATTTGAGACCGGACAGGCGCGCATGGCCTCGATCGTTACGGAGATCGACGATGTGATGGAAGCAATGGCGGGACTTGCCGCCATCAGCGAGGACGCCGAGATTGCGGCAGAGCTTGCGCCATGCGGGACGCTGCTGAACGCATACTCCGCCCTTGATCTCTCGCTCGACAGCGGCACGCTCGCCCGTCAGATCGAAGACCCTTATGTCGATTGCATCGCCCGTGTCCGCAGTGTCGTTGCCCGGTTTCAGCAACCGACACTGAACAAGGCGCTGACGGCAGAGCTGTCGCGCCACGTCCGCCAGATCTCCGAAGCTTATCTCTCGACGGTGATGCCATGAGACGTCTCGTTGCAACTTGCTTCGCCATGGTGTTCTTCGCCACATCCCTGCATGCCCAGTCGTCCTGCACCGAGATGGAACTTGACGATGCGGTGGCCCATGCCGGCGAACTGACAACGCTTCTGAAGATTGCGAACTTCCGGGCCGATGTCGCCTATATGGGCGAGGTGGCGCTGGAGCTTGAACAGTTCCTTGAGACCTGCGGGACGGAAGAGAGCGGGCGGCTTGCGCTTGTCTGCGATTACGACTGCCATCTCCAGCTGGGCCGCTATCGCCTGTTCGTCGCGGCGCAGTTGCCGCTGCTGTCGAGTGCGAGTGGCATCAACAGGAATGACAGCCCCCTCTCGCCGCAGGCCGCACAGGATACAGCCCGCGAAGGTCTTCTGGTCGTCGAGCGGGGCCTGAGGCTTCTTGCGCGGCAGCAGGGTGGCGGCGAGGGCGACGCGGCGGAGGCAAGCTATCGCACCTTCACCCGCCAACTGATCGCGCTGTCCAGTCTCAAGATCCAGCTTCTGATGACGACCGGGGACGTCTGGTATCAGACCGTCTCGGAGGCACGGCTGAAGCAGCTCGACTTTCTGATCGGCGAGGCGCTTTCGACGACGACGGGGCGGGAAGGGACCGATCCACCCAACCTGACCAAGGCCTATACAAACTACGAGGCCGCGCTGTGGACGTTGATCGAGTTGAAGACCGACATCCCGGGCGACGCGAGTTACGATGATCTGCGCGCCGATATCCTGCTGATCGAGAGCGACCTTCAGGATCGGGTGGGCAGCGTCAAACGCGGGTATCTGTTCCTCAACATCGATCCCCTGCAGTTCACGACGATCCCCTTCGAGGACCTGCAAAACCGTCTGGCCGAGACCAAACGCCAACTGGATGTGATCGAGAACCGGGTCGAGGCGATTGTGGAGCGCTGGCACGCCAACAGATTTGGCGAGGCGACCCGGGCGCTGGATGAGGAGCGGACAATCCGCAGTCAGGAGATCAACCTGATCGCGCACCGGATCGGCAAGATCGAACATGAGGCACAGATCTTTGCCAACACGGTCCAGCAGGAAATCAATGCCGTCGATGCCGAGCGTGACACGTTCGGCTTTCGCCAGCAGATCCGGAACCTGGAGATCACGCTCGCCACCCGGATTGCCGAGTTCGAAAACCAGCGCCGGCAGCTTGGCCAGAGGCGTGAACTCGACCTGCTGGTCCTCAGCAAGGAAGCGGAGATCGAGCGCCGGAACGAGTTGCGCTGGCTGTTGAGCTGGGAGATGACGCAGATGAACCTGGATCTGCAGATCTCTTCCATCGAGACCCAGATCACCGAGTACGAACGGCAATCGGCCCGAAACACCAATCAGAGCCAGCAACTCGCCCGGCAACGCCAGATCCTGGAAACTCAGATCGCCAATTCCGAGGCCGGGATCGAACAGGCGAACGCAAAGATCGCTACGATCGAGACGCGGCGCACCGATCTGTTTGCGGGCCGGCGGGCCGTCGCACGCGAGGACATTTGTGGGATCGAGGCGCAGCTTGCCCTGATCGGCGAGACAGCCGACACCCCGTTTGCCCCCCTCCTGGCCGACGAGGCGCCCTGCGATGTGCCCACGCCCGAGTTTACCCGCAACCAGTATGTGGGGCTGATGTGCGGCGAGGGCGACGAGGTTGGACTGCGCCAGAAGATCATCGATCAGCGCATCCAGGCGCGCGCCTTTGTGATGAAATGCGTGGTGGGCGATGCGGACTTCTCGGATCTGTCGGAAATGATCCCGGACTCGCTGATCCCAAGTGCCGCGGAGACCATCGAGCCCATCGTCGAGCTTCCTCCCGAACTGGATGATGTCGATTGCGGGTCCTTTACGCAAACAGAGACGGACTTCGCCCGCGACCTCTACCAGGCCGAAAAGGAGCTTCTGGAGAAGAAAGCCGCCGATTTCGCGGATGCGATTGACCAGATGGAAGGTCATATCCTCGCGGTCGAGCTCTGGGCCGGGATCTTCGATGGATCCGTGATCGCCCTGCAAACCGGACTGGCCATCGCCGAGGCGTCGAGTGCCGCTATGGCCAGCGTTCCGGTGACAACGGTTGCTGTCGCAGGACTGGCGAGCGGGACATATGTGGAGGTGGACGTCTCGCGCCCGGCGCGCGAGTCCGTCAGCGCCGCCCGCGCGCTTTTGGATGGGTTCATCCAGATCGGCAAGGTTACCCAGCAGACGATGATCCAGGTGCAGGCGATGCAGCGGCAACTGGAAAGCGTGCGCCGCGCCAATTCGCAGATCGACTATCAAAAGGCGCTGAAGTCCGTAGCGCTGCATAACACGCATTTCCAACTGGCCGGGCGCCTGGCGCAGGGCCGCGACGACATACGCGAGCTGGTGCTGCAGAACTCCATCGCAGCGGTCGAGTGCGACAGCCAGGAACTGGGCATCGACGAACAGGTCGCCCGGCTGAAGGCAAATCACAACCGGCTTCTGGCGTCCCTTGCGCTGCAGGCACAGGAGAATGATCTGCTGAGCTTCGAGATCGCGACCCAGGAGCGCCAGATCACACGGCATCAGAATGAGATCGCGATCCTCAATCTCGACCTGGAGAAACTCGCGCTCAGCGAGCAACAGCTGAGCGAGGACAATGACCGCATCGCCTCGCTTGTTGCGGCGGCCGAGGGCAGGCTGGACCGGGTCCGCCGTGCGCAATCGACTGTCCTTGGGCTTGCCAACGAGTCCATGGCGGCCACCAATGTGATCAACGAGCTGCGGGACCGCCAGCAAGCACAGATGCTGGCGCTGAGCGATGCGGAACTGGCTTTTGTCGAACAGCGCATCAGCACGGAAACGGCCAATACCGAGGTTCTGGTCGCCGGCCTCAACGACGCGATCGACCTGGGACTGAAGAGCCGCGAGCTACAGGGGCAGATCCTTGAGTTTCAGGGCGAGGTGCTGGAAGAGGTCTCGGGCCAGCAGGACGAGTTGATGGAACTCGTCAGCCAGATCGACGATCCGGAAACGCGTCGCAACCTCTTTATCGCCAATCAGGAGACCCTTTCGGAACTGATGAAGGGTGTGCCTGAATACCTTGTCTCCAAGCGCCGTGCCCTTGAGAATGCGAACCGGCTTCTGCACCTGATGCGCCGGCGCTTTGCCGTGGTGAACGCGACGCTGGGTGAGACCGACAGCATTCCGCAAACCTATGTCCGCAACGCCACCCAACTGGGTGCGCTGGTCGATGACATTGTCAATGCGCGCTTCTTCGATGAGCGGCAGATCAATATCGATGTGGCGCAGATCGTGGTGCCGGCCAATTCGGGCTTTGCGCGGCGCCTGGCGCTGACGGAGACGGTGGAATTCGAGGTCTCGCCCTTCGCAGCCACAGAAGAGCTTATGCGGGAGAGTGGCTTTTTCGCGGTCTGGGCGCCCAACAAGTTCACCGACCGGCGCAACATGACATTGATCGACGCCTTCGTCGGCACCCAGTATCAGTGCACAGGTGCGCAGTGGAACCGCTTCGCCCTCGCCCATCTTGGCACAGGATATGTCTTCCGCCCCATCGCAGAAGGATCCACAGAGGTCTCGGCCGATATCCTCGTGGGGCCGGAAAGGCTGTCGCTTCAGACGTTCTTCAACCTTGCCGACAGCCAGGACGAGGTGAACCGGATCATCCGCTACTGGCTGCAGGACCGGTTCCAGGTCCGGCGTTTTCCCCGACCGAATGGCCCGCCGAACGACACGACATCGATCCTGCCCTTCCTCGGCTCGCCCGTGATGGGATCCTACAGGGTCACGTTGCAGCCCTCTGACTGCCCGTTCGATGGTGCGGTCTTCACCCTCTACTTCATCTTTGCGAGCGAGCCATGACACGCATCGGGTTGACACTTGCCCTGATCGTCGCCGCGGCACCCGCCCCGGCCCGGGATCTCTTTGTCGACCACCTCTCGGGCTATACGGTTGAGGCCGAGATCCTGAATGCGCCGAACTGCGCGGGTCCGGTCTTTGACCTGCCGGGGCTCGAAAACTTCGAGAAGGGGATCTGCGTCTTTCACCGGCCAGCGCGCAGCACAGAGGACACGGAGCGCGCCATCAGCCTGCTGGATCAGGCGCAGATTGGTGGCCTGCCGGCCGTGCATCAGCAATTCGCGACGCTGTTGACCGGTCTGGCGCATTGCGGCCTGGCAGACCGGCACCTGGAGGCCTACCGCGCATCGGGCAATCAGGACAGCCTCTCGCGCGCCTTGATGTGTCGTGACCGGCGCCGCGCCCAGGCCGAGCTGAACGCCATTCGGTGGAACCACGCACTGTTCGAATATGGTGAGGGGCTGACCCCGGAGCTGTCGCTGAATGCACGCCTGACGGAAATGAGTGCCTGTCAGGCCGGTGTGCTGAACGCCGATTTTGATGCCGAGTGCGGGCTGCTGACTGACCTCTCGGAAGCGGAAATCAACGCCTTTGTCGATGAAGCGGTCGATGTCGTGATCGAGCGCTATTTCGCCGGTGTCGAAAGCCCGATCACCGCGATGTTCTCGCGCAAGCTCGGGCGGGCCGAGGGCCTTCTGGAAAGCGCGCGCGGCAACATCGATGCGCTTGCGGGCGAGGCCGAGGATGTGAACGGGCAATATGCTGCGTTCAACACGGCCTACGAGGATGCGCGCGACAGCAAGATGGCGCCGATCTATGAGGCCTATCGCGAGGCCATTCTGCGGGCGACGTCGATCCTGGATGAATTCGACCGCTGGAAGGACGGGCTTTTCATCAACGCCCTGAACGTCAACCTCCTGCCAAAGATCGTCGAGCGCAGCGGTGAGCTGGAAGAGGAGCTGGCGCGGGTCGAAGAGCTCGGGTTCAGGACCACGGCCGAGGCGCTGACGGGCGATGTGCGCAGGATTATCAACAGCGATGCAGAGTTGCGGGCCGCGCAGGCGCAGCTTTGCCGCGTATACTTCTGCGAACTGACCTCGCGTCGCGCAATCCCCAACACGATCCGGGCCTGTCGCCGCCCCTCGCTTGCGGGCAATCCGCTTTGCGTCGGCACCGATGGGACGCTGCGGGATGGTGCGCTGTCGGTGGACTTCGACGGCCCACAGTCGGTCAGCGTGGAGGATCTTTGTCGGGGTGCGGGTCTGGATCCGGCCTTCACCGTCCTCGACATGAGCCCGGCGACCTCGGCAACCTGCCTTGGAGCCTTGCCATGAAGCGGGTTCTGTCGGCAATCACGGCCCTCGCATGGCTGACAACGCCGCTTCTGGCGGCAGAACCGGGTCTTGCGGTCTATGTCACGGACGCAGATGAGGACGCCTATGTCGCCCTCTACGATGGCCAAACGGCCGTTGCGCTGGAAGGGTGTGCGGATCCCGCCGCGGCGCGCCGGTTGCTGGCGCTGCCAGCAGACATAACCGCCCTTGAGACGACGCTCGGCACGCTTGAGGCGGAGTTCGCCTTTGGCGACCATCCCACCCTTCCCTGCGACGCGGCATTCGACCGTGATTGGCCTGCCACGGAGCCCGTCTGGGCCGATCTGGAGGGATCGGGCAATTACTATCTGAAATCCCCGTCCGGCTCCGATCTCTACTACGCCATCCCGTCGCGTTGCGAGGCGCTGAAGGCGGCCTTGGCGATCCGGGAGCGGCTGCAGCTTCCGGCCGTCCTGCAGGGCCTTGTCGCGCCGCCTGATCTTGGCGAGGTCGTGGTGCTCGATTGCGGGAGGGCCCTGCCAACCGATGAGCCCGCGACGCCGCCTGCGACCGGTGAGGCCAACTGGGACCTCTTTCGCTTCAGCACCTTCCTGTCCGAGGCCAGCACAGGTGACACGATCTATGTCGCACGCTACCGCGCGAGCACCGCAGATGCGCCGGCGGTCTATCTGCCGATCTGGCGCGTAGACGGCATGCCGGCCGCAGACCTCACGCTGCGCGGGGGCCGGATCGAAGAGGCGGCACTGCGCGCCATGCGGAACTTCTTCGGGCTGGCGCCTGAGGCGGCTGTCGAAGCCCTGGGCGCTGAGGCCGTGTCTGCAGTCCGGTCCATGGTCCATGTCGATCTTTGCCTCTCTGAGTGTGAAGCTTATGCGCATCGTCATGCCGCCTTCCTCAATCCCGGCATCGATTTCGGCCTGACCGAGATCGGGGCCCGGGACATCGCAGGACGCATTGGACGCCGTGGGCATCTGCAGGCCGTCTGGACCTTCGCCAAAGGCCGGGACGTGGCCTTTGCCGATTGCCCAGCGGTGCTGGCCGCCCTCGGCCTTTCAACCCCCAGCGTGTCGGACTGGGTTGAGGCCGTGAAGGCCGGGCTGGAGCCAGGCGACACGCCGGTCTTCGGATGCCCGCGCCCCGCTGCGGACACCTGCATCCGGGACGTTGCCGAAGGCGTCGTGCCTGCAAGCACGTTGTTCGAGGCGGGCGCAGATTGTCCGGGCGCGAGCCGGCTGGTCGTCCGGCTGCCCGCATCGGTACGGCTGGCGGAGCCGATCGCATTGGCCAGTGGTGCATTCGATGCAGTGACGCTCGCCCCGGCCGAAGGCGTCACACAAACCATACTAACCATAGCGCCGGCCCAGGTCGCAGGGGGATCGGCAGGGTGCATCCTGACGTCTCCGGCCGTGCTTGTCTCGGCGCGGGACCTGAGCAGGTTGGAGATCCTGCGCATTGACCTGCGCCGCGCCGATGACGGTCGAAATACGGATGTCGTCGCAGTCGAGGCGCAGAACAGCACTGTCGTCCTTGAGGACGGTGCTGTCGGCGGGATCGGCGAGGGCCATCTGCCCGTCGCCCGTGGCGTGTCGCTCTGCCGTGCGGACTTTTACGGCATCGGCAGTGCAATCGAGGCCGATGCGCTCGCGGTTCAGGGGATCTCGGCGCGTATCTCCGTCACAGGGCAGGCAACCGAACCGGCACGGATCGGTGGTGGGCGCTTTGGCCTGCTGCTGTCGGCGGACAGCGCACTCTATCTCGATCGGACAACAATTTCGGCCGTGACTGCAGTGGTCCTGCGCGGCGCGACGGCCTTCGCCGCCCGCAGCATTGTCGATGCGCGGGCCAGTGGTGCGTCATCCGCGCTGCTTCTGGAGCGCCAGAGCACGGCTGAGTTCGCGCTGTCGACGCTCCGCGGCTTCCGGTGCGTCGCGAGTTTCGCCGACGCCGGTTCGGAGGCGCGGATTGTGCTGCCCGGCAACGACCTGTCCCAAGACAACACCCATCTGGCCTGCGGGCCCGGTCAATTCGCGCTGCTCGAATAGCCGTAACGAACGTAGAAGGAGCGAGAAAAATGAGCAAAATCAAACGCCTCACCGCGATGCTCGGCATAGGGCTTGGCCTCCTCGCTCCCCCGTCAATGGCGCAAAGCCCCAGTGTGGTCCTGTTTGAGGATCCGGCCGTCCTTGTGGACCGTCTGCATTATCCGCTCTTGATCTCGGAAGAGCGCGGGTATCGCATCCTGTGCGCCAGTCAGCAGGATGAAGAGGCCGTGATACGGGGGCTGGGGTTTGCCACTGTTCCGAGCCAGATCATGAATGCGCTCGATCCCGAGATCGTCGCCGCCGCGCCGGGCGACAATCCGGTGCTGTGCCCGTCGGCCGCCGACTACCAGATCAAGGTCTTCGCCGCCGATCAGGCGGATGGGCTGAACCATTACATGCAATTCCCTGAAGAGATCGGCTCCGAGACCTACACCGACCGCATCTATGTGCCCGGCTGCACGGGTCTGGTCGATGCGCTGAACATTGATCTCTCCCAAGCCTTGAGTGCCGATCCGACGCCGTTCTTCACCGGCAAGATCCACGAGATTTCCTGCCTGGACGGCGATCCGATCGATGTCGCGCCCGAGACGTTCACGGCCTGGTGCACCAAGGGCGACCGCACGGCAGAGGAGACATCTGCCGTGATGGCCATGCTGGATACGACACCGGGCGGTGTGTCGGCCCTCGACAATCCGGCGGCCTGCGCGACAGCGGACAGCTTC
>JAAUYD010081219.1_pt1 | contig 10220 bp, 8 predicted proteins | sample 7278101 | NCBI WGS metagenome assembly JAAUYD01 (sample SAMN14350128, study PRJNA611818) | marine sediment metagenome | isolation source: surface marine sediment (0.6m) | place: French Polynesia: Moorea | collected 2018-08
CAAAGCGATGAGCGAATAAACCCTGTTCTCGACGGTAGGCGGGAATCTGTAAGCGCCCAGCCAAAACGATATGCGTCGGGACGCACCACCAGCAGTGGGGCATAGACGAATGAGATGCCTAAGTGCAGATGCAGTTGGCAACGCACGGAACACGGGATGGCCTAAGTGCCGAGAGGCATAAGGTCACAGAGCAATCGTAGTAGTCTGAGGTTGGGAAAGCCGGCTACATGGCGAAGGGTTGCAGGGAGATCGTATCGAAAGAGGACGTGATCGGTTCGGATGAATGTTAATCACCAATTGCTCGATACACTTAACAACTTGGGACAGCAGGGTAAATCTGTCCAACGTTTGTATGCCAGAATGCTGGACGAGAAGTTATTCATCGCCTCCTACGTCAAATTGTATGGTAACAACGGCGCAATGACGACGGGTAGCGACCCAAATGACACCATCGACGGCATGAGCCGACAGCGAATCCGGCGCATCATCGAGACGTTGCGAAACGGCCGATGGCACTGGAAACCAAGTCGGCGACAGCACATCCGCAAAGGAAAGGGCAAAACCCGACCCTTGAGTGTGCCAAACTGGAGCGACAAGCTGGTGCAAGATGTGATGCGAACGGTGCTGGAAGCGTACTACGAGCCACAATTTCATAATGAAAGTCATGGCTTTCGGCCAAAACGTGGCTGCCATACCGCTCTACAACACATCAAGAACGTTTGGACAGGGGTTAACTGGTTTGTCGAAGGGGACATCAAAGGCTGCTTCGACAGCATTGACCATGACAAGTTGCTCGACACCATCGGCAAACGAATTCGAGACTTTCGGTTTATGAAACTGCTGCGAACCATGCTCAAAGCAGGTTACATCGAAGATTGGCAACAGAAGCCGTCGCTGGCTGGCACACCGCAAGGAGGTGTCATCAGTCCACTGCTAGCCAACATTTTCCTCCACGAGTTGGACAGCTACGTGATGGAAGAGATGAAACCAGCATTCGACGCAGGAACAAGCAGACGAGCGAACCGACCGTACCAAAAGTTGGGCGCTGCAGTATACAAAGCCAGAAAAAGAGGTGAACACCTCAAGGCGAAAGCGTTGCTCATCTTGCGGAACAAACTCCCATCTCGTGACCCGAAAGATGAAGGGTATCGTCGTTTGGTTTACATTCGCTACGCAGATGATTTCATGCTTGGCATCATCGGCACGAACCGTGAAGCCCATGCGGTAAAAGACAAGGTGGGTGCGTTCTTACAAAAGATGAAACTCACTTTGTCCGACGAAAAGACCAAAATAACCCATGCGACCAAGGGTCGCGCCAGATTTCTGGGCTATGACATCCACAAACACGACGGGAAACATCCCCACCGCCATCTGTCGGGACGGATACAACTCAATGTGCCACGCGATAGAATGGCCCACCTCATGCGCCGCTACACACGACAAGGCAAACCGATGCATCGGCACGAGTTGGCACACGGCAGTATCCCCGAAATTATCTGTCATTATGACAGTGAACTACGCGGCTACTACAATTACTATCGCCTCGCCTCGAACGTATCGCACCGACTCAACCATCTGAAATTCATCATGCAGTGCAGTCTCTCAAGGACAATAGCTAATAAGATGAAGCTGACGAGGGCAAAGGTCTATCGACGATACGGTGTCATCGGCAAAACGACAGGGTGTAGAACGGTTGGCGTATCCGTGGAAACAAAATCTGGAGAAAAGGTCATTACGTTTGGCGATTTCAGCTTACGCAAGCAGTGGACAACGCCAACCAACAATGACCGCGACCCTTTTGTACCAGCCTTACCTTACAAAGAACTGACCCAACGCTTAAATGCAACTGAGTGCGAGCTATGCGGCAAAACCAACCACAATTTGGAAGTTCACCACATTCGTCGCCTCAAGGATATTCGGCAGAAGGTCAGGGAAGGTATTGCGGCGCGTTGGCAGGAAGTGATGGCATACCGCAACCGCAAAACGTTGGTTGTATGTTATCCTTGTCACCAACTGATTCACGCGCCTTGTTAAGACGATTTTCTGGAGAGCCGTGTGAATTGAAAGGTTCAAGCACGGTTCGGCGGGGGGCTTGCGGAAAAGCAGGTCATGCTGCTCGCCGCTTGCCTACCCGATAGCCGACGCGAAGCGCGGCTGCAAGCGGGCGTTGAGGCAGTCGGATTTATCACACTAACCGAGAGGGAACTTTTAATGTCATTCATGTCAAATCAATTATAAGTAGTGGTCAACTTATTCTTAAGAATTTAACTTTATTATGCGTTTCTTGTCTGCTTAACAAATAAGCAAAGAAATTTGCCTTAAATTCTAGGGCTAAACATCTAGTTAATCAGTTACGATATATAATTCTAGAACCCAAATTTGGGATGATTATTCTGAATTAGGTGATTTTTAAACGCAAAACATAAGTCCTACGCGCATAGTAACTACCAAATCGCTGAAACAGAATCGAATTATAATTTTAGCGATTCGAGAAGAAGAAAAAATCTTGGTAGACTTCCGTAAAGTCGTATAACATCTGCACCGGCATTCGCTCATGCAGGGATAAGCATTTTATACTAAGGATACACAAATTGAGGTTAACAGGTCAGCAGTTCGAAAATCTCCAAATAGCATTGCTTAGTGCCTACCGTTCTGAGAGCGATCTTGCGCGCATGGTTCGTTTCTCACTTGACGAGAATCTTCATTCGATTGCGGGTGGTAGTAATTTATCACAAGTCACATTTGATTTAATTCAATGGGCGGAGTCTAATGGCCGACTTGACGATTTGATTTCTGGTGCATACCGTTCCAATCCTGGAAATCCAGACATTGTAAATTTCAGAGACTTTTCATGGCCCGATACAAAACCTACAGACAGTCAAACAACACCTAATCTACAAGAGCCTCCTCAACGAAGATTGACTGCTTTTCTCTGTCACTCGTCAGCAGATAAATCAATTATACGGAAACTCTTTGTGCAATTACGTAGCGACGGTGTTGAGCCCTGGCTCGATGAAGAAAATCTTCTACCAGGGCAAAATTGGCGCGTTGAAATCCCTAAAGCGGTTAGAAGCTCGGACGTGGTACTTATATGCTTATCCAAAGAAGCATTAGGCAGAGACGGCTATGTACAGGATGAAATTCGTTTCGCGCTGGAAGAAGCAGAACAGCAAGATGGAATCTTCCTAATTCCAGTTCGATTAGACAATGTAAAAATACCGAATCGTCTTAGCCATCTTCAATGGGTAGATCTGTTTGATAAACAAGGTTATGCGAAACTTATTAACTCTCTTGAACAGCGAGCAATTAATCTAGACACAATTGTCCCAGAGCTTAAGTCAGAATTTATTATACCTTCTTCATTAATCCCACTAAATACCAGAATTCAATGGCAGAAGGTTGCCTCAGTTTTCCTCGCTGTTTTAACAACTACCAGCATAATTGTTGCACTTGTTGCAGGTCTGCTAGCTATTTTAGATCGCTTCCGCGATGAAGGTAATCTTGCGCCAACTCAGGCAACTGAGTTCATGTCCTCGCCGCCTGCCACAATAGCAGTGACTTTAAGCGTACGGGAAACTCTAACATCAGCAGCTGTTATTTCTACATCTATATCTACGAATCCTCTAGAAGGAGACGATAGCAGCACATCTACAATTGAAACAAGGAGTCCGGAGATCAACTCCGGCAATCAAGAAAGCTTTTCAATCGGAGAATGTGTGGACTTTGAGAGCCTAGAGCTTGATAGGACGTTTAATGTCGGTGATAGTTTCACGGAGTCAGGTGTGAAAATCACAACTGGAGATTTTCAGTGGTCAAATGGCACTTTATTTAGTGGTGGATTCGCAAAGGTAGTTGCTGGCGGATTAATGGGTCACGAAATGATAGTTAATAATATCGTATTGCAACTAGAATTCGATGAGGATATCCAAGGCCTGACTCTACAATTTGGCGAGTTCGGAGGTAACCTCAACCTTGAAGTTAATGGCGAATTTAAGAATTTTGGTCTTTTTTCAGAACTTGATGCAATTGTTATCGATGGTGTGAACGTTTCAGTGAGGAATGGCTTTGGAAACGATCAGGGTTTATTGAGACTATCAGGTAATATCCATTCATTTGCCATAGGTGGACAGGAGCTAATTATCGATAATATTTGCCTTTCACCATAACATACTTTCCCATAACAGATTAAAATCGAATTGATTATCCTGGTGCTATTCCGAACCTATGCCGGCCAACAGGAGAAGAATGTTACTGTGATTTGAGCAACTCAGATTTAACAAGTTCAAAGGAAAGTTATGTGTTAAAAAAGAACTCTATGCAAACTCAAATGAGAAATTTAATTAATGAATCATTTAGCAAGAATGAGCTAATGTTGTTATGTTTCGATTTAGGTTTGGATTATGATAATTTAGAAGGAGAAACAAAAGTACTAAAAATTCAGAACCTAATCGGGTATTTTTCTCGAAGAGACGAGTTGCACCACCTTGTTTCTGCAGTAAATAAAAAAAGACCTAGCTTAAGCTTACCCTATTCTCAACCTCAAGTTATTACAAAAGAACTGCTTGTATTTGAGACTTCAACTCAAAGAACTATCCTTCGAATTATTCCTAGTGGTGTAGAAATCCATCTTGAAGACAGTCAGCCAGGAAAAAATGACCGTAGGCGCACACTAAGTACTGAGGAAGTAACTAGAATTCTTCAAGAGAAGAATATTTCTATTCGTCCAAATTATACTAAGAATAGTGGATTATTCGATCTTGGCCCTCGGAAAAATTGGCTGTATTCAAAAAGAATATATAGTACTCCTGAGATGTTAAAAGAAGCACTCTTGAACTTTTTAAAACAGTTGACAGATTCGTACGATTCGCACGAAGATAATGTTACAAATGTTCTTCTACTAGATTGGGATTGGAATAATCTTAAAGGAAAACAGTATGAAGAGTTTCTAAACGCGTTACTTTCAGCATTCCCCTCAAGGAATGATCTTCGACGAATGCTTAGAATCGAGATGGATTACCACTTAAGTGAAATTGAAAGTGAAGGGAAATATATAGATCTTTTGGATGAATTGCTTATCCAGATGAAAGCTTTTGGAAGAAGACAAGAATTGTTTGAAAGCGCTATCAGAAGTAGACCGCAAAATCCTCTTTTGTTGGAGTTAAAGAGGAAATCGAGAAGTTGATAATGATTATTGCCTAAATATCCCTACCGCACAGGTTAAATCAACTTCTAAATGATATTTCCTAAAGAATTACTTATGCGCAAAATACATTCCAAGGGGGCAATGTATGTGTACTGGGTAGCTAGGGTACAGACGCAGGCGGCTGCCCAATGGGCGTGCGAGACCGCTTCACACATGGTGCGGGATCTCTATGACTCACTCTCCGACTTCCCCCAGGAAGCTGGAAACGGCAATGTCGCTTGGAAGGAGGTAGAGCTCAAGCATGCGATCGACGTCTTTGCACCGCCGAGTTCCACCGGGAGTCAGAGTGATGCCTAACATCACGCTGGAGCTGACGCGCCAAAGGAATCGAGCAAGCAGCTTAAGCAACTGAACGGCGGGCAAACAAGAGAGTAGTGTCGTATGAGAAATGAAAATTTCGGTGACGTGGTATCTGAGTATATAAAAAACTCCGGTAGGTCTATTGTTCAAATCGCTAGGGATTCAAATCTATCAACGAATAGGGTAAGAGCCTGGTTACACAAAGGTGTAATGAGACCTAGAGATTATAGACAAATTCTCGACTTTGCAGAAGCATTAGATTTGACCAGAGACGAAACGGTAAGGTTACTCAACGCTGCTGACTTTAATCCTTTGTTAGCTGATGAAATTCCGCGTAGACGAATTTTTAAAATTTTAGAACAACACTTCAACCTCGAGGAGTTGCACGATTTACTCTTCGATTTGGGCATTGATTACGAAAATTTTCCTACTATTGATAAAAAGGAATTGATTGTAGAAATAATTAATTATTTAGAACAAAGAAAAATGCTTACAGAGCTGGTCAAGCGTACTGCCGAGCTTCGTCCTAAACTTGTGAACTACGATTTATTATTAGCCTTTGACCAAAACCAAATAAATTTAGCTCAAATAAAAGTTGAGACACTTGAAGTTGTTGCCGAGGCAAAGCTTGTTTTAGTCGGAGATGGAAATGTTGGAAAAACTTCTTTGGTCAATCAATTAGTTTATGGCAAGTTCAACCCTCATGAAGATACCACACAAGGAGTAGCTATCACTCATTGGCATATAGATTTATCTTGTATAAATAATCAGAATGCTCGAATAAACATTTGGGACTTTGGGGGTCAAGGCAATATGCATGCAACGCACCCATATTTTTTTAGTCGAAAAGCAGTTTATATTGTGGTTTTGAATATACGAGAAGACGATCGTGTTAATCGCGCAGAGTACTGGATTCGATTAATTCGTTCTTATGGGGGCAACTCACCGATTATTATTGTTGCTAACAAAGTCGATCAATTTTCTACACTTCTCGATCAAAGAAGCTTAAAAGACAAATATCCCCAAATATCTAGCTTTGCTCGAACATCTTGTAAAACAGGACAAGGAATAGAGTCCTTAAAGACTGAATTATCTAAAGCTGTATGTTTACTTGAAGATATCAATGTAAGGACATCACAAAGTCTTGTAAAGGTAAAAAAAGTTTTGGAAGATATGACAAACCCTAAGTCTTCCAATACCAAAGAAACCCTGAATCTTGATGAGTACGATCAAATTTGTGAGGAAAATGGCGTAGTTCGGGAACAAAGGATTAATTACTTGCGAAGACTTAGTGACTTGGGTGTGATGCTATATTTTGGAGATGATCCCAGATTGGAACTGAATGTCGTGTTAAATCCATTCTGGGTTACTGAAGGTGTATATAAAATTATAAATCATCCATCATTAGCAATGGCAAACGGTAAACTCGAGTTGGCTCAAATTCGGGAAATCTTGCCAAGAAACCGCTATGCATCAGACAAAGCTATGTACATTCTTGACATGATGCGAAAATTCGAATTGTGCTTTGCACTTGATGAACAACAGACGCAATTTCTATTGCCTGATTTACTTCCCCCCCAACAACCTGAATTACCAACGTTTAATCGTGATGATGCACTGAAGTTACATTTTGAGTATCCAGTTTGGCATGGTGCTACTTTAACTCGCTTGTTAGTTCGTCTTCATCATTATTCAATCAAAAATTACTATTGGCGGAATGGAATGTTGCTTCTATCTGCTGACCAAAATAACCGTGCCCTTATTATCGCTGATGAAGCCGACAGGCGATTACGAATATGGGTAGACGGTGAACTTTCAACCAGACGAAATTTTCTAAATCGTATTCGGGAAGAATTAAACGTAATTCATGGAATCCAACGTAATCAAGTCGTAAAAGAATGGGTTATCACAAATGATGGAGGGCAAATTTCTTATTTATTCTTAGTAAATTTGGAAGCAAAGGGTAGGGAAACTTGTGATATCGAGGTCGAGGATGGAGTTCTCACAATAAACATTAAAGAAGTTTTGGATGGTGTACGAGCAGAAGCAATACCTGATTCTTATCGGCTAAAAGAACTTATTGTTGAACGTTTGTCATTAGATGAATTAGATGACCTTTGCTTTAAGTTTAAGATTAGTCTGGAAGATATCGAAGGTGAATTAACGCGCGATTCAAAGGCGAGAAATCTAATTCGACAGTTTGAGCGCACAAGACGAATGCCTGAACTTATGTCAGTTCTCAGGGATTTGAGGAAAGGAATGATCTGGCAATAGATAAGTTATAAATTGCCGCCTAATAAGGCTTGCACCTGACCTAGCGGCAGGTAAGGCAAGCGTTAGGCGTAAAGGCAGCTCGATGGATAAAGAAACAAAGCGTTTTATTGAAGAAATAAACTCCTCCCCTCCTGGCACCTTCAAACTATTCCGGGCAACGGAAGAGGAGCCGGAAGTAGAAAAATCCATGAACAACATGGCTGAGCTGTCGTCAAGGATAGCTCATGCACGCAAAGCAAACTGTTTGATCGAGGTAATCTCGCTGCGCATTCAATATCAAGATCTGTGGTTAAGAATTTACTTCGAAAACAGACACCACGATGCGGAAAGGCGGCAGCAAGAATTTGGACGACTGCTCAGACAATGTTTCAAGCTGGGTTTAGAAAAAACACTCTACGATAAGATCCTCAAGTTCAACAAAGACCGAGTTAAAGCGATACACGGGTATCTTATCGGCGTAACAACTTATGAGGAGCTAAGTTCTGTTGTCGCTGAATCGGATGGGTTGTCGGAGAAGCTGGCTGACTTTGTGGTGCGCAACTCTGGCGAGGTTGTTACAGAGGATTTCGTGAATCAACACCACAACAGAGGGGACGCAGTTTACCATATCCCCAGGCTGTTGGCACATTTGAAAGAGCGTCCACCCATTTAGCAAACGCCCCCCAAGCTTCCCACCACTAGAAAAGCTGTCTGGTGAACGGGAAGGGCAACACAGCATTAGGATTAATCAACAGTGGAGAATTTGCTTTGTATGGCAAGATGGTGATGCTTATGACGTTGAAATTGTTGACTATCATTAGGTGAAAACGATGTCTGAAGAAAAATGGCTCCCATCCATCCGGGGGAAATATTGTTAGAAGATTTCCTGAAACCATTGGGGATATCACAGTATCGTCTTGCAAAAGAGATGAATGTTTACCCTCGAAAAATTAATAAAATTGTTCATGGGAAACGGGCAGTTACTGCAGATACTGCGTTGCGCTTGGCGAGATATTTTGGAACTTCAGCCGAACTCTGGATGAATTTACAGGCGCAATATGAACTGGAAATGGCTAGGGATGAGATTGAATCAATAATTTTAGCAGAAGTACAACCCCTTGCTGCTTAGATTCAATAAAATGCTTGCTAACATCGCTTCCAGCCGATGATACGGCTGAAGCAGGCTTTAGGTTTTCAATCATTTCGCCATTGAAATCATGCATAAGAATATTACTCTTTCGCAGAAACAGCTTGCATGGTTAGAAGAATATCCTGATTACTTTGTTGAGGTAATCCAGCAACCAAGTGGTGTTACTTTTGATAGCCAAGTCACACCACAAGTAGCTAAGGTAAGAACTCTTCCTCAAATAATTTCTGAACACGAATCAAATAATCTCTGGCGATCATGGAGTGTTTATAAGGACCAAGAATTGGAAGAAGAGCTTGGCCCAATCCCGCTCATTTTTGACATTGATGATGAATCGCCCGGGTCACCAAACCTACATAACGCCTATAGACTAACTGCGATATGTGTTGAAGGATTGCTACAATTTGGAAACTCCTGGGGGAAGACGACGGAGGATCAGATTAGGGTAGTTTTTTCCGGTAAGAAGGGTTTTCATATTGAAATGAAACCCTCGCAACCAGTTAATGCCAATAACGTACGGCGGGAGCTAATCGAATTATGCAGAGAGAAAGAACCCAGTCGTGATGTCATCAAAAATCAATTCTTTGGGTACACTTCGATCGATGTTTTCCATGAACATGTCAGATTAACTGGATCACTCAATAGTTGGGTCAATGAATCAAATAACATCCTTTCTAGGAGGGTGATTCAAATGTCGGTTTTGGAATTTGGAGCACTTAGGCTAGAAGGAATACTGAAAAACGCCGAGGCGAAACACTGACGTTTTGTTCGATGAGGGTTTCTCAATAGCGATTCGATTTAGTGATTGGTATCACATACGGGCAATGCAAGCTGTTCAAATCAAGCCTAATTATCGTTGCAGCCGATCCGCGAGCACGCGGTTAAGCCTGAATTTCGTGTTGGAAATCCGAGTTGGGCCGCGTACAATCTTGAACTAGTGTTGCCCACGAGCGGCTGAACTTAACGTTATGCAGCTAATTTCCGAGCTCCGACTTTCCAAAAGGGGTTGATTTAGCATGATATCCGTGCTACCATGATTCAATGATCCGGTCTTTTCACAATCAGGGTACAGAAGATATTTTTAACGGAATCAACTCGAAGATTGCACGGAAGACCTGTCCGAAAAATCTATGGCGAATTGCCACCCGTAAACTGGAACAATTAGACTCCGCAGAAACCCTGGATGACCTTCGCATTCCCCCAGGAAACAGACTAGAAGCGTTGAAAGGCACGCGTCAAGGTCAATATAGCATTCGAATCAACGAACAGTACCGCATTTGCTTTATCTGGCAGGAACATGGCCCGGATCGAGTTGAA
>JAAUYD010279732.1_pt1 | contig 10219 bp, 4 predicted proteins | sample 7278101 | NCBI WGS metagenome assembly JAAUYD01 (sample SAMN14350128, study PRJNA611818) | marine sediment metagenome | isolation source: surface marine sediment (0.6m) | place: French Polynesia: Moorea | collected 2018-08
GCTCGCTTCAGCCCGCTGGTCGCTCCAACCCGACCAAGAAGCGGTGAGTCAAGATCCAGTAGGTCGCCGACAACCCGTTGAACAAAAAGATGCACTTCGGGCAGACCGAACGCTTGTGGATGTTGACCAATAACAGCACAAACTACCGAAGAAAACGACCGCCCGGGGCAAAGGATGAAAAGCGGTTCGGGCATGGGTCTCAGACGCCCTGCCAGAGCATCAGCGCCGTGCCATCCGCCCCGCCGGTGGCCAGGGCCAGGCCCCCCGGCACGGGGGCTGCGGCGGCAACAGTGATCTCGCTTGGGGTGTCTTCCTCAAAGCTTTCGCCGTTATCGGCCGACTGCCAGACATGGCTGTGCGCCGCCTGAGCCTCATCGGCAAGGCTGGTGACGATCACCCGGACCTCTGCCCCATCGGCCAGGATCGCTGTGACCGCGGCCGTCTCTGGGTTATCGAAGCCCGGACCCTTCAGGGCGAAGGGCACCTTGAACCCGTCCGGACTGAAGCGAGGCTGGCCGGCCAGGATCTCCCATTCGCCGCTGTCGAGATCGAGGCAAAGGAGCTCCGGCGCCACGGGTTTTGCTGTCTCGTCCGCCTCCAGCACGGGGGGCGTGTAGGCGGTCCCGAGGAAGAGCTCGCCGCCAGCGAGCGCCATGGCCGTAATCCGCGGGTTCAGGCTGTAGCGTCCCGCGCCATCGGTGATGTGGAGCGCCCACGCGCCGTCGCTGCCTGCCGACCAGAGCTGGAAGCCCCGCACTGGATTGGCCGTGGCCGCATAAAGCGTCTCACCCTCGACCAGCAGGGCCGAGATCGCGGCATTGCCCGCACCCCCGAAGCCGGGGTCGCATATCACCGTCCAGCCACCCTTGGCGGGATCGGCACTGGCCTCAAGGCGCGCACCGGCCTCTTCCCCCTCGGGCAGCAGATCGGGGGCCACAGCACTTGTGGCCACCACCAGCCGGTCACCCCAGACGGCCAGCGGTCCCCGCCAGGGGCCGTCAGGGGCCTTGCCGGGCGCTTTGAATGTCAGCCCGTCCTCGGAGCGCAGCAGCCCCCCCTCAGAGCCCGCAACGCTTGCGTAAAGACAGGGGGCCTTGTCGCTCTTGCCCTGAAAGACGGCGAGGCTCGTGACCGGCCCGCCCGGGGCCTCGTGGACACTCTCTGCCGTACCGTTTGCAATCCGCAGGATCTGCCCGGGGGCGTCCTCTCCGGCGGGGGCGGTGGCAACCAGAACCGCATCGCCAAAGGCGGCGATGGCCTGCGGGTGGCCGATGCCCTCGGGCAGGGGGCCAAGCGTCTGGAGCGAGACAGCCGGATCGGGCTGGGCTTGGGATCTTTGGGTCGATGCGCTCATCTTGGCAGGGGCCTTTCGTCTCTGGGGAGATGCGGGAAGGGGGGATCAGCGATAGCCGAATTCATGCGCCAGCCGGCGTGTTTTGGGCGTAAAGACCAGCTCGGGCGCCCAGTCGAGCGGGCCGTCGAGGCTGGGCTCGGACATCGAGGACAGACGCTCGCGGTCGAGCACCGGATTCTTGAGGAAGCCGCCATTGTTGCCGTGCTTGGCCTTCTTGGGGCCGATACAGGCGTAAGGGGAGCGTTCGGGATGCAGCATCGCCTCGATCGCTTCGGCGTCGTCGCGGATGCCCAGCCACTGGGCGATCTGGGGCAGGTAGAGTTCCAGATCGCCGAGGAGCGCCTCGCCCCGGATCCAGAGGAGCTGGCCAAGGGCAAGCTCGGCCGCCAGCGCCCGGATCATCGTGTGCGTCCCCGACCATTTGAATTCGACATCGACATCGATACCGGAGCCGCTCGCCCCCAGCCGGTTCTTGATCTTGTTGACCGTGTTCATCTGCGATTTGCCGCGGGTGCGCGGATGGCGCAGGAGTTGCAGGTAATTGGCCTCCGGATAGGCGCGCACGATCCGGCCGAGGACAACCGGGTTGTTGATATTGGCGGGGCTCTTGTCGACGAGGATCCGGTCGCCCACCTGCTCCTGGATATGGTCCATGACCTGGCGCGCGGTCCAGTCGCGCCGGGCGAGGATCCAGGCGGTCGCTTCCTCGACCGTCTCGTCGGTCTGTTCGCCATGGTGCAATTCGGCAATGACCCGCTTCAGGCCCTGCATCGGATAGCTGCCGGGGCGGGCATCATTGTCCCAGGCCTCGCCCAGCGTCGTCCCGCTGAAGAGCTTCAGCTCCGGCAGACCGTAACAGTCGGGGTGCTGGCCGATCATGGTGCTGACCACGGACGAGAAGGACCGCCCGGGGCAAAGGATGAAAAGCGGCTGGATCATAGGCGTGAAATCCCCTCCGAGAGCGGTGCTGTGACCGAAAGATATGCGCGTTGGCACGCCCGCCCCCTCGGGGCGAAGCGATAGACTGGGAAAGACAACGGATCTGTGACGATCACCGCATCTTTCTCCTGTCCGCCCCCGGTGTGGCGGGACTTTTGCATCATCTGCGTCAACCGTTCCCCTCCTCGGGCTGACGGTCCGGGCGCCTCAGGGCAGCCAGGACCAGAGTTCGACCTCGAAGAAGCGGACGATGATCCGCGTGAAAGCCTGCCAGACGGGCCGCTCCTCGGCGGCGATCTTGCCATGGCCGGTCATGTTGGCCGCAAGCTTGCCTTCCGGGTTCTCGACACGGACCAGGACGCGCATCACGCGGCCGAACTCGCGTTCCTCCGCCTTGGGCGCCAGGCGCTCGACTGTGCCGAAGACGCTGGTCTTCGTATCGCTCCAGAGGCGCAGCTCCACCGGTGCGCCGATCGCCACTTCCTCGATCGAGGTCTCGGGCACCTCGATTTCGGCAATGATCGTGCGGTTGTCTTCCAGTTCGGCGAACAGCCCGCCCTCGGGCAGATAGACGCCAATGGGGACGACAGCCAGTGAGCTGACCACCTGACCGGAGGTGACAGCGCGGATATTGGTGTGCTCCAGCTGCAGCCGGGCGAAGGCCAGATCCTCCTCGTGGCGGGCGATCTCGGCTTGGGCTGCGGCAATCTCACTCGGCGAGGCCTCGGCCTCGACCAGATCGAGATTGGTCCGCGCCTCCTCAAGGGCCGCTTCGGCCAGGCGCAGATCGCTGGCGGCATTGTCGAGGGCGGTCTTGGTCGTGGTGCCGCTGTCGAACAGCCGCTGCTGCAGATCCAGATCGGCGGTCTTGATCTCGACCTGAACCTGGGCGGTGGCGATCTTCTGTCGGGCCACCGCGATTTCCTCGGCGCTTGGCCCCTCGATCAGGGTGTCCAGCTCGGCCATCAGCCGGGCAAGATCGGCCTCGCGCACGGCAATGTCGCGCTGCTCGTCCCAATTGGACAGAATCGCCATGACCTCGCCGGACTCGACCCAGTCGCCTTCCTTGATGTTGATCTGGATGATCTCGCCATCGGTGCGGGCGCGGACCTCGGCCCGGTCAAGCGGCTGGACGATGAACTCGCCCCCCACCTCGAACGCATAAGGCAGATTGACAACATAAAGGAACGCGCCGATCAGGGCGAGCCAGATGCCCCGCCGGATCCATTTGTTGCGGGCGGGCTCGGCATGGGCGTTGATCTTGAGGACCCGATCCAGATCGTCGGCCGGACGGGGCGGCTTGGCCTGTCGCTCGCGCTTGGCGGGGCTGCGCTCTTTATAAGGAACGGGAACCTGCGGGGTCTGGCGGCGTTGCTCGGCCTCGCCCCGCTTCTCGGCCCCGCCCCGCCGGCGGGCCTTGTTGCCCTGGCGTTTGGCCGGTGCCGGCAGCAGGGCCGTTGGGGCCTCGGGTTCTGTCTTTTCGGTGTCCGGTTCCCTCGGCGGATCCTGTGGCACGTCCGCAGCCGCAGCCGCGGCCGGTTTGGCCGGGGCCGTGATCTCTGCCGGGTCGAGTGCTGCCCGCGGCTTTGGTGGCAGATCGGGGTCTGCGGGCTCCGGTGCCGGGGCTGCCTTCGGGCCGGCAAAAAGGCTGATCCCCTCGACCGGAGCGGCATCGGCATCCTCGAACAGCTCATGCTCCATCCCGGCGAAATCAGACGTGAAGCTGTCGGGCGAGACATCCTCTCCCCGGTATTCGGTCCCCTTGTATTCGGTCGATGTCACGGCATCTGCGGTGCCGGCGAGCGGCTGCGGATCGCTCTTTGCCCGTGTCTCGGGGCGTGCCGGCGGGGCCGGGTCTTCGTCCGTGTCGAAATCCTCGAGGCCCAGCTCATCCTCGAAACCGCCGAGGCCCAGCCCCTCGACATCATCCTCCTCGTCCCCGTCATCCCCCCAGAGAAGATCCTCCAGCGACAATTCGGGCGCGGGGGCAGGTTTTGCATCCGGGGCCAGAATGTCATCGAGGGACGCCCCCCCGGCTTCCGGGGCCGGATCGCTGAGCAGCGCATCCAGATCGCTCGTCCCGTCGTTGTCATCGTCCTCCGGGTCCTGGCCCGGCCCCGCGCCGCCGCCCTGCGGGGCCGTGTCTTTTGTCTTTGGCGAGGGCGACGCTGGTTCTGTCGTCTCGGCATCGGGGGCAAAGATGTTGAGGTACTCGGCGTCCTCGGCGTCCTCGGTGCGACGCTGGCGCGGGCCCCCTTCCGCGTGGACTATACTAAATCGTCTGGGCATCCTGTCCGTGCCTTCACTCAATGCCAACTGTTCCGGAACAGCGGCGGATTGCGGAGCGCTGCCCCCCCTTGCCCGCTTTCGGACGGCAGATGGGGGGCGGGAGACGGGGGCTGGCGCACCGTTGCGGTCTTGTGAAACGGATGCCCGATTTCCCCGCCGACGGGAACGGACGCTTACGAAGAAATGTGTCAACATTGCCAGTATCAGGCAAAAAATGACGACTCCGTTCCCCTGAAACTGCGCTTCGAGGGCAAGCGCGATGGCCGAGAACACGACATAGACGAGAATCGCTGTGAAGATGATCGCGCAGATTGCATAAAAAAGCAGCGCTGCGGCCTCCCTCCGGTCCAGGCCTTCCGGGATCGGGCGCCTCGTGATCAGCAGATATGTCAGCCGGAACGAGTTCTGCCTAAGATTTGGGCGCCCGAGTGCGGCCGACATCCATTTGCAGCCATCGGCCGGAAAGAGCGGATTGGCGGTGAACAGGAACGAGCCGAAACCGACCACGCCAAAGGCCAGACAGACATCCGCAAGGCCCGAGCCCGAGCGGCGCAGCATGTTCCACATGAAGATGCCGATGGCGAAAAGCGCCAGCTTGGTCAGCAGCGATGTCGCATAGCAGGACTTGCGGCTGCGCAGGTCCAGCCCTTTGATCGGCGAGCGGTCGACATAGAATTTCAAGAGGATGCCGAATTTCAGTTTCAGGCCGAATTCCCGCGTATCGGCGCCGTAGTAACCCATTACAATTCCAAGAAAAACCTTGCTGAACAGGTTCGAGGTGACCATGCCGAGAAACATGCTCTGCCAGAAGGTGAACTGATCGAAGACCCGCTCGATATGGGCCATCAGCGCTTCCCAGTTGAAGGCGGCACCCGTCGCGGCGACGATGGCGGCCGGCCAGATCAGCCAGGTCAGGAACTGGACGGGGGCGAGGAAATCGGCCAGCGCCCGGAACACATGGACCGGGTCGAAGAAGGGATAGGTATAGGGCATGCGCGGACGCCGCCCGTTCGGGTCGATCGGCGGGCGCGCAGCGCGCAGCGCCCGCCCGTTCTGTCCGTTGATCGTCCCAGATTGCATTGTGACAAATACCCCTTTTCCCGGCAAATATCTGCGCCCCCCTTAGACTACAGTCTTGTTCGAAATTGGGTAGGCGGTTAGCATCTGCAGCGTAGGGTCTGGCATAGGTGGGTATGCTACAATGGCTAAATCGGTATCTCCTTCAAAAAAACCGACAACCAGGCGAAAAAGTGAAGAGTCAGGCGATGCTGCAGTGCAAAAAACACGCACTCCGGTAACGAAGCGTTCGAGTCGTAGTCAGAAAGCAAATGCGTTGAAGGAAATGAGGGGAAATAACGTGTCAACAGAACAGATCGAGACCAATCTGACGGAGGCCAAGGGGCGAGCACGCAAGATCCGTGCGCGTCTGACCGAGGGCGATGGCGATCAGCGGGATCGCCGCGTGCAGTTGGCTGTCAAGATGCGCACAATGCTGACCCAGACGCCGGCCGGCGATGAGGGTCTCGTCGATGATACGCCGTTTACGAAAACCGGTGTCGCCCGTCTGATGGAGATGCTGAACAAGCGTGCTGCGGCCACGGAAGGTGCCGGCAACAAGGTCGCCGCCAATATGGTCGAGTTCCTGTCGCCCGATGAGGACGGCGAGGACACGGTCAGCGGCGCGAGCGTGAAGAAGCTGCAGATGCTGGCCAAGCGGACCGAGCGTCTGAAAGGCCGCGGGGGAGCGGGACGCAAGCGGGGGTAAGGCGCACACCCCGACAATTGGGCCGGGGGGTGACGGATGGCACAACAGAGCGGAAGGTTCTGGGTTATCCGTCGGATCGGGCCCGTAGAATTGTAGGTTAGGCCGATGACCCGTGACACGTATTCAGTAGGCGCATTTCGCGCCGATCTTTTTCATTGTTTCGTCTTGGCGCCTAACGGCCTCTCGACGGCGCGGATTGTTCGCGCTGCTGAGCGGGCAGGGGCGCTCGGGGTCTTTCAGATCGGTGGTCTGGGCGTGGACCTGGCTGCCGATCTTGCTGTCCTGGACGCGTCCGGCATTGCCCGGGCAGGCCTTTTGGCGAGAGCGTCTGAGGACCTGAAACTGCTGGCCGGGGCAGAGGCGCCGGCCATTGCCTCCGTCATTGCGCCGCCCGAGGCTTTGATCGGGGCGGCTGCGGCCGTCACCAAGCTTCGCAAGCAGGGCGTCGCCGTCTGGTGCGAGGCGATCCGCTGGACGGCGGATCTGGAAAAGCTTGCCCAGAAAATCGACGGTTTCGTGCTGAAGGGCCATGAATGCGCAGGGCTTGTCAGCGAACAGACGACCTTCGTTCTGCTTCAGGAGTTTCGCCGCAAGACCGATCTGCCCCTGATTGCCCGCGGCGGCATCACGCCCGAGACCGCGGCCGCGGCCCATGTCGGCGGGGCGGCGGGTGTCATGCTCGACGACCAGATCGTGCTGATGAAGGAGGCGGGGCTGACCGATACAGCCCTCCGCCGCCGGATCGCGGGCTTCTCAGGCTCCGAGACGCTGCAGGTCGAGCATCCCGATGGGGTGCTCTATCTTCGTGGTCTCGACAGCCCGGGCTCCAAACTGACCGAGACTTTCGCCGCCGACCTCCGCGAGACGCCCGAGCGGATCGGAGAGATTGCCGAGAGCTTTGCCTGGGATACCGCCGGTGACCGCGCCGTGATGCCGGGGGGGCAGGGGCTGGCGCTGGCCGCGCCCATGGCCCGCCGTTTTGCCACCATCGGCAAGCTGGTGGGCGCCATTCGCAAAGCGGTCGAGACACTGCCCAAAGCTGCCGCGGATCGCCGTGCCCTGGCCGAGGACAGCCCGCTGGCAAAGATCTTCGGCACCCGCTACCCGATCATGCAGGGCCCGATGACGCGGGTCTCGGATGTTGCCGATTTCTCGGCCCGCGTGGCCGAGGGCGGTGCGCTGCCCTTCTCGGCCCTCGCCCTTCTGCGGGGGCCCCAGGTGGAAAAACTGCTGGCAGAGACCCGCGACCAGCTGGGCGATAAGCCCTGGGGCGTCGGCATGCTGGGCTTTGCGCCGACCGAGATCCTGAAGCCGCAATTCGAGGCGGTCGACCGGATCCGGCCCAATTTCGCGATCATCGCCGGGGGGCGGATCAACCAGATCCTCGAGTTCGAGGACAAGGGGATCCCCGCCTTCACCCATGCCTCGACCGCGGGGCTGATCAAGCATTACCTCGACGAGGGCGTGCGCCGCTTCATCATCGAGGGGCGCGAATGCGGCGGCCATATCGGCCCCTTGTCGAGCTTCACGCTCTGGGGGTCGATCGTCGAGGCGCTCCGCGACCATCCCGTTATCGAGAAGAAGGGCAAATCGGTCCAGATCGTCTTTGCCGGCGGCATCCACGACCCGGTCTCGGCTGCAATGGCTGCCACCATCGGCGAGCCACTCGCTGCCAAAGGCGTTGCCATCGGCGTGCTGATGGGCACGGGCTACCTTTTCACGCGCGAGATCGTCGAGGCGGGGGCCATCGTCCCCGATTATCAGGAGGTCGCACTCGCCTGCGACGGCACGCAATCCCTCTGGGAAGGCCCCGGTTTTGCCAGCCGCTGTGCGGTGACGCCGATCACTTCCGAGTTCCGCGAAAAGAAACTGGCGATGGAAGCGTCCGGCGCCAGTGTCCCGGAAGTGCGTGAAGCGCTGGAAGACATCTCGCTCGGCCGGCTGCGGATGGCAACCAAGGGCGTTGCCCGGACAGGGCCCGAGAAAGAGCTGACCGAGATCGGGCCCGAACAGCGCCACCAGGAAGGCATGTACATGATCGGCCAGGTCGCGGCGCTGAACGATCAGGTCCGCACGATTGCCGAGTTTCATGACAGCGTCTCGGCGGGGTCGGTCGAATACCTGCAGGAATTCGCTGCACCCGAGGTGCCGGCCGTGGCCGCAGCACCTGAGCCCGCCGATATCGCCATTGTCGGCATGGCGACGCTTTTGCCGGGCTCCGACACGCTGGAGAGCTATTGGCGGCGGATCCTCACAGGTGAGAGTGCCATCCGCGCGATCCCCGAGGACCGCTGGTCGGAAGAGACCTATTTCGATGAGGATCGCCACACGCGGGACCGGGTCTATTCCCGCCGCGGCGGCTTCCTCGATGGTGTGGCCTTCAATCCGCTGGACTACGGTATTCCGCCGACCTCGCTCGCCTCCGTCGATCCGATGCAGCTTCTGTCGCTGGAGCTGGTCTCGGACCTTTTGAAGGATGTCGCCAACGGCGCGGCCGAGGGCCCGGACCGTGAGCGCGTCTCGGTGATGTTCGGCTTCTCGGGCGGCATGGGCGAGATGGGCGCACAATATGCGACCCGCGCCGATCTGCCCCGCCTCCTGGGCGATGTGCCCCCGGAAATCCTTGACCGGTTGCCGGAGTGGACCGAGGACAGTTTCGCCGGCATCCTGCCCAATGTCGCGGCGGGCCGGGTCGCCAACCGCTTCGATTTCGGCGGCACCAATGCGATTGTCGATGCCGCCTGCGCCTCCTCGCTGACGGCCATCTACAATGCGGTGATGGAGCTTGAAAGCGGGCGCTCCGACATGGCCATCGCGGGCGGTTTCGACACGCTGCAATCGGCCTTCGGCTATCTCTGCTTTGCCAAGACCCAGGCGCTTTCACCGCGCGGTGTCTGCAACACGTTCGATGCCAGGGCCGACGGGATCGTCATCTCCGAAGGGCTGGCGGCGGTGGCGCTGAAGCGTCTGGCCGATGCCGAACGTGACGGCGACCGGATCTATGCGGTGATCAAGGGGGTGGGGGCCTCCTCCGACGGGCGGGCCAAGGGGCTGACAGCACCCTTGCCCGCCGGTCAGCGCCGCGCGGTCTGGCGCGCCTATGCACAAGCCGGCTACGACCCCTCGACGGTCGAGCTCTTCGAGGCGCACGGGACCGGCACCGTTGCCGGCGACCGGGCCGAGCTCGATACGGTGACAGAGGTTCTGAAGACTTCCGGGGCGCGGCCGAAATCGGCAGCCATCGGCTCGGTCAAGACGCTGATCGGGCACACCAAGGCCGCGGCCGGTGTCTCGGGCCTGATCAAGATCGCCCTTGGCCTCCATCACAAGGTCCTGCCACCCCATGCGCTGGTCGAGGACCCGAACCCGGTCTTCGAAGACGAGGACGTGCCGCTCTATCTTTCGCAGACCCCGCGCCCCTGGGTGGCGCGCGCCGGTCAGCCGCGCCGGGCCGGGGTCAGTGCCTTCGGGTTCGGCGGCACCAATTTCCACGTGGCGCTTGAGGAATACGCCGACCCGCTGGCAGAGCCTGCTGCGGCCGATATCGGCATGGATCTGGTGCCCTTTGCCCTTGCCGCTGCCTCCCGCGGGGATCTGGCGGCGCGCCTGGGGAAACTCGCCAAGGCCAAGGCCACGACCGTCAAGGCGCTGGCCGAGAAGTCCCTCGCCACCCGGGAACCGGACGCCCCTGTGCGCCTCGGCTTTGTCGCGGCAACCCTGGCGGAGGCGGAAGAGAAGATCACCGCGGCCCTCGCCTTCCTCGAAGGGGGCGTGGCCCTGCCCAAGGGTGTGCATTTCACCGAGGCCCCGGCACTTCAGGGGGATGCCAAGCTTGCCTTCGTCTTCTCCGGTCAGGGCTCTCAATACCCGGA
>JAAUYD010155463.1_pt1 | contig 10218 bp, 7 predicted proteins | sample 7278101 | NCBI WGS metagenome assembly JAAUYD01 (sample SAMN14350128, study PRJNA611818) | marine sediment metagenome | isolation source: surface marine sediment (0.6m) | place: French Polynesia: Moorea | collected 2018-08
GGAATAATTTGGACTTATTTTTTCCTCCCCCTGCACCCTGCTCCCTGCCCCCCTGCTGCCAAAGAGGGTGATACCCCCGAATCGCCAACAGTATCTTAATAAGGAGAGGGGAAGGGGGTGAGGTTTTTGCGGTAACTAATCATCCGGATTTCATATAACCCCAAAAATTAACTATAATCAGCAATTAAATTACTATAAGTTAACTCTATCTTTTGCACCTGTGCAGCCACATCCTCCCTCAGACTACTTAACCGCTTTAATTCTGCATCGCGGTTAATTTCCCGGGTTTGTTTCTGTTTGAGTAAATTATCTAACTCCGACTTACGGGCTTGAATATCATCATTAATGCGGTTATTAACTTCCTTCTCATAGGAGTCAAAACACTCCTTCACCCCACTATAAACAGTATGATACTGCTCATTAGCCACCTGTGGTAAATATTTCACCAACTCTTGCTTAGTCGTTTTCATCAACTCTTTCCTGGCCTGATCTGCTTGCAGGAAGCCAACACCCAAACCTAACAATGCAAAGCCAATCGGCCCGAGAAAAACCCCCGTAACTGCGGTAATTATGCCACCAACGCCAATCACAGTGAAGTAGTTTAACAGAATATTTTTCCAGTCGAAACCCGCACCAGCCATAGCAAAACCAGCCAAATTACCCCTAGCCAGGGAAAACAAGCCCATGGCCCATTTTGCCCAGGCCGGTGAATTATCATCTTCACCAGACACACTACTATTCAATCTCACTGGTTCCCCGGTAAGTTTTTCCGTAATTCTATCGGTGACTTGATTGTAAGACATACCATACTTAGCCGCGCTGCGGGAAAGTTGTTGAAAGGCTAAATTTATGTCTTTTTCAGCAGTTAAGGTCCAAGCCGCAAATTTATCAGCGATGTATTGCTCAAAAGCCGTTTGTAATGCCAGATTAAAAGCTTCCCGTTTCCCACTGCTGAGAAAATCCAGTAGATTTAACTCGGGTTGATAGCGAAGAAAATCATTTTCAAAAGTATTACCTAAATTCAAGACATAATTCTTGAAAGAATCAGCAACGGACTTAGCTTGGATATCCCGAGTCCGGATAATCTCTTGCTGAAACTCATCCCGAATCCCCCTGAGCTTGTTAAATTCCGGTTCCACCGAAGTAATCCGCTCCTTGAGTTGATTCACATCTCGATCCAACAGAGGAATGCGTCTGTCGATCGCTTCTTGAGTATTTACACTAGCTTGACGAGCTAATATTCTTACCTGTCGTAATTCTGCGATCGCTCTTTCCCTAGTTAAGAAGGTATTCAATGCTCCCATGAAGCTAAGGAAACCAGTCCCTTCCAATGAAGCTTGGGGATTCTTCAATCGACGACGCAGTGCTTGCAGGGAGGAGATTTCAAATACCCGCTCGTCATAGATATTTTGTCCATCAACAACACAATACTCAGCTAAATTTGCTTGAAAAACTTTACGTAGTCTATCTTCTGCTTCTTGTAACTCTTCCTCATCATCGGGATCTATCAATGACTCTTTCACTTGATCCCATGCATTGAGTAAGAAGAAAACCGAAAGTCCCCTACCTTTAATATAATTTTCTAAATACCGTCGTTCCCCTAAAGTACAGGGTTGGGAAGCTCGCATAACAAAAAGAATTGCATGGCAATTATTTACATAACCCAAGGATAATTCATTCCGTGCTTCCGTATCATTTAACCCTGGACTATCAACAATTTCAATCCCTTTTTCTAACAATGGTAAGGGATATTCAACCACAGCATGACTAACATCGGGAAAGGCTTCTTGTTTCTGTTGTTCTAATCTTTTTGCTTCCGTCGGATCGATGGTATATTTATGTTTGAAAGTATCAAAATCTAACTTTTGTGGACTCTTCCCATCATTAAAATGTACAGTTACTTGTTTGTTTGCACCGTAGCGCAGAACAGTCAACACCGCCGTACAAGGATTAACATCACTGGGTAATATTTTTTCCCCAATCAACGCATTGAGAAACGTACTCTTACCCCGTTTCATATCTCCCAACACCAACAGGCGAAATACACCCTGACGGAGATTTTTACTAGCTACCTTAATATCTTCAATATCCCGCTCCAAACTGAGTTTTCCCGAAGCAGCACTCCCATCAATTTCTGCTTTATCAATAGTCTGGGCAATTTTATCTAAAGCAAGAGAAATTTCCGAGCGGACTCGAACAATTTGCTCTAAATCATGAATAAATTTATCAGTATGTTCTTGATAACTCATAATCTTTACTTTTTAGTATCGAACAATAATTTATAACCCGCAAATATTAGGGTTCCAACAATAAGTAATCCTGCAAGTATGGCAGCTAAACGTACAGCTACCAGTGCTACAACTGCCAAACCAAATAACTTCAATCCCAAGACAGTTTTTTTCCACCAAGTAGGTTTTTCAGGCTTTTCTGGTTGATGCTTCTGTGTTCGATAGAACTGAGCATCCTGGTCAGAAATTTCAGTTTCCAACTCCCGGAGTCGTGGTTCTGCTTCCTTTTCCCTTAATTGACGTTCTCTATGTTGTAATTGTTGCTCGTAATTTTCTGGTGAATTCATTCCAGTTTACCCCTGGACAGCTAAATAAATATGAAATCAGTAATAAGCGGAAATAATTTGTAAATTAGCTCACGAAATAAAAAAGATACATCAGTTGAATCACTGAAGGATAATCATCTAATTTAGTGTTTAAAATATTGTTTATGGAATCATATTTTGAGTTGAAATACTTGATTTTTACTCAGTATTTTCCCGGCTAGGGTAATTACTATAGATATAGTTTTATTCATAGTTGGGAGTTTGACAAAAATTTTGGGCAATCTAATCTAGAGAAAGTTTTCATAAATTTGTCAACCTTGCTAATTAAGTCAATATTGTAAAATCAAAATTAGTAGTTATTTATTATTTGCCATGTTAATTTATCAAATCAATTAAGAATGAAATTTTTCGGATTAAAATTTAGATTTTCCCAGATATTGCAAAATTCTTTACTACGCAACACCCTATGGATGTTGTTCTCCAATGGACTAAAATTATTTATCCAAGCAAGCTACTTCATTATGTTGGCTCGTTTTCTGGGAACTGAAAATTATGGAGCTTTCGTCAGCATTACTGCTTTGGGTGGATTATTCAGACCATTTGCTAGTTGTGGTACCGGGGATTTGTTAATTAAAAATGTCTCTAGAAATAGAAATATTTTTAGTGAATATTGGGGAAATTCTTTATTTGTAATTGTAGTTAGTGGATTCATTTTAACTGGCTTATTCTTATTAATTCATGATTATGTATTACCTCCGCAAATATCACTAATTGTCATATTGATAATTAGCATATCCGATCTTATATTTACGTTAGTTATTGATACCGCGAGTAAAGCCTTTATTGCCATAGATAAAGTTAGCATTGCAGCCCAAATAGGTATTTTGTTAAGCTTGAAAAATTTATGTGCTATTGTAGCCCTAGTATTATGCTTTAAAGAACGCAATTTAATTACCTGGAGCTTATTATATTTTGCTTTCACATTATTGGCAGCATCAATTACCTTTATACTTGTCAATAAAATAATTGCAGCTCCCAAATTAGGTTTATCAAAACTAAAATCAGAATGGCATGAAGGATTCTATTTTTCTATCAGTTTATCTGCGGAGACTGTGAATCAGAATATAGATAAAACCATGTTAGCACGTCTTTCCACATTAGATGCAACAGGTCTTTATAGTGCTGCTTATCGTCTAATTGACATTGCTTTTATACCCGTTCAATCTCTAATGGGTGCTGCTTATACTAAGTTTTTTCAGAAAGGAGTAGCAGGTATAAGCGGTAGTATTAATTTTGCAATTCGTCTATCAGGAATTTCAGGTTTATATGGAATAATCGCAGGTTTGGGAATATATTTCCTCGCTCCAGTAGTTCCTTATATATTAGGTAATGACTATGTGGGTGTAATAGCAGCTTTACATTGGTTAGCACCTTTACCATTTTTGATGAGTTTACAATATTTTGCCGCAGATACCTTAACTGGTGCTGGATTTCAGGGAATGCGGAGTGCGGTACAAGTTACTACTGCACTATTTAATTTTTTACTCAATCTTTGGCTAATACCTCTGTATTCTTGGAAAGGTGCAGCTTGGGCTAGTTTAGCGTCAGATGGCTTAAAAATGATCAGTTTATGGGCTTTAGTATTTTTCCTTTACAGAAAAGAATTATGCATGAAAAACAACTTATAAATGAATGATAGTTATCAATAGTATTACAGACTATTTTTGTTCAAATAATAAAACTATTAAAATAATGAGCTTAAAAATATTATTCCTCATAGTATTTGAAACTTATTTACTATTTATAAATACTATAAGAGTACATACTTTTAATAATCATCAAACCGAACAAAGAATTGTTGATCAATTTGGTTGGTGATCGCAAGCTGAAAAAGTTTTAATTTTTCTCGTAACATGGCTGACACGTATTTTTTATTTAGCTAAGATAATCTCAAAGTCTATTTCATAAAGTACATAAAAAAACACAGATGAAAATTAGTATTGGTATACTTGCTTATAATGAGTCTGCATCGATTAGTAAGACATTAAAGTCATTATTCCAGCAGAGTGTGTTCAACGATTCTGATTCCCAAAATAATATTGAGATAGTGGTCGTGGCTAATGGTTGTACTGACAATACTGCGGATATATCTCGCACTACACTAGAAGAATTGATTCAGCAGTCTTCTCACCCAAATCTCCAATACTCAGTTTGTGAGGTTGCTGAACCAGGCAAAAGTCATGCTTGGAACTTATACGTCCATCAATTCTCTGAGCTGGTCGCCAAATACCTTTTCTTGATGGATGCTGACATCCAATTTCTTGAAATTCATACTCTCTGCAACATGATCGACATACTAGAAGATACGCCAGAAGCATATGTTGCTGTGGATGCACCAATTAAAGATATTGTCCTCAAAGAAAAGAAAAGTCTGATTGAAAAGCTATCATCTGCGGTGTCGTCTTCGTCTGTACTTAATACTCGTGACGTATGGATTTGCGGTCAGTTATACTGTGGTCGTGCTTCTGTACTGCGGCAAATCTGGATGCCACCTGGTCTACCATCTGAAGATGGCTTCCTTACGACTATGATTCGCACTGATCGTTTCACATCATTGCCAATTCTTGAGCGGATTGTTCGTACTCCAGTGGCTTCCCATATATTTGAAGCTTACACTAACCCTCAAAGCTTGCTGAGACACGAGAAACGTATAATCATTGGCATGACAATAAACCACTTTCTGTGTGACTACCTAAAAACAAATTGTGATGACCAAAAGGACGCAGGCTCTTTCATCAAGCAAATGAACGACCAAGATCCTCTGTGGCTCAACAAGTTATTTCAGAATATTCTGTCGCAAAAGAGACTGTGGGTCATTCCCAATTCATGGTTATTTCGACGATTCCAAGGTCTGAAGTATCATCGCCTACCAAAAGCAATACTTTTGCTTCCTGTTGCTGTGATCGCATTTTTAGTAAACTTTATAGTCTTTTTTCAAGCCAATCGCGATCTACATAGAGGAGCTAACGTCGGCTATTGGTAGTTATGTTAGGAACATCAAAGGGAATCTGGATAATAACTTCAGCCTGAAGGGAAAACTCCAGTTCTCAAGATGGATGAGGTTGAAATGCTTAAAATTATGAGCTTAAAAAAAATATTATTATTACTCATAATATTTGGAATCTCTTTACTATTTATAGTATCTATAAGGGTAAATGCTTTTAATAATCGCCAAACTGAACAAATAATTGTAGATCAATTTGGTTGGCGATCGCCAGCTGAAAAAGTGGCTATATTTGCTAATCCAGTCAAAGGTCAAAATTCCCAGGTTTCTTATTTACCTGGTGGTAAATTTGAAATTCGTCGAGAAGATAACCACAAAACTGTCTACACTGGTTCAGTTGTACCTTGGAAAAATGAAAAAATAGATAGTAGTTCTGGAGACCAAATCTGGTGGGGAAATTTCAGCGATTTTAAAACTAAAGGTACTTACTATATTTACGATCCAGTTAACAAAATTCGTTCCTATAGTTTTGCAATTCGAGATGATATATATAATCCGGTAATGAAAGCTGCAATGAGGGCTTTTTATTATCAACGTTGTGGAACAAAAATTCCTGCCAAATATGGAAGTAAATGGATCCATGCGACTTGTCATATTGGGGCACATCAAGATTTAGCAGCACAAAACTATACCAAAAAATTTCCACCCAAAGATGTTCATGGTGGTTGGCATGATGCTGGTGATATGAATAAATATGTTTCCTTCACTCCTAAAGTTTTGTGGAATTTAATTAATGCCTATGAAATCAATCCTGGTATCTTTCCCGATAATTACAATATTCCTGAAAGTGGTAATAATGTTCCCGATATTTTAGATGAAATTAAATGGGAATTGGATTGGATATTACGCATGCAAATGGCAGATGGCTCCGTAGCAAATCGGGTTGCTAGTAGTAAGGGTGGATGTTTTACTGGTATACCCCACGAAGATAAGGAGAGGCGATATTATACAGAACCAACCACCTGGGCAACTTCCAGTCTAATTATTAGTAGTGCCAATGCATCTCGTGTATTTAAAGGATTCGATAAAATTTATCCCAGTTATAGCAATCAACTAATTAATGCTGCCGAAAAGGCTTGGAAATATCTAGAAATTACTCCCAATAAAATACCCGAAAATGGTCGTGATTATGGTGATAAAGGAAAATTAAGTTGTGCAGCCCAAGGGGATGAAGAAGGTACAGATAAAATGTTACGACTTTGGGCAGCTGCGGAACTTTATCGAGCTACAAATAAACCTAAATACAAGCAATATTTTGAGCGCCACTATACACCCTTGAAAGGTGGTTGGTTCGATCCTATAGGTGATAAAAAAGAACACCCTTGGGCACAACAACTTGCATACATCACCTACGCCCAAACTGGAGGTGCAGATTCAACCAAGGTAACTGAGATTAAAAATGCTCTCAAAACCACAACCTCCTGGTTTAATAATCTGGAAATAAATCAAAAAGATCCTTACCGCGCCATAATTTGGGATTATTTCTGGGGTTCTAATCAGGTGAAAGCAAATTGGGGAATGACTTTTATCTTCGCTAAATTATTGGGTGTTGATGAGTCGCGCAATCAATTTTACGAGCAGAATGCTGAAGAGTATTTACATTATATTCACGGTCGTAACCCCCTTTCATGGGTATACCTAACAAATATGGGAGCCAAAGGTGCTAATGCGGGAGCAGAAAAAAGCATTATGGAAATATTTCATAACTGGTTCCATGATGGCAGTATCTATGATGGTGTCAATTCTAAATATGGTCCAGCTCCAGGGTTATTGGCTGGTGGGGCCAATAAATACTACAAGGTAAAACAGATTGCTCCTCCTTTTGCTGAACCACCCCAGAAGGCATATAAAGACTGGAATAGCAGCTGGAATTCTTGGGGACGTTTTTCCGAGGAGCCTTGGAGTATTACGGAACCAGCAATTTATTATCAAGCTGCTTATGTAAATTTATTGGCTTATTTTTGTCAATCTCAGTGAAATTTATGACGTTCATAATAATTTTGTACATTGTTATTTGAGATTGTTTAAAAATATTGAATTAATCTTTTTGTTGAAGCAGATAAATATTTTCTTTTGATTTTATTTGCTTTATTTTTAAGTAATTACACTATTAACAAAATCTATTTATTTCCAATAATATAGATATATATTTGTACTATTTAAACAAATATATTTGTATTGCTTTATCGCTTTACAAACTTGATATATATTCTCTTTCATATATAACCAATAAAAAAATATTAAATTCAAACATTTCTAATACATTCAAGATTATCCCACAACACTTAATTTGATATGTGGGTACATAAATATATCAAAAATCATCAAAAATACTATTTTTGAAAAAATTTATAAATAAATCTATTTATGTTACAAATACCTCCAACCAATAAAAAAATTAATTTTTCCTCTACTGAAGAAGCAATTAATTTAGTCACAAATGTACCAGAGAGTACTCCCATTCTCGTAGATTTTGATGAAACTCTGTTTTTGCGTAACTCCACTGAAGAGTATCTTAATAGCCTACAGCCTCGTATCCTCGGAACAATTTTATTAGGATTTTTGAGCTTACTCAAACCCTGGAATTGGTTGCCTGGTTCAATGAAAGGTGATGTATCAAGAGATTGGATGCGAGTATTGATAACAACCTTATTTTTCCCTTGGACTTTAATTATATGGCAATGGAAAGCTAAAAGATTAGCACAGAATTATGAAAATACAGCTCTGATTCAAGCATTAAAAAGTAGAGCAGATTGTTCTATATTTATTGCTACTTTAGGTTTTAATTTCATAGTTTCTCCCATTATTAAACATTTACCTTTAAAAATAAATAGTGTAATTTCTTGTCGTTTTTGGCCAGGTGGGATAGATAGAGTCAAAGGTAAATTACAAATGGTGATAGATGCATTAGGTAAAGATGCTGTTGCCAACTCTCTGGTAATTACAGATTCTAATGATGATGAATCTTTGCTATTATCAGCTTCCCAGCCTTGTTTGGTTTTATGGTCAAAAGCAAAATACGTACCTGCTATGGCAGATGTATATATTCCATTCTTTTATATAGAAAAAGTTAAACAACCAAATCAACAATTTTTATTAAAAGTTATTCTGACTGATGATTTACTATTCTTAATTTTATCTTCTAGTTGGCTGAGTCCTCAACCAATTTTTCATGCCCTCAGTATGACTTTTTTGATGCTATCTTTTTGGTGCATCTATGAAATTGGTTATATGGAGAATGATTTAATTGCAGAATATTTAGAAAAAAAACCTAAATTATCAAAAACATACCAACGTTATAAGCAAAGAATTAATTTATGGCAGCCTTGGATTTGGTCTGTATTATTAGCTTTACCTGGAATATTTTTTCTTGAGTTTACTCAAAAAAATTTTCCCAACCAAAACTTGAATTTAGTTTTAAATAAATCTCAACTGCTCGCAACTATTACCCATTTTGGATTATGGTTTGGTTTATTACTTTTAGTCCGGGGTTCTTTCTGGATTTATAACCGTGTTGATAAAAAAACACGGGTTTGGTTATATCCTGTTTTACAACTGTATAAATGTTTTGGCTTTCTCGTAGTAACAGTAACAAATATTGTTGGGGTAATGTTTTTTGTTGCTCAAGTTGTATCCCGTTGGATACCTTACATTATTTATCGATACGCTAACGCTGATTGGCCACAAGGAATGGGACTGCTGTTTCGTTACCTTTTATTTAGTTTTTTGATGATTGCAGTTGCTCTGGGTAATCAAAATATTTATATTTTATGGAATTGGCAAACAGGTTTAATATTTGCATTGTGTCTTATTCGAGGGAGTGGTCTCCTTTGGGAATTATTACATCAAATACACCCTATTTCTGAAGACTGCTGGGGAATAAATAAAATATCCAGATATATGGATACAAAGTAATTTTTTTGCTTGATTTTTGGGTAATAAGGTATTTAAAATTAATGCTAGTTTCTATATGTGTTAGTACCTATCAACGTCCTGAAGGACTGAGACGTTTGATAGATGGTTTAAATAAATTAAAGTTTCAAAATTTAGACCCTCCTCAAATAGAAGTGATTGTGGTTGATAATGATAAATCTGGTTACGCAGTCGAATTTTGTCAACAAGTTCAATCCGATTTTAAATGGTCACTCAAACCCTTTATTGAACCACAAAGAGGCATTTCTTTCGCTCGAAATCGGGCTATTGCATCTGCCTCAAACAATGCAGATTTTATTGCAATTCTCGATGATGATGAAGTTCCAGAAATATCTTGGTTAGAACAACTATTACTAGTTCAACAAAAGTATGATGCAGATGTAGTTTCTGGACCAGTTTTACCTTATTTTCAAGATGGTGATGTTCCTAACTGGGCAACAAAAGGAAACTTTTTTCAGCAGCCTCGTTATAACACTGGAAAAATTATGCAAGTTGCATTTACCAATAATGTTCTAGTGAGAGCAGAAATTTTGAGGAAACTAGATTATATTTTCGATGAGCGTTTTGCCTTAACAGGTGGAGAAGATTCTCATTTGTTTATGCGCCTCTTCCAGGCAGGATATAAGTTTGTTTGGGCAGATGAAGCTATAGTTTGTGAGTGGATTCC
>JAAUYD010042283.1_pt1 | contig 10217 bp, 8 predicted proteins | sample 7278101 | NCBI WGS metagenome assembly JAAUYD01 (sample SAMN14350128, study PRJNA611818) | marine sediment metagenome | isolation source: surface marine sediment (0.6m) | place: French Polynesia: Moorea | collected 2018-08
ACATCAATCTGAGACTGTTTCTACTCGATAGGAATATCTCTTTGAATCTAAGTAAATTTGCCCTATTGATAAGAAAATATGATATGTTTATTAAAGTAATTGCAACGATATCATATCTTTGTCTCAAAAAAAAATCAGCACTGGAAGTGCCGATTGATGTTGTTGTTGTTTTAAATTACTAGAGAAGTCTATCCAGCACGTTCCCAAATTTGCGCGATGTATAGATTTCTTTAATAACAATCGTAACAAACAACCGGACATTTTTGTAAAGAAAAATAAAAGTATTTGGATAAACTCTTTTAATTCTGGTAAAGATTAGCCATCTGCGGACGACCCCAAATAACCGTTTCTTGCTTGTAAATAGCCATACCTGGTTTAGCACCTTTCGGCTTATAGACGTGTTTGGGCTTAGTGTAGACTACAGGAACCCGATCGCTTTGACGAGCACGACTGTGATAAGCAGCAAGATCGGCCGCAAATTGGAGATCTTTTTCATCTGGGACTGCACCTGGTTCTAAACGCAGCAAAGCATGAGAGCCGGGAATTTCTTGAGTGTGAAACCAAAGATCGTAATCGTTAGCCGTGCGAAAAGAGAGGCGATCGTTTTGAGAATTATTGCGACCGACCCACAATTCAAAACCAGAAGGACTAATGTAACGATGGGGAGAAGATTCTTTATTCTTGTTGGCGCGGTTTTGGTGTTGGGAAGCCTCGAGATATTCTTGCGAAATTAATTCCTCGCGAATTTCTGCTAGTGTTTCTAAATCTTCGGGATTTTGATAAACTTCTAATTCACTCAAACTAGCTTCTACTTGCTCGAGATAATTAAGCTCGGCCATTACCTCTGCTAGTAAAGGTTCGACAGCAATTCTGGCCCGTTTCAGTTTTTGATTTTGCTTGTAAAGCAATTGAGCGTTTTGCACCGCATTTTTTTCTGGGTTGAGCGCGATTTTAATTGGTTTGCCAGTCTCAAAATCATCGAGGGTAATAGACTTCATTCCCGGTTGCCAAAGATGGAGATGAGCCATTAATAAATCAGCTTCTTGACGATATCGATCGGCTCGATCGGACTGTTTTAATTTGTTTCGGAAATTATCGGCCTTGACCCGTAACTTTTTCAACAAACTACCAACTTTTTGTAACAATTGGTGGCGCGACTGCTTAAATTCTTGCTGATTTAACTCGTTAGTGTAATAGCAATCTAGCAAAGCTTGAAGATCTTTTACCGGAGTAACAATCCCCCAACCCACAACAGTGTAACTAGAAGCAGTCCAACCCGGCTCGAAATTAGATTCTTCCAGCCTGTTTAACCATTCTTGCCAAAGTATAAACAATCTCTCCCAATCAGACCCATTTAAGCTAGCTGTCGATGCATTAGGATCGATTTGAGCCGCCTCCAACATCAAAAAGATTAAATTAGGACTGAGACCGCGATAGCATTTGAGTAATTGACGTTTAATTGCTCCAGGGACTAAACTGACTCGTTCTTGCCAGCTAGCAAAAGATTCGCTCAACTTCGGCACGCTTACCGTTAAAGCCGGTGGTGCTTCGTAAACTTGTCCCGTTTCTACCGTACGGACGCTAGATTGAGATGCCGTCACCTGATGGGCTACAGTAACAATGCGATCGTCAGCATCGGTCAAAACAACATTGCTGTACTTACCGATTATTTCCACGTAAAGATGCCAAGCAAGGCGATCGCCCGGACGTTTCGCAAACTGAAAATCTAAGACTCGCTCCCAAGGGTCTAAATTCTCAATTGCCGTTAAAGCAAAACCCCCCAGTTGATGGCGCAACTGATCGCTAAAAGTAAATGTATCGGGAGTACGGGGTGGAGGAGAACCAATACAAACCCTAGCCGCTTGAGGATGCCAAGCCACATCCAACCAGCCCCGACGCTCGAAAGTACGCAAAGCCAGAGAAATTGTGTAGCGATCGCGCTGAATTACTTTTTCGACTCGTGCCGGAATCCATAATTGTCTCAATTCGGCAGCAGCAGCCCGGATTGTTGTAAGATCGACAGCTTGCATAGATATAGGGAAAAAATTAAATCTCTCCTAGCTTAGCTAAAGGATACACTATACTGAAAAAAAACTAAAACAAGCTATAAAAATCCAAAATATAACTAATAGAGTTAGTTTTATCGTTGTAATGCTCAATTTTTATAGATAACATTAGAATCAGATATTTTACTCGTTGCAACTACAGGCTAAGCCACCAATAAATCATGGATATACAACTGATCAATATCGGTTTTGGCAATATCGTGTCCGCTAACCGAGTAATTGCCATTGTTAGTCCCGAGTCTGCGCCAATCAAACGCATTATTACAGATGCTCGCGATCGCGGACAACTGATCGATGCTACTTACGGACGACGTACCCGTGCAGTTATTATTACTGACTCTTCTCACATAGTTCTCTCGGCAATTCAGCCGGAAACAGTAGCTCATCGTTTTGTAGTTAGTAAAGATTCCCAAAGTAATAATAATTAAAACGCAAAAACTAAATCAAATGCAACCAGGAAAGCTGATTGTGTTGACCGGGCCGAGTGGGGTAGGTAAAGGAACTTTGGTCAAAAGTCTCCTCGATCGCAATCCCCAACTTCATTTATCTATTTCAGCTACTACCAGACAACCCCGTAGTGGAGAAGTAGATGGAGTTGATTACTATTTTTTAACTCGAGCAAAATTTAAACAAAAAATCGCCGAAAATTCACTTTTAGAATGGGCAGAATATGCCGGTAACTATTATGGAACTCCCAAAGAGCCAGTAGAAACAAAAATAGCTGCTGGAAAATTGGTACTTTTAGAAATAGAATTATTAGGAGCTAGGGCGATCGAACAAACTTATCCTCATGCTTTGCGCTTGTTTATCTTGCCGCCTTCGATTGAAGAATTAGAGCGCAGGTTACAAAGCCGAGGCAAAGACTCCGACGAGGCGATCGCCAAAAGATTGGAGCGGGCCAAAATAGAAATAGCAGCTAGCAATGAATTCGATTTTGAAATCGTTAACAATGATTTTGAAACGGCTTTAATAGAGATAGAATCTGCTATTTTTAGTTGTCAGTCGCAAAGATGAATAGTTATTTGAATTTTTTTTCTAGTACGAATTAACTCCGAACTCGCTAAAATCAAGAAAATATTGAGGGAACAAAAAGATACTCCATGATTCCTACCGTTATCGAAAGCTCTGGCCGTGGCGAACGTGCCTTTGACATATACTCTAGATTGTTGAGAGAGAGGATCGTTTTTTTAGGGCAACCCGTAACTGACGAATCAGCGAATTTAATCGTTGCCCAATTACTATATCTTGAAGCAGAAGATGCCGAGAAAGATATTTACCTCTACATCAATTCTCCCGGCGGATCTGTATCGGCAGGGCTGGGAATCTTTGATACCATGAATCAAATTCGTCCCGATGTTTGCACGATCTGCATCGGTTTGGCTGCTAGCATGGGAGCTTTTTTACTCAGTGCTGGGGCTAGAGAAAAAAGGATGAGTTTACCTAATTCTCGAATTATGATTCACCAACCCCTTGGAGGGGCCCAAGGTCAAGCAACGGATATAGAAATTCAAGCTAAGGAAATTTTATATCTCAAAAAGATGCTCAATCAGCATTTAGCCGACCATACCCAGCAACCTTTGGAAAAAATTGCTGAAGATACCGAACGGGATTTCTTTATGTCTCCAGAAGAAGCTCGTGAATACGGCTTGATCGACCGCGTCATCGAACGTCGTCCTTCTGCAAGTCAGCCTCCAGTAGCAGTTGGTTAATTTTAAAAGCATATCCCCAGAAATTTCTCTGGGGGTAATTTTTTCAGCCTCGTCTGGTTCTAAACCGGATCTGGTTGAAGTTTGAGATATTTTAAAAATTCTAACAATTCCTTACCGTCTAAACTGTGTCGCGATCGCTTGCCGTAAGTTTCCATTAAATAAGCTCGTCCGAGTTCTTTATCCCAACCCAAGCGTTTCATCTCAAAGTCTGTTTGCGCGATAACTTCGCTATATTCCAATTCGATAGTGTCTGAATTGTCCCGATCTTCGATTGCTAAATTAGGCTCTGGCTCTTCGTTTTCCTCTGGAGGAGGGATGTCAAGTTGATTTTCGACTGGCTCAAGTACCAAGTCTAGTTTGGGTTCGGGTTCGGGTTCGGCAATAAAAGTGGTTTGTTTTGAAGGTATTTCAATCTCTTTGGTTTGAGAATTGAGAATCGATTCTTCAACAATATTCTCCGCAGGGGAAGGCTTTTCAACTATCTCTAAGCTCGGCTCTACTTTAGTTGTAGAAGCATTTTTTGCAACTGAAGTGCGATCGGCAATTTTAACTTTTGCGCTTTGATTAGTTATTGGTTCGGTGTTGTCAGAAATTTCTGTAACTCTGTCTGAGTTATTACGATTGCGCGCTGCGATCTTTGGCTCGTTAAGATTCAAAAGAGTCAAAGCTCTGATTCTAGCTCGATCTTCAGCTTGTTCTACCGTTTCTGCGGCGGCCATACCGCTAGCAAGAGTAACGCCGTTAACTTCAATACTAGCTCTAACGATATATTTACCGCGATCTATCTTAACTAAATCGCTAATGAGACTTCCTTGAGGGTAAAGAACTCTAAATTGAGTTAACATTTATTTTCTTCTCTGCAATTTTACTCGATTTTTAAAAAGTTAGATTATTTATTCTATATTGTTTTCGCCTCTTTAAAAAAGAATATAGAAAAACACATTTGCTAAAAGACAACTAGAAATTAAAATAGTTAAAGACTGTCTAGGGTCGCCAAACTGTTATATAAAAAGTAGGTATATCTATTGTTATTTTATCTAGCTGTAACTTCATCCGACCGCTAGAAAAACAATAACGAGTTTTTCCTGCTGGGACAATCGTTAAAAAAACAATGTTGTTTTTGACGGCACTCGATTGGGACAAACTTATAAAAATAAGCTCCCGTTAATTAATCTCTTCCGAGAGATTGAAACCGTTAACAACTAAGATAGAAGACTAAAGACGGTCATACTAATACCAATTGTAGATCTCAGTCGATTCGATTTTTGCGATCGGGCCTTAAAAAATCCTTACAATAGGTCTTACGGATTATGACAAAAGATTAAAATCTACCTTGTTGTTGGGAATTATAGCGCGATCGAGTGCCGCGAGGGCAAAACTGACAAGAAGCGTTGACGATATTGCCGCTTCCGCAGCCTATTCAAGAACCAAGAACAAAGAAAAAAGGATTATTCTGAATGGAATTTTCAATCGCTACATTACTATCTCATTTTAGTGAGGATAAATTAGTTGCTGGCAAGGTATTGGAAAAAAAACTTGCTTGTGAAGACACTCAAAGCATAGAAAAACTCCAAATTGCCTTGGATATCTTAGAAAAAATAGGCATCCTCAGTAAAGAAAGAGGCAAGTATCGTCGGATTTACGAAGATGATGTGGTTGAAGCCAAACTGCGTTGTTCGAGTAAAGGATTTTGCTTTGCAATTCAAAATATAGAAGATGCCGACGATATTTACATTCGAGAAAGCCACCTCAGTAATGCTTGGAATGGCGATCGCGTCTTAGTTAAAATTATTAAAGAAGGAACTCGTCGCCGCTCTCCTGAAGGAGAAGTGAAACTAATTTTAGAGCGGGCTAATCCTTCACTATTGGCAACAGTCAAACAAAATAACGGCGATTTTAGTGCCGTTCCCCTCGACGATCGCCTTTTATTTGAATTGTTTCTCAAACGAAATGGCAACAATCTCGAACAGGCCATCGACCATCTAGTTCATGTCGAAGTTTTACGCTATCCGATCGGAGCTTTGCCTCCAATTGGCAAAATCAAACGCATTTTAGGATCTGATGCCGAAGAGGCCGCAGATACCGATATCATCTGCTCCAAGCACGATTTGCCGATCGCTTTTCCAGAAGATGTCATTAAAGCTGCGACAAAAATAAAACCTAATTTTGACACCACAGAAAACGAAAACAGACAAGACTTAAGACATTTACTAACTCTGGCGATCGAAGCAGAAAGCGATCGCGGCGACATTCCTTTTATTGAAAATGCTTTTACCCTAGAAAAAACCGAAACCGGTCAATGGCAGTTAGGGGTACATATTACCGATGTTGCTCGTTATGTCGAAACAGATTCACCTCTAGATCTCGAAGCCAAGAAAAGAGGAACGGCAATTTACTTAGGGGATAAACTCTTACCTCTATTTCCAGAAGAAATAACCGTTGCTTGTTCTTTATTGCCAGGGCGCGATCGCTCGGCCGTATCGGTATTTCTCACTTTTGAGAGCTTTGACGAACCAGATAAAGGTACGGGGGGACAAGTTGTCGAATTTGAAATTTTGCCCAGTTTGATTAATGTCGATCACCTGCTCAGTTACAGTCAAGTCCAAACAATCATGTTAAGCTCTCCTGAAGAAGTAGAGCCGGAAATGGTTCGCGTCAAACAGATGCTAGAAAATCTGTTCATGTCAGATAATCCCCTCAGCCCTTTGGTTAAAGCCGAACGTCTCAAACGAGGTGGTTTTGAGATAACTGTCGATCGCACTCAATCTACTTATAAGGATGAAAGCAGATTGGGAGCTATTTTGGTAGCTTCTTACGAACCAGTCAGATCTTTACTCTGCGAATTGGTTATTTTAGTTGGCAAAGTAGTCGCCGAGCATTTATCTGCCCTGCAAGTGCCGGGAATATATTGTACTCAACCAGATCCGGACTGGGAAGAGTTAGAAGATTTGCTAAAATTAGGTGCTAATCTAGGTTTGAACTTAAAGCTCGAATCAGAAGAAGAAATTCGCCCCCAAGATTATCAAAATTTAACCCAAGAATTTAGTAAATCTTCTGCCAACAAAATTTTAAATTATTTGTTGCAGTCTACTTTAAGACAGGTAAGATATATTACTCATCCCGGAAGCCACTTCGGCCTGGCTTATACTGACGGTTATACTCATTGTGTCTCTCCCGGACAACGTTATGTAGATTTATTCATACAAAGAGTCTTAAAAGCAGTATTCGAGCAAGGACGCGATCGCAAAAGTGTCAGAGTTAAAAAAAGCGTTAATCTAAACAGTAGTAGCTGTCACGGCGAAATTAACTGGAACGTTTTACCTCCCCAACTTCACAACCAGTTAAACGACCGATCTCACGCGATCGTGTCTCATCTCAACGACCGAGATAAACTAGCTGAGGATGCCGAACGAGATCTTCAAGGCTTGAAAAAAGCCGAAAAAATGAAGGAGCGTACCGGCGAAGTTTTCCCTGGTTTGATTACTGGAGTTCAATCTTACGGCTTTTTCGTCGAAATTGAAGATTTATTAGTCGAAGGTTTGGTTCACGTTAGTTCTCTTAAAGATGATTGGTACGAGTATCGCTCTCGTCACAGTTGTTTGGTAGGTCGCAAAAATGGCATCGCTTATCGACTCGGCGATCGCGTTCAAGTAGAAGTAAAAAGTGTCGACTACTATCGCCAACAAATCGATTTAGTTACTGTTGGTGGCGGTAGCGCGGCTAGTACGGAAGATTGGGAAGATTAACACTAAAGTGTGGGGAGTAGCCAGTAAAAAGGCAAGAGCGGTGAGACCCCGCGCGAGGCTCACGCGCAAGGGAACGCTCACCAAGACAGGCAAGAGGTAAGATTGTTTAAGTTTAAAATTGGTTTATTAATTTTAAATTTTTAGGAGAGGCAAAATATTTGAACTTCTGACCTCTGCTCTGTCTGCTCCCTTACCATCCCCTCAATTTAATTTGAAAAGGGTGATGCTGCTGTGGGAAACTGACGATCGATAAACATTAATTTAAACGAGGCGATCGTGAATAAGAAAAAATTTGATTCGCACGAAGGCAAACACAAACAAAGTTTTTTCTCGCTTTTTCCTTTTGTTTTACTAATTTTAGTTTTTTTGGGTGGTTGCGTTAACTACGATGTTGGCATCGATTTTCAAAGTCAACATGGCGGTAAGATCGTGCAACGCATTGAATTGAAAGAGCAATTAATCGATCTCAGTCCCGAAGCAGCTCGAGAATGGCTGACAAGCATCGAGTCGCGATCGCAACAGTTGCAAGGCAAAAGCGAATTAATTTCTCCTCGAGAACTTTTGATTACGATTCCTTTTAGTAACGGTCAAGAATTAGCTGATAAGTTTAATCGTCTCTTTAATCCTAACTCTCAATCAATTTCTCAATTATCACAAGTTAAACAGCCAGCAATCGAGCAACTTTATGCTGAGTTATCTTTGCACCAAGGCAATTTACTATTAGTCGAGCGAGAGCGTCTCAGCTTGGCCTTCGATTTGCGGGCTTTCAATCTTCTTTCCTTAGAGGAAAATAATGCCATTGTCGATCCCAAAGCGATCGCTAATCTTCAATTAAATTTAAATACTCGTTGGGGTGCTAAAATCATCTCGAGTCAAGATTCTTTAACGCCTAGAATTCTAGATCGAGGACATCAATTAGTCTGGCAGCTCGAACCAGGTAAAATTAATCGTATCGAAGTAGTATTTTGGGTTCCTAGTATTTTGGGTATAGGTGCGGTGGTTATTGTTTTGTTAATTATACTTGGATTTTATATCAAGTACAGAACTTTCCCCGGAACAGTTCCTTCAGCCTCAGCATTTTCGAGCCAAGAATAAAATTACAAGAATTACGGTCGTTAAATCGATCTGGCTAGAGCTTTTCAATGCGATCGCTCTAGTTTTTTATTAATCTTCTTCTTCTTCTTCAGAACCACCCACACTAATTCCCGTATTAAAAATTTGAGCGTGAGTTAAATTCACATCTTCCATTGATGCACCGTTTACATTCGCATCGTAAATCATTGCGTGAGTTAGATTGGCTCGATTCAGGTTAGCTTGCTCCAAACTAGCATTGGTTAAAAAACTTTCTGTTAAATTAGCACCTTCAAGGTTTGCTCCGGTCAGATCTGCACCTTCGAGGTTTGCTCCAAGTAGGTTTGCTCCTCTAAGATCGGCATTTCTTAAATCTGCACCAATTAAATGAGCGTCGCGCAGATCTGCTTCGGTGAGATCGCAATCCACGCACGCTCGAGTCGATAATAATTGTTTGAGGTGTTCGGGATTTTCCGATCGCCCGACAGTCGGAAATAATACTGTAGTTAATATCGCTAGAATCACACAAATTTTAGGTTTCATATCGATTTTTTTGGTATTTCTGCTAAGATTCTGACCGGTCTACTTTAATAGAAGTTCCTAATATATCGTTTTGAACTGTCTACTTCTAGGATACAAAAATAATTGGTAATTACAAAATCATTACTTATGTGTAGTTATTTTTGCTGGGAAATCGAAACAGCATAAATTCTGTATTTAATTTTCTTTTTGTTGCAGATTATAAATTAATTGTCAACCAAATCACCTAACAAACTTCCTCAAAAATAATCGGCAAAATCCTATCAAGAAAGAAAAAGTAGTACCAACTAACAAACGACCTATTCAAAAATCTGCTTCGAGACAATCGTGAAATTTCTCAAATATAGGTAAAGCTAAACACCTTTTAATTAAAGTCAAAAGGGAATAAGCCAAATTAGTTTGTTGAGAAGTTCCCTAAATCCCTCCTCCTCAACTATTTTTCCCCGGAGGTTTTAAAATCCAGAAATTAGAAATCAGTAAAAGAGCAAAATTCAAAATAGTTTTCTGTCTCGGTAGGAACAAAAAAAATTAACCAAAACCAAAATACTTCGGAGCGAATATCTGCTCAATAGTCTCTAACCTATAGATTTTTGAGGCTTCATACAGTTTAGATGGCTTTAAAAAATAAAAATTAATAAATTGCAATTTTTGAACACAATAATATTAAGCTATTTAAATTATTTACTGCGATCGCTAATTGTATTTTTCTCTGATACCAATTCTTCAAAATAATGCTACAGATCTATTTTTCAATTTTTTTAACCTTCTGCCTTCTGCCTATTCCCCATTGCCTGTTACCCTTGCTCACAGAATTGTAGCAACTTTAAACAGAATTGGAATGAAAGTCAAATTGTGTCCAATAATTAAAAAAATCCCCCAAAGCAGAGCTTTAGGGGAAAAATGACTTTAAATTAAGTCAAGCGAAGAAACTAAACAAAAATCCTTAGAGAGCGTTACCGCGAGGTAATACTTCTTCTGGGAATGTTAAGTTTTCGTGGGGTTGGTCTTGAGGTGCCATCCAAGCACGGAGACCTTCGTTTAATAGGATGTTTTTGGTGTAGAAGGTTTCAAATTCTGGATCTTCT
>JAAUYD010108246.1_pt1 | contig 10214 bp, 9 predicted proteins | sample 7278101 | NCBI WGS metagenome assembly JAAUYD01 (sample SAMN14350128, study PRJNA611818) | marine sediment metagenome | isolation source: surface marine sediment (0.6m) | place: French Polynesia: Moorea | collected 2018-08
CTCCGTGGGACAGTCGCTCGTGCTAAGACAGCACGATGCAGAGTCGTACCGCGTCGGGTAGCCGCGCAAGCGCCGCGTCGAGATCGATCGCCTCCGACGCCGAATCCGGCGGTGCCTTCAGTTGCACGTCTTCGAGATCTGTCGTCGTGATGCCGCCATGTTTTCGCTGGTAGTCGATCCATTCATTGACCGCAATCTGCTTCAACCAGCCTCCGAATCGATCAGGCTGCTTGAGCTGGCGAATCTTTTGCCATCCCTTGAGGAATACGCGCTGGGCCATGTCATCTGCGAGATCCGGGCTGTTGCTGAACCGTCGAAACAGGTTGCGCAGACCCGGTTGACGACGTCGAACCAGTTCGCTAAACGCATCCTTGTCGCCTCGTGTTGCGAGACTGACTATCAGCGCCTCTGGCCCGTCTGCGTAGTAGGAGGGAGCCTCCGACATCGATTGGCCCCGGGTCTACGCTTCTTCTCGATCTACGTACTTCGCCGCCGCCCACAGGCCGGCCCCGATAAAGGCAACCAGCGCGGAGACGCCCGTCAAGGCAACGCGTGCCTCGGCGTTAATAGCGCCTAGAACCAAGCCGAGAGCAAGTAATCCAAACGCAACACCCACGACGACATAGACCGACAGCTTCAGGTCACGCGCCAGCTCCTTGGAGTCAGTGGTACCTAGTAAGCGGTCGATCAGCTCCTGATCGATGTCCCGGCCGCTCTCAACGATCCGCCGCAGCGTTTCCTGCTGAGACTCCTTCCTTCGGGCGTCGTACCAGATGCCGGCAACGACGATCGCGGCGATAAACAGCCAGAAACCCAAGGCTCCCAGGCCTGCTGCTGCATCCATGATTTGCTCCTTTTTCGTATCTGTACTAATGGAGACGAGAGGAAGTGGCGTTTGGATGCACGGGATCAGGAAAAGTCAGACAGTCAGGTCAGCGCTCCTTGAAACGATGGGCCTGAACCATCCGAAATCAAACCATGCCAACACCCCCGGAACGCCTCTGGCGGAATGATCAAGGACGCCGGGTAAAGCCAGATGACCCGACAATCCGCTACTTGTTCTGATTGGCCCCCCGGCGGAAGCCGATATAGTAGGCCATGCCCAGCCCCAATACTGCCGCGCCAACTATGGTAATTACCCCAAACAGTGGAAAGGATGGAGGCTCGACGATGATGACGGGGTCCACCGGGTCATAGCCTTCTTCTGCGATGATGTCGTACTTGTAATTTATCAGGTCATCGATCTTGCAGTTCTGGTGCTTGTTCGCTTCGACCTCGAGCAATTCGCCTTTCTTGTAGTTCTTGCATACGTCCTTGGCACTTACGGCATAATTACCGGACTCCGTCGCCTCGTAAAACTTAATCTGGATGTTAACGCCGTCTCCAGGATCACTCACCGTGCTTTCAAGCTTATTCTGAAACTTCACCTGGTTGTTCTGGTGAATGACCGTCAGGGGTGGGGCGTCGATGATCTTCTTGCCTCCGACAACCTTGGTCGTAATGTCGATATCTTTGTCCATTATGCTTCCTCCTGGCCGCGCTTTATTATTCGTTTATTTTGGTGGCATCTTGCCTGTCGAGCTCCCGAAGTTCCGGTGTGGTCTCGACGATGGATTGCGGGAATCCGAGTGCTTTAGATTTCAGTATAGCCGCTTCCGCCTCATTCGCATTGCCCAGCAACGCGTACGTCAGTGCGATCGTATACAGCTCCTGGCTTTTCAATGCGTCAAGCTTCTCAGCCTCCTGCAGGTACGACAGTGCGTTCTCCTTCTCACCCAGGTTCGCGTGATACCACGCGAGATTAGTCAGAGATGCCCCGGTATGTCCGGTGACCTCAACCTCACCGAGTGCCATGTCGATTGATGTACGGTAAAGATCTGCCGCAGACTGGGTGGTGTCACCGACGAAACGCAGTGCATCGGCAAGATTGCCCCGCAGCCGATAATCTGTCGTGACCTCCTCAGCAGCGCGTCGAAAATAGTCCACCGCCAACGCGTAGTCGGCTGCGAAATAATACATAGTGCCGATATTCGAAAGTGCGCCACGGGTCGGATTAATCGCCAGTGACTTCTCGAAGTTTTCTGCCGCAACTCTGAAATTGCCGAGATAGGAGTGGGCCGCACCAAGATTGTTGAGCGCGTTTGCATTATCCGGACTTAGCTCAAGCACGCGCTCATAATTGTCAATAACCTCCTCGAAGCGACCCTGCGTGTACATGAAGTAGCCGAGCTGCTGATATCCCTTCCAGTTGCCGGGTTGGGCGTCGATCGACGCCTTGAACCGCGCCTCGGCGTCAACGAAGTTGCCCTCCAGCATGAAGATCCGGCCCATTCCGACGAATGCACCGATGGAGCGCGCGTCGATATCGAGCGCCGTCTCGAACGCATCACGCGCATCGTCGCGCCTATCCGTCATCAAGTACAGATTGCCGAGCGAAGTATGAACCTGGCTCAGCGTGGTATCGAGCTCCAGTGCTTTCTGGCAGTTGGCCTCTGCCCTGGAAATAGCTGAAGTGTCGCTGTTCAGGGTAAACCGTCGAACATCAACCCTGCACAATCCCGCATGTCCGAGCGCAAATTCCTGATCGACGTCAATCGCCTTCTGATAGAGACTGGCCGCGAGGTCCAGGTTATCGAAGCTGGCGGGGCGGTCCATGTATTCATTCGCCTGCGTGTAGTAGTCAAACGCAGCGACACTGTCGGTGGGAGACTTCGCCAGCACCTCCCGGACATCGGCCGTCAGAACGATCTCAAGCTGGCTCGCAACAACCAACGAGATGTTGTTCTGCATCGCGAGCACGTCTTCGAATTCGGAGCTGAATGATTTGCTCCATTGTGCGAATCCGGAATCGACGTCGACGAGCTGCATTAATACGCGAATTCGATTTCCGTCCCTGTGCAGGCTACCTTCGAGTACGTGCTCGACACCTAGCCGCTCGCCGATCGAACGCACGTCGAGGCCTTCCCTTGCCAGCACATTCGACGAAGTACGTGCCGCAATGAGCAACTGTGGTAATTCGTATAGCCGGGTGCGGATGTCATCGGCAATGCCTATGCCGAGATAATCCGAGGAGCTATCCCCGGAGAGATTTTCGAGCGGCAGAACCGCTACGCGAAGGTTGGTCGGTGCCGCTGGCTCCGGCCGAAGTGTCAGAAACCCAAGAACGACCAACAGAACTATGATGATGACGACGTCGATGAAATGCAGCAGGCGCCAGCGATTGACCGGCTCCCCGTCCAGCGTGGTCATGTCCAGCTTGACGCCGTCGGGCGTTATCTGGAATGCCCACGACAGCGCAGCGGCAATCGGGAACCCGATTGCAAGCACGACAGCGACTGCCGCTAATGTCCAGTCCGGTACCGGGAACGCGCCGGAAACAACATCGACGACCTGCAGAATCAACCAGGCCGTAACGGCATAGGCGCCCATGACGCGGAAGACCTTGCGTCGCTTGAAGTCGCGGAACATCCCGAACCGCCGCACCTCTGGGGTCTCCGGATCATTGGCCGCTGATAGCTTGTCGTTATCCCAGTTCATCTGGAAGGCCAGGATTTATTGTTTGCCCAATGCTATCAGTTCGGGAGTCCGTACGGTGTGCCGGACTGAAATTTCCGCGCAGGCTCCGCTCAAACGTGGTGCAATCGCGGATAAGAACAACTAACTAAGCGACCATGCATGTTTGACGTCAGCGAGATCGGCGCGAACGCGATATTCCTCGTTACGATCGCCATCAGTCTTTTCGGCTTGTTTTCGTCACCTGCCGTGATTGAGAAGAGCCTGTTCCGTCCCTACTGGTTCCTGCGCAATCGCGAGTACGCCACCGTGTTCACGAGCGGGCTGGTGCATGCAGACATGGGTCATCTGTTGATGAACATGTTCACGTTTTATTTCTTCGCGTTTTCGCTAGAAGATCGGATCGGTAATCTGAAGTTTGTTGCCCTGTACGTTTTTGGTCTCGCGGCGAGTTCCATCTACACGTGGTATCGGCACCATCGCAACCCCAACTACGCGACCCTGGGCGCATCCGGCGCCATTGCTGCCGTGCTGTTCGCCTACATCGTTTATGACCCGCTGAGTACGATTTTCATCGTTCCGATTCCCGTGCCGATCCCGGCCGTCATATTCGCGTTCGCCTATCTCGGCTACACCTACTGGTCGGCAAAACAGCAACAGGGTCGCATCAATCACGACGCTCACCTGTGGGGCGCGATCAGCGGGTTGCTGTTCGTGTTGGTCACGGATCCGGGGGCATACCAAAGGCTGCTGGGTCTGCTCGGTTAGCGCCGGTTTTCAAAGCTGCCGCTACGTTCCGTTCGTGATTCAATCGAAAAGCGGATGTCGTCGGCGTCTATAATCGAACGCAATTCGGCAAAGCTGATTGCGACAATGAAAAAAATCTTTCTCTGCGGATTCCTCAGCTTCACTCTAGGACTGTTTACCGTCGAAACTGTGCTGGCAGACCAGCACGCGGGCCTTGTGGATAACGATACGGATCGACTCCGCGTCGGTCTCGTACTCGGTGGCGGGGGCGCGCGCGGAGGGGCGCACATTGGTGTCCTGAAGGAGCTCGAGGCTTTGAGGATTCCCGTGGACGCGATAACCGGGACCAGCATGGGCGCCATCATCGGCGGGCTTTATGCGAGCGGGGTGTCAACGGACGAGCTGGAGGAGATCGTTGCCACGATGGACTGGTCGAGGGGTCTGTCGAATCAGCCGGATCGTGACGACCTGAGCTTTCGGCGTCGAGAGGACAACACCGATTTTCCGATCGGCGTCGAACTTGGCTTTCGCGACGGGGAGCTGAAGGCGCCGCAGGGCGCCGTGCAGGGCCACCACCTCGATCTGATACTGCGAGACCTGACCCGACACGTCGACCAGGTCGATGAGTTCGACGACCTGCCGATCCCGTTTCGTGCGATCGCATCCGATGTCGGTAGCGGTGAGAAATACGTCATGAGCTCCGGCGACCTCGCATTGGCTATTCGCGCCAGCATGTCCGTGCCGGCGGCATTCGATCCGGTCATGATCGACGACCGCCTGCTGGTGGACGGGGGTCTGGTTGGCAATCTGCCGGTCGATGTCGTCCGTGGCATGGACGTCGACGTCGTCATCGCTGTCAACGTCGAGTTCCCGTTGTACCCGAAGGAAGAGCTCGATTCCGTGCTTACCATCACGGAGCAGATGTTCACGATACTGATTCGCACGGAGACGCAAAGACAGATCAAGACGCTCGCCGAGGACGACGTGCTGATCGAGCCTGATCTCGGACTCTTTGCCTCGACCGATTTTGGCAATATCGCCGATACGATTGAGCCCGGCGCAGCTGCGACCCGCGAGCAATCGAACAAACTCGACAGTCTGTCCGTCGACGAACAGGCCTACGCCGCATGGCAGCAGAGCAAGGCAAAGCCGGAGCCGATCGGCGACGATCTCAAGTTCGTGCGGGTCAGGAACGATAGCCGCTTGTCGGACGACACACTGCAATCGATGCTGACCGTCGAGCCGGGCGACAGCATCGACACCAGTGTGCTGACCTATGAGGCGGACCAGCTCTTCGGACTCCAGATTTTCGAGAAGGTCGGCTACAAGCTCATCGATGAAGGCGTCGGCGTCGGCGTCGAGTTCGATGCAAAAGAGAAAGACTGGGGCCCTACCTATCTTCGATTTGGTGTATCGCTGGAGGACAATATCGAAGGCGACACCCGGTTCAACATCCGGACCCGAATAACGAGGCCGGCGATCAACCGCTTTGGCGGCGAGTGGCGGACTGACCTGCAACTTGGGACGGACCCGGGCCTTTTTACCGAGCTGTACCAGCCAATGTCAGAGACATCCCGCCTGTTTGTCTCGCCCGCACTCGAGTTCCGAACTGAGAACTTCAACGCCTTTGTCGACGGTGACGCCCTGTCGCGACTGCGCTTGTCGGAATTCACGGCATCCCTGGATGTTGGCACGCAGATCGGTGACTTCGCCGAGTTTCGTGTCGGGCTCTATCGCGGTGACGGCGAGGCCGATATCAAGGTCGGCGCACCCGGCACAGGTATACCGGACTACCAGAGCGGAGGTTTCAGGGCGGCGTTGCGGATAGACACTGTCGACGATCCGTTCTGGCCTCGCGAGGGGGTTCTCGGCGAATTCCGATACCAGGCGGCACGCGAGTCGCTCGGCGACGATGCCGACGTGGACACGGCGAGCGCGCGCTTCGATATCGCGCGCTCGCGCGGGAAGAACACCATCGTTGTCGGCGGCGCCTACGCGACCACGTTGGAGGGCGATGGCGGTCCGCGGGATAACTTCCCGCTCGGCGGACTTCTTCGACTGTCAGGGCTGGAGCAGGGACAGGTGTCGGGTAAACACCTCGCGCTCGCGCGGCTGCTGTATTTTCGGCGTGTCGGCGAGACGGCCGGTGGGCTGTTCGACGTTCCCGTTTATCTGGGCGCTTCTCTTGAAGCCGGCAATACTTGGCAGAACAGGGATGACATCAAGTTCGATAACGCACTGATCAACGGCAGCCTGTTTGGCGGTCTGAATACGTTCTTCGGACCGCTTTATCTTGCCGTGGGTTTCGGCGAAGGCGGCGAGACGAGCTATTACCTGTCGATCGGCAGCCTGCCGTTCTAGCGAGCCAGGAGCTGGTTGTTCGATCATGGAACGTCTGCAATCTCATGAGGTGAGGCGATGAAGGCGTCGCCACTTGCTAGGGCCGTCTGTGGGGTGCTGGGAGTGGCGGGCGCAGCAGCGATCGCTTTCAACGCCCATGCCGAAGGAGGCGTCGAGCCTGACTTCGTGCTCTTCAGCAGCTTACTGGGGACGTTCTTCTTCCTGTACGTTGCGTTCTTCGGCGAGTTGCCGGCCGGTGAGCCCGGTGCACCGGCAGCTGGGAAAGAGCCGATGAGCAAAGGGCAGTGGAGGGTATTCTGGGCCGCTTTCGTGACTGCGGCAGGTTGCATGACCTACTTCCTGTTCCGAAAGGGCGTCTTTGAGACCGGGAGTATCGTGGTGCTGTTGATTGTCGGTGCCTGCCTGGCGGTCATAGGCGTTGCGCTTTACTTCTACGTAAAAGGTCGCACTGACGAATTCTGGTAGCCCGACCGGTCTACTGGCAGCAGGCCACGGTTGGCTGGCAGCTTCGATAACACGCCGACTATTGGCAACCCGCCATTCCGATCCCCGCCGGCAGATCCTGCAGCATCAGCGTACCGCGGGGACCTCTGCTTTGTAGACATCGAAATTCGTGTCATCTATCTGGATGTTTCGCGTCGTGTAGCCGAGTGACAGAAAGCCGATCGCCTGGAAGTAGAAGCTCATGAGAGCAGCATCCAGGAAGTCGATGTCGTAGACCCCGTCCGCAGCAGAGACGCCCACGAAGACACTCATCGCCATGCTGAGGTAGAGCAACGACCTCAGGTTGACGGCAATACGGTGGCTGCGGTCGGCCGAGCTTTGGTGTGGGTCCAGCTTCTTGCCATACAGGTTGTACATTCCGACCAGTGCGATCATGACGTTGCTGGCAAGCATCACGAGTGCCCGCTGTACGCTGTCGTGGCCGAGACTCACGTTGAAGCCATGCAGATAGAGATCGAAAAGAATTGCTCCGGCAAGCGTCAGCACCGCAAGGACCACCAGCCAGGGAGAGACGAGGTCAAACAGCCCACGCCTTTGCAAATCTGCTGTGCGGAGGGAAACCGGATTGACCTGTCGCATGAGTTTCAGGTTGCTGTATTCCGAGAACTCAATTGCCATAAACGGGACAAACTGAATCATGCCGTAGACGGCGGGCCAGAAGGACGAAATGTAGCCGTGCTCGGCAAAGCTGCTGTGATCCACGACAAACAAAACGGAAAGCAGGATGGCCACCCCGATAACGAGCACCAGCCGCGAAAAGACACGGAATCGCCGAATACCACTGCGATATTGCGCCACAGGCAACGGGTATAGTTTCGGGTAGGTCTCTGCCGGATAGGCCTCAAGCACGTGCTCGACGCGACTGATCATCTTGTTCGGGAAGTACCAGGACAGCAGAAAAATCTGTCCGACAAATAAGAGATAGAAAAGATTATCTGAAATTTCCATGAGTTCAGTCTCCGCCGTGTTCGTTCATTGCCGAGCGAAACGCAGTGTTGATTTCTGGCACCGTTACGCCAGCCGTCCTGAGTCGATTGATCGTGTCGCTGAGTTTCTCCTCGGCCCAGGCATTCATGTCGACGGAGCAGTTCAGCTTGCCGTCCGGATGCACAAAGGTCCCTCGATAGCCACGCGACTGAATCACCGCGTCTCTTTCCAGCAGCCGGTAGGCTTTCGCCACCGTCTTGTTGTTTAGATCCAGGTCGCTGGCGAGCTGCCGTATTGATGGCAGTGGATCACCCGGCTGTAGCACGCTGGTGCGAACGGCCTGTTTGATCTGGTCGATAAGCTGCGCGAAAGGCGGCGCAGCCGCCTCAATGTCGATGGCTATTTGCATCTGGACTTCCGTACCATATGTACCATAAGACAGCATGGTACAACTGGTACATAGGGTTGTCAATAGCTGAGCGAGCTCTGCGACCTGTGACACAGAGTAGCGGGCAGCGGGCAGCTAAACTACTGAGCTGAATAGGTTTATCAGACGAAAGCAGGCAGTCAATGAACGCCAAAGTGCATCCGCTCATCGCAGCGCTGGTCCTGGTCGCAACGCTTGCGGCCGTGGCGCTGTGGACGTGGGCATCCGGACGTGCGGCCAGTCTTGGTGGTCCCGCTGAACTGACGATGGATCCTCGAGGCCATAGTTTCGTGCAGATTCAAAATTACCTGGTCGAACATGACGCGGATGGCGGGTACCTGAAGACGCACAGCCTCGACGATATGGGCGTCGAACTGTTTCTCGGTGGCCACGCGTTCTTCTCGAACGGCGATGTCCTTTTCCGTCGCGGGTCTGATCCACGGTCTTTCATGGATAACTTTCGCGCCTACAAACGTGAGACGAACCGCAATTCCATTATTCCGGAATCGCCGGGCAGTGGCCTGTCCCGTTGCGATCTCGAAACCCGGTATTGCAGGCCCTTCGGTGAAGGTGGCATCGATTTCAAAGCTGCTTTCAGTGTCTTTATCGACTGGCAGACAGACGAGGTTTATATCAGCGATACGACACGACACCTGCTACGCAAGTACTCATCGAATGGCGTCGAGCTGGCGCCGCCCGTGGGAGATTTCCAATTTCCCAATCAGCTGATGCTGCACGACGAGCAGCTACTCGTTGCCGACACGAACCACCATGAGATTCGCGTGCTCGAACCCGAATCGACAACCTTCGGCGAGCGCATCGACAGCATTGGCGTTGTAACCGGAGCGGCGAAGCTGGCCGGACATCGATGGCCAAGTCATTTTGCTCGCGTTGGCGACCAATGGTGGGTCAACAATATGCAGACTGGCATGAATAACGGCGGAATCTATGTCTTCGACAACGATTGGGGTTTCGACAAGCGCGTCGATCTGCCGAGCGGCGCCGATCCAATTTCGGTCCTTAACGTCGGCGACACGGTCTGGATAAGCGACTGGAACAACGATGTCGTGCGGAGATTCACGCTGGCAGGCGATGCCTTGACCAACCTGGAATCCGAGGGTCTGCAAACGGTCCTTTCAGCCTCGGTCAGCGAACGCCGACACTACACGCTCATCAGTTTTGCTGGTGTTGTCGTGGTCGGACTCCTATTTATCGGCCTGCTGGTACAGGCCTTCGCCAGAAGCATGAATGCGGGCCCGACGCGGCAGAGTGCCGAGGCCGATGCGTCAATGTCGGCACAGGACTCGGGCCCTCTGCATCTCGAGCCGGACGCGGCAGCCATGAAACGAATGACCGGCGCCACCAGAATCGCCGTAATCCTGACTGTGCTCAGTATTCTTCCCCTGCTGTTTCTCATACAGACGTCCGAGAATCCGGACTTCGCCAACAAGCTGATCGGTCCCGTCCTTGGCATCTTTGCCATCGTGGTATTGGCGGCATGGGCGAACCGAGCCAACTGGGGAACTTCGATCGTACTCGACGGCGACCGGCTGACGCTTACAGACCACACCGGCCTGCAGTCCACATGTTCGGTTCGACAAGCCCGTTACGACGACACCGCCATCGCGACTCAGAATGCGATTGTGATTCTCGGGAGGCCTAAGCATCGGATCTACGCGGAAGCCGATATCACGGACAGGCTGATGCCGAGGCTTGCTGACGCAGAGCGAGTCAG
>JAAUYD010124478.1_pt1 | contig 10213 bp, 9 predicted proteins | sample 7278101 | NCBI WGS metagenome assembly JAAUYD01 (sample SAMN14350128, study PRJNA611818) | marine sediment metagenome | isolation source: surface marine sediment (0.6m) | place: French Polynesia: Moorea | collected 2018-08
CTAAATTTTGCCGACTTCAGGATTTCCAATCCTGGAATCAGATTTTTTGGCATTGATTTTTTAATCTCATCATTTTCTTCATCTTTCGCTTTTCACATTCATTCGCTTTTCACATTCATTCGCTTTTCACATTCATTCGCTTTTCACATTCATTCGCTTTTCACATTCAAATGATGTTTTAATAATCATTTGACCGTTACATAAAGTTAATAGCCACAACAAAATTTTGTCTTCAGTTACTTTAAATTAAGTAGACTTTAAATTAAGTAGAAAGTTCAATTTTCTTAAAGTACATCGTTCAAGCGCTAACAAGTTTTTTAATGGATGCTGTTGTCCCAACAATAATATTTGCAGCAGCTTCTAGACCACCAGCATACTGAATATCTTCTTGTAATCTTTCAGCATTTTGCCTGTAGAAATCCTCTGTCATTACTCTTTGAACTGTATTTCTTAAATTAGCAACAGTTAATTTATTGAGCGGAATAAATTCACCTGCTCCAGACCACGCAATACGTGTGGCGACACCCGGTTGACTGTTAGTAATCGGAATTACAACCAGAGGGACTCCATTACTTAAAGATTCTAAGGTTGTGTTCATCCCTCCATGAGTGATTGTTAGACTAGCTTTTTGTAATAACTCTAGTTGAGGTGCATATTTTACAACTATTGGATTTCCAGGTAATTTTGGTAATTCTTCAGGTTCCAAAGAACCACCCAAAGATATTACTAACTGCACATCTGGCGCAGCGCAAGCTTCAGCAATATAGGAAAAAATATACTGAATCTGATTTTGTACCGTTCCTAACGAGGCATAAATCAACCTTTTACCACTTAACTTTTCAAATGGGAAGTCAACATTTTGACGTGTCCTAGGATGATGTAATGGTCCAGTAAAGTAAAAATTTGAGGGAAGTTGGCGTCTGGGAAATTCAAACTCTGGTGGTTGTTGACTCAGAGTTGCTAATCTTAATTCCGAGGAATAGTTGTGAGAATATGGTGCTAAATTCCACTCACAACGATAATCAGCTATTGTTTTTTGTATTGGTTTGAGCAAATTGTGCAAAAAAGCATAACCAACTTGATTGCGAATTAATGCCCACCATGCCAGATTATAATCCCAAGTTGTGAAATACGGAGGGACAACATCTTCTCCTTTTAGGAGCAAACTGGAACATACAGTTACAAATGGGATATTCAAATGTTCCGCAATAGTAATTCCTGCAGATAAAGCTTCATCTATCAACAGTAATTCGATCCCAGCAGCTTTAATCGCTTGGGGTGCGTGATTTAAAAATGAGACAGATAATTCTTGAAGTAACTCAATGGTATAGCGCAATCCTGCTAAACCATTTAATTTTCCTAGCTTGTTGAAAGATTCAGTTATTGAGTCTGGGGGAAACTCAGATTCTAAAATCGGGAAAAATTCTAATCCTGCTGCTACTACAATGGCTTGGATATCGAGTACACCGATCGCTGTAACGCGATGACCCCGTCTGTGTAGCTCATTTCCCAAAGCAATCATTGGATTGAGATGTCCGGTCCCAGGTGGACAAATAATGCCAAAGTGAGTCATTTTATGATATCGGTTTCCTAACGGGTTAATGGATAATTTCAAATACAAGGGCTGAAACAACAATTCGGCAATTTATTACAAATCCTGTTTTTAATACCCTTGACTTTTTATTTACTCCAGGCTAAGGCTTTGGTAAACAGAAAGGGTTTTAAAGACGGATTTGGGTAGATACATGTTTCTTCCCAGAGATCGAAATAGATTATTTTAATCTTATAGTGGTAAGATTGCTAATTTATCAAGCTCCCATAAGATAGATATAGATAACGCACTTACGTCCAGTAAACAACATAAGTGCATTATCTATAGTAATTATTACTATTAGAAAAAATTGAAATTAAATCAATTTAATTTTATTTAAGTTATTTTATTTAATCTTCAAGAATTTTTCTAATCCTGCTACCATACTTGGAGGCCAACGTCGAATATTTTTCACCCAATCAATATCTTTATATCTACGGTCTATTCCGTAGGCTGCGACCCAGTTACTTTCAGCTTCTCCTCTTTTTCCAGCAGCCCAAAGAACCGCAGTTAATGCAGCGCGCATATCAGCAGACTGAGGATATTTACGAACAATATTTTTAATTTCTCGGGTTGCTTGTTCTTTGTTACCTAGTTCGTATAAAGCAAAAGCGTAGTTAGCCCGTGCTAAGGAAAACTTCGGATCGATTTTCATTGATTTTTGATAGTCAGCGATCGCCAAATCCCATTTACCTAAACCACCGTAAGCATTACCACGATTGTTATATGCCATTGCATCATTAGGATCTAGCTTCAGGACGTAATTATAATCAGCGATCGCGTCATCCCATCTCCCCAAGCCTTCAAATGCTGTTCCTCGATTTAAATAAGAGTCGGTGATGTTGGGTGCTAACTCTATAGCTCGGTCGAAATCTGTAACTGCGTCTTCGAGTTTGTTTTGACTAATTTTCAAATTTCCTCGATTACTCCAAGCTGCAGGATTGGTGGGAAATTTCTCGATAATCTGCGTCCAGTAAGTTTCTGCTCCTTCTAGGTCACCCCTACTCATTGCAGTAAAAGCTTTCTTAGCTAATTCATCTCCGATTTTTAGTTCTTCATTTGTGATGAGAGATATTTGAGTTTGAGCAAAAACTGGTTCAGCCCAATTAAAAATTAACAATAAACTTAGTAAAATCCCAATTAATTTAAGCATTACTTTGACAGTTATTAGTTTGTGGGGGTTGGGGATTGGCGTTAGCGGATCCGCAGGTAGCGCAGCTAGAGCCTGCGGCGTCGGCGGAGCCTCTAGCGTGACGCGTTCATAAAGTGTTAGCAAGGCGGGGCGTAAGCACAGACACTTCAGTGTCTACAGCGTCATATGGTGATTGGCGTTAGCCTCTAGCATGCATGCCTTTAGCCATGTAGGGGTTAAGTAATTTTTACCCAGTCGCTATATGCTGCTTGTGGCGGCACGCAGTGCTATCCCCAGTGATCAGTCGCCAATCCCCAATCGCCGACACTACAACAAAGATAATTGTTCATTAGGTGGTTTGAAACCCAAATGTTTATAAGCAGCTGGAGTTGCAACTCTTCCTCGCGGAGTTCGATGTAAATACCCAATTTGCATCAAATAAGGTTCGTAAACTTCCTCAATTGTTTGTGTATCTTCACCTGTAGCTGCTGCAACAGTTTCTAGACCTACAGGTCCACCATTAAATTGTTCGATAATAACGCTCAACATTCGCCGGTCTGTCCAATCTAAACCACAGGGGTCAACTTGAAATAATTGTAATGCTTCCCCTGCAACCTCTTCCGTAATTTCACCACTCTTTTTTACTTCAGCATAATCACGGACGCGTTTGAGTAATCTATTTGCGATACGTGGCGTTCCTCGCGCTCGTCGGGCAATTTCTGCTGCACCATCATCACTCACAGGCGTTTTAAGTAATTTAGAACTGCGAAGAACGATTTGACTAAGTTCGTCTACTTCATAAAAACGTAACCTTTGAATTAAACCGAAGCGATCGCGCAATGGAGAAGTTAAAGCACCGACGCGGGTTGTGGCTCCAACTAGAGTAAATTTTGACAGCGGAATACTGCGGGTTCGAGCACTGGCACCTTTACCCACGGTAATATCTAAACGAAAATCTTCCATTGCGGGATATAATATTTCCTCTGTCATCCGCGAGAGGCGATGAATTTCATCAATAAATAAAATATCTCCAGGTTTGATATTCACTAGTAACCCCATAATATCCCTGGGTCTTTCCAGAGCCGGCGCACTAGTAATTTTATAATTCACCTCCATTTCTGCAGCTAAAATCATTGCCATTGTGGTTTTTCCCAATCCGGGAGGACCATACAAAAGTAGGTGATCTAATACTTCACCTCTGGACTTGGCTGCTTCAATTGCAATTGCTAATACATCTTTTAAATCTTTTTGCCCAATATAGTCAGCAAAACGTTGGGGGCGAATGCTCTCTTCTGGCTTACCCTCTTCGTCCTTGGCTGCTTGTGGTTGTAAAAGATTTTCATTGGGGGGAGAAGATTTAGCTTTTTCCCTTTTTGATTTGGGTTTTTTACCTGGTTCTGGAGGGTGTTTTTTGGAGGAGATAATTGCCATAATTCACCGGCTATCGACTTCTACTTGTAAAACTTGAAGAGTGCTGAAGACAGAAAAAATGTGACGACGATGCAAAAATTTTACCTTCATTTCCTTCCCCAATTCCGAAAACAAAGATTAATTGACAAAAATCAAAATAACTTTTCTCATTGGGAATGAGATATTTGGCTGAATTAAGTAAGGGTGAAGAATTTTATATTCTCCTCAAAGTATTTGTGACAGAGGGGCTTGGAGAATTTCAATCTGGCTCTGTGAAAAAAGCTTTGGGGTTATGGTCTTATTCTGAAGCTTTATCATGTATGCTGTCTTATTGGGTAAAAATACGGGTGCAAATCTTTTTCTTTTCACCCTCAAATCAGCTCGTCAGTTTTAATTAAAATTTATTTTCCGGGTAATTACTCAGGAGTCAAAATTCCTTATGTTAGCCAAAAGAATCTTACCGTGCTTAGATGTTCGGGCGGGACGAGTTGTCAAAGGAGTTAACTTTGTTGACCTTAAAGATGCAGGAGATCCCGTAGAATTAGCAAAAGTTTACAACGAAGCAGGCGCAGACGAGTTAGTGTTTCTAGATATTACAGCCTCTCATGAAAATCGAGACACTATTATTGACGTCGTTTACCGGACAGCAGAACAGGTCTTCATTCCCCTTACTGTAGGCGGTGGGATCCAAACCTTAGAAAATGTTAAAAATCTGTTACGAGCTGGGGCAGATAAGGTTAGTATTAATTCTGCGGCTGTACGAAACCCAGACTTAATCGACCGTGCAAGCGAACGTTTTGGCAATCAATGCATAGTTGTTGCAATAGATGCTAGACGTCGCACGAATTCGGAACATCCTGGGTGGGATGTATATGTTAAAGGTGGACGCGAAAATACTGGTCTCGATGCCTTGGAATGGGCAAAAGAAGTAGAAAAACGCGGTGCTGGAGAACTGCTGGTAACTAGTATGGATGCTGATGGAACGCAGGCAGGATATGACTTGGAATTGACAAGAGCTATTTCCGATGCTGTACAAATTCCTGTTGTTGCTTCTGGTGGTGCGGGTAATTGTCAACATATTCATGCAGCGTTGACTGATGGTAAAGCTGAAGCTGCGTTGTTAGCATCACTACTACACTATGGACAATTGAGTGTAGCAGAAATCAAAACATACCTACAGGAACATAAAGTTCCTGTCAGGATAAATGATTAATTCTCATTAATTTCCAGCACAATAAACCTAAATTGAATTGCATGGAATTGCACACACTTTCCGAAAAGAATGTTAATATAAATTTACAAGAATTAATATAATTTAAAGTAGATTATGTTGGTTCCAATTTTAGTTCTTGATGTCGCACTAGTAGCCTGGTCGTTGCATCTAATGGAAAAAGCTTTTGAAAACAAGGAGTTTTCCTTGATGCTGGCTGGTTTGCTAGTTGCTCTTGCGGCGGCAGCAATGATGGTTGTGTATTTTTTAATGGGTAATTGTATGAGCTATTTGCTCCACTCTTAATTGAAACATTTTATCCATCTTTTGTTAAGATGTCATTCTGTCTTGAAAAATAACAATTGCAAAAAACTACAAGTAAACAAGTTAAAAATATCTTTGTATTTGAGCAAAAAGTTGTTTGTATATATTTAAAGATATATTAAATTACTTATTGACAAATTTTGCGACTTTGTGAAAATCTATTTTTGTTAGTTGTTAGTATCTCTATCGTCGAATTTAACTTGTCGAGTAATACTTTGTTTACGTCTGATATGCCAACATCTGAAAATTAAATCATACAGATGAAGTTGTTAACTCTAAAGATTGTAAGCTTAGAAATTCTATTTTATAGATATATGTACTTGACAAAACATTCTTTATTAATACAAGATTAGAGATGCATTATCCGGGGTTATAGCTCAGTTGGTAGAGCACCTCAATGGCATTGAGGGGGTCAGCGGTTCGAATCCGCTTAGCTCCATATTTTTGGTATCTAAATAGTTCTTGAATGTGACTTATATATCAGTCATAATTAATACAGATGATTGAATTGTTCTTAACCAAATTAGCTAAATTACTTTAGCCTGTAGGGCTTGGTAAATATTTCTGGATTGACTGGGAAATAAAAATATAAATTGACTTAAAAAACTTGTAATGTTCTCTCAGTAACAACAGTAATTTTGCATAAATAACTCAATAAACAGAAATTGTTTAATTTTAGAGTCATAAAATTAACAGGCTTCAGAATTTGAAATAACTATTTAGACAATAAGAAAGAGAAAATAAAATGAAAAAAATAATTTGCCACGCTTTTGGAAGTAATTCGGCAACAGCTTGTGCAGCTCTTATACTGGGTTTGACAACACTGTTATATTCTTCTCCCAAAATATCAACTGCGGAAGCGCACGCGGTAGCAAAAAGTAATACAGTTACTCCTCGAAGGCGAATTGAGATTGACTTATCAGATCAGGTGCTAAGAGCATGGGATGGAAAAACAATAGTTTATATGATGCCTGTTTCTACAGGAAAACGTTCAACACCTACACCTACAGGTAAATATCGCGTTCAGACCAAATTGCGCTCTACCCGGATGCGTGGTGATGGATATGATATTGCCAATGTTCCTTACACAATGTACTACCATGGAGGTTATGCAATTCATGGTGCTCCTTGGCGTAAAAACTTCAACGTTCCTGGTAGTCACGGTTGTGTAAATTTATCTGTAAAACATGCTCGCATGCTGTATCGATGGGCGAAAGTGGGAACGCCGGTTATTGTGAAACGCTAATTGTAAAACGCTAATTGGTAATGGTTAATTGGTAATGGGTCATATAAATTTTTTCCTATTTCCAATCCCAAATCTTCAATTGCAATCCCCCAATCTCAACTCAATTGTGCTACTAACTGATTTTCCAAGAGGGTTTCGTGGGTTAATAGGTCTTCGACAGTAATGCGCAAAAATCTTTTTTCGTCCACTTGAAAACAAATTTTAATTCTATCGCTACCTGGAAAACCTGGTGGTGTTAGTTTTGCAATACTTCTAGCACCATCTTTATCATTAAGGGGAGTGACACTAGTTCGCTCACTTTCTAAACGACGGGTAACTAAGCGATCGCCATCAAAATAAACTTCTGTTGCACCCGCATCTGCACCCAATTCACCCATGATTAATTCAATGCTGGGTTGATTTTCCATGGAAGCTCCCAACACTAACTCGACTGGGTTACTCATAGGGTAGGGCTGTCCGGGAGGAATGATAGGATGCCAATTATGGCGTTTATTGCGTCTATCCCAATAGCGAATTCCATAACTGTGATAGAGAAAATCTTTAATTTCTAAGCCTTGTGCGAGTTGTAATGCTCCTTGGGCGATCGCTTCAAAAGGACGTTCGCATCTAACTTTGTTTGGTTCAAAATACTGCTTTACCCATGACTGTAAAGCTGTTAATTGTGATGTTCCACCAACTAATAGCACTGCATCAATATCTGTAACTTCTATTCCCTGACGTCGTGCTTGCTGTAAAAGAGACGTCATTGATTCATCTAATAACTCAAAAAATGAGTTTTCTTTGAGAATATTTTCTAGGGTTTCGCGATTTAGTTCTAATTCGTAACTTTCAAAGGTTTCATCATTAAAATAAACTTCACTGGCTTGGGATTGGGTAGAAAGTTGAATTTTTACCTTTTCAGCTAATCTTGTAGTGAGGGGAGTTGCTGCTAGTCCCTGAGTTTTGGCAAAATAATCGACGATCCAATTATCAATATCGGTTCCTCCCAAATTTTGCCCAGCCTTTGCTAATACTCGAGCAGTTTTTACCTTTTGCTTAGAGTCTTCTGCTAAAGATTTATTTCCCCACTTCAACAAAAAACCCACAGGTTTTGTGGTGTTTTTAACGCTTTTATCCAACTGTACCAAAGATAAATCTAGGGTTCCACCACCAAAATCAATTACTAACAGATTGTCTTGCTCTGTCAAACCATAGCCTAATGCTGCTGCTGTTGGTTCATCCAACATGCGTACTTGTTCTACAGGTAAAGCCTGACAAACTTCTCCCAACCAGTGACGGTAAGCTTCAAAACTATCGACAGGAACTGTCAATACTAAAGAATCTCCCACATCAGGATTTTTTGCACTTAACTGGGAAATCACTTCAGATAAAAACCATTTTCCTACCTGTTCAAAATTGATTGTTTGTCCGTCTAATTCAGGCATAAATCCTGGTATAGATGCCCCAATACCCCGCTTAAAGCTGCGAAAAAATCTTGATTCACCGCTCAGATCTAGACCGCGATCGCGCACTTGTTGTCCGACTAAAATCTTTCCTTGGACTGCATCTTCCACATAGACCAAACTGGGAATTAAAGGCGGATTTAGACTTTGCTTAATTGATAAATTAGGTATATTTAAAGTCTCTGGCTGCTGGGTAACAGGATTCCAGCGAGCAATAACTGTATTACTTGTACCAAAATCTATTGCTATTGCCATATTTTATCAATAATTGAGAGGTGTTGAGAGCAAGTTTTTGAATTATATATCTTTGTTCTTAGAATTAATTTTATCGTCAAACCATACTTTTTTGGTATTGATGATTTTTCCATAAATGCAATATATTATCAATAATTTATTATTATTTGAGAAGATGGAAATATATAACCCCTACAACATCCAAATACGAAGGAGATTTATCAGTTACCAGTTACCAGTTAACAGTTACCAGTTACCAATTACCCATTACCCATTTACCGACGAGTCAAAATAGCGTACTGAAGACGTGCTTCAGCTAACCTTTCATCTAAATTAGGTCGAGCACCAACAGTAAATTCACGAAAAGCAAATAATCAAATAGATATAGCACTGCAGAAAACTGAATCTTAACCTATATCTTGCACCTGTTTTATCGACTACGCTTTTCCCACCTGGGATTGAAATCCCAGTCTAATAGCATAAGTCCATTTGGGGATACGAATCGAAAAATGAGTAATATATTAATTTGGCTAATATCTTCAGGCTAGTAATTAAGTTTGCCGAATATAAAAACTATTTCTCTGTTTCTACGCCTGTCGATTTAGCAGTAAGAATTTGCAACAGATTTTGAAGCTTAAAATCGTTCCAACTCAAAGTTTCAGAAGTCCCAATAATTAAATCCCCTTGTTTGAGGTTAGTTAGCAGCGCAGAACCATTTTTAAGAGTGTGGAAAAGAGCATCTGCAAGTTGCAATTGATTTCGGGGAAAAGTGTAGTAAATTCTATCTTTCTCAATCCTAACTTCTTTTGGTAAAGCTCCATTAGGAATTTTTCCTCCCAAAAATACTTTCCAACCTGCAATTAGAGAACGATAAATAATTGATTCAGTTTCAAACTGAGGAGATTTTAATAAGCGAATTTCACCTTCAAGGGAATCTTGGTTAAGAGTTATTTTTTCTGGAGTGAAATGTAATTGAACTAGAACTTTCTCATGTTCGATTGTTGCAGTTAATCCTTCTTCTGGGTGTGTTTGTAAGCTTTTTAGTTGCTCAACTCTAGATTCGGCTTGTTGACACAAAAGTAAAACAGTTTTTTCCTTTAAAATCAATTGCTTAGCTTGTGGGCTAAATTTAATATATTCTTCAAGAGTTTTCTGGAGAAACTTTCTGGACTCCTGAAATGTTGCTGTAAGTTTGTCAAATACACCCATATTTAAGTTGATTTAAAAACAATAAAAATTTTAATTAGTAATAAAGAATATCATTGAAGTTATAGCATTTATCTTATGAAAATAGCTACTGATTCTGCTTAACTGTCAGATAAATCAGTAATTGTTCAAGCGATTTAACTCTACGAAAACCTTTTAGAACAACAAAAAAAAGCTCATCAAGAAACTTTAGAAGAACGTGAAGCTGATAAAGCTTGGATTTCTCAAAAGCGTCAGGAACTTGAACAAGTACACAAAGATATTCAATCAGTTATCAAACTTTAAATATTCTCCTTAATTACCGAGAAAAATTCTGCTCAACAACCTTTGGAAAACTCTCAAAATTTCGTCTAACCCAATCCATTCCAACTTCATTATTAAGTTTAATATGTTGGGGCAAATTAGGATAAAGTTTTCC
>JAAUYD010144197.1_pt1 | contig 10213 bp, 10 predicted proteins | sample 7278101 | NCBI WGS metagenome assembly JAAUYD01 (sample SAMN14350128, study PRJNA611818) | marine sediment metagenome | isolation source: surface marine sediment (0.6m) | place: French Polynesia: Moorea | collected 2018-08
AACCGGAATGGCCTGGGTGAGTTCAATACCATACTGCACAAGAAATCCTTCCAAACGGTTCAGCCTGACCGTCTGGTCATCGCCACGTTCGAACTGAAGAACGAACCTTTCAAGAAGATCAATCACCGGAAAGAATGCGCTGTTTTGGTGGTAAGCCGAACACTGACACGGCGTCAGCCACGCCTGTGGGTCCTGAGCGACGTGTTCCTCCAACACCTTTACCAAACGCGATTTGCCGATGCCTGCATCACCGTATATGTGCACGACTTGCCCCATGCCTTCTTTAATCCACTGCCAGCGTTCGAAGAGCAGGTTCGTTTCCTGTTCCCGGCCGACGATTGGCGTCAAAACTTTTGTCAGGGGGTCCAGACGGTTTCTGGCCGTGCTCAACTGATGAATTTGACAAGCGTCCATCGGTTTCGCAAAGCCCTTGAGCACAAGATTTTCAAGTTCATGACACGCAAAAAAGCCCGCAATCAATTGATACGTTGCGGCACTGACCAAAACGGTATTTGGCTTGGCCTCCCCCTGAAGACGCGCGGCGATGTTGGGCGTCTCTCCGATGGCCAATTTCTCGCGAGTTGAGCCCTCGCCAACCTCTCCGGTGACGACCAGCCCGGTGTGAATGCCGATGCGTACCGACAGCGCAATTCTCCACTGCTCCTGAAGGCGGGGATTCAAATGGCCAACGGCTTCAACGATGGCCAAGCCTGTGCGGACCGCACGCTGGGCATCATCCTCATGGGCCTGCGGGTAGCCAAAATAGACAAGCAAGCCATCACCCAGATATTGCGCGATGTGCCCACCAAACCGGCGAATGACCTTGTTGCAGGTATTCTGGTACCTGCGTATCACTTCCCGAAGATCCTCCGGGTCCAGCATCACCGACAGGGCGGTGGAATCCACCAGATCGCAAAACATAACGGTTAGTTGTCGCCGCTCGGCATTCAGATCAAGCGCTTGTTGTGGGGCATCACCCGGTGGATCATTGTGAGCCCGCTTGGTTCCGCATTTCATGCAAAAAAGGGCATTATCAGGCAATTCAGCACCGCAGTGCATGCATTTTCGCTGTAATTTCTTCCCGCATTGCATGCAGAAGTTGGCTTGATGAGGATTGTTATGCTGACACGCTGGACATTTCATGGCCTTATCTCTAACTGAAAGCACCTTTTCCCTGAAAGCTTCAAGGCCCAAACTTGGCTTGGACACGGAAAAGAGAAAGAAGAATTGATGACATTTATGGCTCGTCTAAAATAGTAATAACAGAATGGGAAAAAGGAAACACAAAGTTGCAATAACATCCAAGGCAGGATGAATTTTGCTTACCGGCCAAGACCGATCCACTCTTGACAATCCCAACCACGGTTGGGCAGTATTGTGGTTGGTCGTTTCGATAACGTCATACACGGATCATTTTCAATTCGATCACCATCGAATCAGGAGAACCAAGTGGACCTAAATCCTCTCTTTCGCCCCAAATCCATGGCTGTCATTGGGGTCTCTTTGTCCAATGATCGCCATCCGGCCAATGTGATTTATGACAAAATCAACCTTCGATATCCGGTAAGGGCGTTTCCCGTCAATCCCAAGGGCGGTAAGCTCCACCGGAATAAGGTGTACAAAGACATCACCGACATACCCGAGGCGGTTGATCTGGCCGTGATCGCCGCGCGGTCAAAATATGTGCCCGCTATCCTGAAAGGGTGCATCGAAAGAGGCGTTGGTGGCGCCACCATCATCTCCGGCGGGTTCGCCGAAGTGGGGCGGCAGGACCTTCAGGATGAGATTGCTTCAATGGCCCGTGCAGCCGACTTTCCCTTTATCGGGCCCAATTGTTTGGGAATCTATGCACCGGATCAATTCGACACCTTTTTTTTACCGGGCCAGCGCCTGATCCGGCCTGAGGCGGGCAATGTGGCCATCATCAGCCAAAGCGGCGGCGTGCTGGTGGATCAGATGGTGAAGTTCAAGGCCCAGGGGATCGGGCTTTCCATCGGTGTGAGCATCGGCAACAAGGCCTTGATACGCGAGACGGATCTGCTGGAATATCTGGCCCGGGATCCGGATACCCGGGTAATTACGTTCTATGTGGAAGGGTTTGATCAAGGAGAGGGGCGAACTTTTGTCAAGGCCGCGCATGCATGTTCCAAACCGATCATCGTCTTGAAGGCGGGCAAAAGCACTGCCGGTAGCCGCGCCGCCTCCAGTCATACGGCATCTTTGGCCGGTGATTATGCCGTATTTTCTCAAGTGCTGAATCAACATTGCATCACCGAAGCAAAATCCGAATATGAGCTCTTGTCTTTCAGCGAAGCATTGAGCTGTTATCAGGGTGCCATAGAGGGGCGGATCGGAATCATTACGGCCAGCGGCGGGCACGGCGTCTTGGCCGTAGATATTCTGTCGGCCTGTGGACTGGAGGTGCCGACCCTGTCGGAATCGGCCCAAAAAGAAATATTCAATCGCCTGACGCCCAGCGTCCAGTCTATCGCCAGCGTCAGCAACCCGGTGGACCTGACCGGCAGTGCCGCAGATGAAGATTTCATCGGTGCGGCCATCGGAATGAGCCGCACCCCCGAAGTTGAATGCATCCTTCTTCTCATTCTGCCTTACTCACCCAGCTTGAGCCCGGAGCTGGGTGCCCGCCTGAGCAAGATTTATCAAACGGAGAAAAAACCGATGTTTGTCTACGTTCCCCATGAAGATAAGTACAAAATGCTGATTGAGGGATTTGAATTAAACGATGTGCCCGTATCCGATTCCGTCGAGGGTGCCGCCCTCATGGTGGAAGCGCTGAGGAGGTGCCAACCATGTTAACCGATGCCATCTTCTCCATTCTGACGGCTGCCGAAGAAAACGGGTGGGTGCTGGAGCCGGATGCCAAACGAATTCTCGATCTGGCCGGAATACCGGTTCCGAATTTTTTTGTGGCGACAACCATGGGTGATGCCATCCAGGCCGCCCGAAAAATCGATTATCCCGTGGTGGCCAAAGCGGTGTCACCGGCCGTGATTCATAAAACCGATGTGGATGGTGTGGCCGTGGGTGTGAAATCGGACGACGAAATTCGAGCGGTGTTCGATCGCTTTCGGTGCCTTGAGCAGTTTCAAGGGATGCTGGTGGAAGAAATGGTCGCTGGCGCAGAGCTGATCGTCGGTGCGAAGATCGATTATCAGTTCGGGCCGGTAGTGCTGTTGGGGATCGGTGGCATCGGTGTCGAGCTTTATGGAGATACCGCTGTTCGAATGGCGCCGGTAAACGAACAGGACGTCGCTTCCATGGTGCATCAGTTAAAGGGTCGCCGGATAGTGGAGGGATTTCGGGGATCGAAGCCGGTGGATATGAAGTCCCTGAAAAATCTGGTGGTCTGTTTTTCAGAACTCATTATGGATCTGGAACCCAAGATTTCATCCATTGATCTAAACCCAGTGATGTGCACTTCCAAGGGTTGCATCGTTGCCGATGCCCGGATCATGCTCTCCGATAATACCACTGTTCGCCAAACCAATTTTACGGGTGCAGGCATTGATCCAGAGGAATTCTGATTTGGATGATCGACCAAACGAACCGGCCAGGGCCCCCTGGCCGTTGATGACACTGTTGTTGCTGCTGTCCACTGACATGGCAAGGGCGGTCAGCTTGCCGGTAGATCCCGCGGTGGACGCCGGGTACACGCAAACCGATGTCGTCCTGCTGGTGCTATACATCCTGCTGGCGCTGGTTTTTTCCTTCCTGTGCAGCGTGGCCGAAGCGGTCCTTTTGAGCATTACCCCCGCATTCATTGCAGGCCTGCGTGATCGCCAACCCAAACTTGCCGTGCTGCTGAAGCGATTGAAACAGGACAATGTGGACCAGTCGCTGGCCGCCATCTTGACCCTGAACACCATCGCCCACACGGTGGGTGCCATCGGTTCGGGGGCCAAGGCGACGGTTGTGTTCGGCAGTGCCTGGTTCGGTCTTTTCTCGGCCCTGATGACCTTGATGATACTGTTTTTGTCTGAAATCATACCCAAAACCATCGGCGCGGTGCACTGGCGATCCTTGGCCGGGCTCACGGCCCAATTCGTTCGCACCCTGATCTGGGTCCTCTACCCGTTGATCTGGATTTCGGAAGCCCTGACCCGGCTGGTTGCCCGCGGCAAAAGCGCCAAGGTGTTCAATCGTGATGAATTCCTTGCCATGGCCGGCATCGGAGAACGTGCCGGGAAAATTGATCCTCGCGAATCGCGGATCATCCAGAATCTGTTCCGCTTCGGTTCACTGACGGCCAAAGATATCATGACGCCACGGACGGTTATTGCGGGGCTGCCGCAAAACCTTACGGTCGATGAGGCGTTGGACACGGATACCCGTCCATCGGTGGCCTTCTCGCGTCTGCCGCTGTACCAAACGGACCTGGATCACATCGTCGGTTTCATTCTCAGGGATGACTTGCTGCTATCCAAGGCACAGGGTCACGGCGAGGTTGAACTCGATACGCTGAAACGGACGATCCAAACCGTCCCCGGCGAACTGCCTTTGTCTAATCTGCTCGAATTTTTCTTGGACCAGCGCCAGCACATCGCCGTGGTGATCGATGAATATGGCGGGACCAAGGGATTGGTGACCACCGAGGATGTCGTTGAAACGCTGCTGGGCATGGAGATCGTCGACGAGCTGGACATGGTCGAAGACATGCAGGCCCTGGCGCGCCGACAATGGGCCAGGCGGGCCAAGGCGATGGGCGTTGATGTGGAAACCACTCGACAGACGACCGTGGGTACGGATTCGGAAATGACCAAGCCATCGGAAAAGTGACTTCTCGCCCGTTGATCAACCACGGGTTGAATTGTTTTTCCACGGCAGTTCTGCCGGAGATGCACGCTTCCATTCTCGAATGATATTTTGCGCCTCCGGAAAATCTGGCTCAGGAACCCGAATCAAACCCCAGCCATATTGAGATTGGAAAAGGCCGTCATAGGCCGTATCGTGAAACGATTTTATCTCTGCAGATATGCCATGCTCCCTTAAAATCGATTGGATGACATTGGCTTCTGCTTCGTTTTCCGGTTTTATTAGGTCCTTCATGGTTTGATGTTCCATACTTTCGAAAGAACGTCTCTCTTTGGTGCAATATCCAGGCAAGTGGTTGATGTTTCCTTTTGCTTCACAAGTCCCACAGCAGCGGATATGTACAGCGGTACATTCTCGGATTTCAGAAGCGTTTCACGAACAGGCCTATGGAAGGGCCATTTTCAAAAGGTTGGCAACCGTATCACCGCCTGATTGTTGCGCATAATCCAGGATGATGGGCATGAATTTTTGAACCATATCACCGCCCATACCCAATTGGGAGAAGGCGCTTGACAAGCCTGCCAGCGAAGAGACGCCCCCGCCACTCTTGCCCAACATGGATGATATGCCTCCCAGTGTGCCCGAACCTGCGCCAGGAGATGGTGCCGCCTGCATGAGCGATTGAACGTCGGGCAGGGCTTCGGTCACTTTGGCGAAATCATCGACGCTCATATTCTGGGATGCGGCATTGAAAATTGCCCCTGCACCGCCCTCTGCTTGCTGGCTGGATACATCCAGGTTCTTGGTCAACATGCCAATCAGGTCCATATCCACAGCCAATGCCGCGGATCCCGAACCCATCAGCAATATCGTGCAAATGGTTAGAAAGCCAATTGCTGTTTTGTGTTTTAGCATGGCCACCCCCTTTTTTTTGGTGATTGATGCAAAGCGATTGCTTATGTCATGGGATTGCGCAGCGAAGAGCTTTCGGATGCACGACGCCGTCCGTCGCCGGCATTCAGCCTGATACACAACCTCGGCCAATTCGAAGCCATGAGAGATCTTTTCATGGGTAATCCTGGCGCGTGGGGCGGACGACGATGTCACTGATGTGCACGTGGGGCGGTTGGCTGACGATATGGTAGACGGCATCGGCAATGTCATCGCCGACCAGCAGCGGTCCGAACTTCTCATGAAAGGCTTTGACCTGATCGTCGCCGTAGCCGGCCGCTGCCTGAAATCCGCTCATCACGGCCCCTGGCTCAACCAGTGAAACGCGCACACCGCTGGCGCCAATTTCCCTGCGCAGGCCTTCGACCAGTGCGTGCACGGCAAACTTCGTCGCCCCGTATACCGCGCTGAAAGGCGAGATGTGCCGCCCGACGACCGACCCGATGATGACGATGTCGGCTGCCGACTCAGGATAGGCGTCTTGTTGCACACCCAGCATGTTGCGCGCCGCTTGCTGAACAATCGCCGCCACACCGCCCACATTGATTTTAAGAACATCCTCGAACTGGCTCAGATCGGCGTCTTTGACCGAGCCGGCCAAGCCCCTGCCCGCATTGGCCACGACAATATCGGCCGCTTTGCCAAAGTGCGTTTCGGCCTTGGCAAAAAGCCGATCCACGACGGCCGCGTCAGTGGCATCTCCGGCGACGCTGCAAACGGCTGGCCCAATCTCCTTTTCAAGCTCGGCGAGCTTGTCGGCGTTTCGCCCGTTACCGACGACCCCGAAACCGGCCGCGATAAACTTGCGCATCGTTGCTTGACCAATACCGGATGTGGTGCCGGTTATGATTGCAATGCGTGGATAAGTGTCGGACATGTTTTGGTACCCCCCGGATGGTGATTGCCGTCATCCATTTCTATTCGGCCATAAACCCTTCATGGACGTCTCCAGCGCCTATATCTGGAGTACGATCTTGCCTCGCGTGTGGCCGGTTTCCATCGTTGCATGGGCCTTGATCACCTGATCCAACGGGAAGGTTTGGGTCACGTTGGCCTTGAGACGGCCGCTTTCGATGAGACCACGGATGTGGTCCAGTTGGGGAACGTGGGGCTCGACGAAGGTGAAGGCGAAACGCACATCCCTTTCCTTCAACAAGGCCTCGTCGACCGCCTCGGTGATGGATACGAAGCTGCCGCCGCTGCGCACACACGCCAGGCCGCGTTGCAGGGTATCGCCACCGTGGCAGTCGAATACCAGATCGACGCCGCCGGGCATCGATTCAACCAGGCTTTGGGCAAAATCCCCGCGCTCATAATCGATGACGATTTCCGCGCCCAGGGTTTTGAGGTAGTCGTGGTTGCGGCTGCTCGCCAGGCCGATCACCCGACACCCTTTATCCGCAGCCAACTGCACTGCGCTGGAACCGACCCCGCCCGAAGCGCCAAGGATGAACACCGACTGTCCTTGACTCAGTCGCCCGGCTTCGAAGAGCGCCTGGTAGGCGGTCAGCGTCGTCAACGGGATGGATGCGGCTTCGGCCATATCCAGATTCTCCGGTTTGCGCGTGAGGTAGCTTTCCGGCAAGGCGATATATTGCGCATAGGTTCCCTGCTGAACGACCGGCCGGCGGGCATAGGCATATACCTCGTCACCGGGCGTGAACCGTCGGGCGCTGTGCCCCACAGCTTCGACGACCCCGGCCATGTCCCAGCCCAGGATCAGGGGAAATTGGTGGGGGAACAGATCGTTGAGCCTGCCCTCGCGAATTTTCCAGTCCACCGGGTTGACGCCGGCGGCTTGGATTCGCACGAGCACTTCGCCATCGCCGGGCTCGGGCGTCGGCAGATCGTTAATTTTGAGCCGGTCGCGGCCGCCAAAGGATTCGATGATGCATGCTTTCATGGCAAATCCTCCTGGTGTTGTGCCCCTCGAATGGCGATAACCACCACCGGCACGACGGGCATGAAACAAATGCTTTTAAGAACAAACTAAGCTCAAACCAGCGCGTGTCAAAATTGGCGAGGTTTTATGCAAAAAAAAGGCAGAGCCCTGTTAGAGGCCCTGCCGTGTACCGCCATATCGGCGGCTTTAAAACTTTATGCCTGTCTATTTCGAAGCTCTGCCGTCAATCAACCCTATAGTTTGCACGAAGCTTCCGATGACCATCCGGCCACGCACCTGTTGACGAAGTAGCCGAGTACAATCAGTGTCAGTAATGTGCCTATCATAGAACACCTTCCTTTCATTTATCCTGCCACATCGATTCCCATGTCACATCCCAGATTCTCATCTTTTTTCTCACATTCAAAATTTGCCTCACGAGTATCCGTGTGACCTTCATCCCTGTCGTCGGTGTAATCCTGAATATTATTATCGGCCATTATGTTACCCCTCAGTCATTCAATATTTGTTGTTGTTTAAGTTGTCCTAATTTAAACACTACAGCGTGTGGCGCAATTAAGCAATGTGAGCCGGTTGGCTGGATGATGGTAGGTGAAGCCTATCTGACCGTTGCAACGCGCTTGCCGTCTGAGTTGAGATGCCCCAACCAGAAAAGCTTTTCATTTCTGCCTCTTTTCGCCAAATCTATGTAAAAAAGGTTATATTATTATCGGTCTAATTTTCGCAATATACCCATTTCTGATGCCATTCACACCTGTAAAAAAACCATAACTCTATATATTTATTGACTATATAGCTATTGGCACACGTATTGCTGTGAGGATTAACAGACCAATTGCCAGGTGAAGGTGACATCAAACGAAATGACCCGATCAACCGATATTAAAACAGCGTATTGGCTTATCCCTTTTAAGATCCTTAAATTTAAAGGCTAAAAAAAAATGAAACGAGAACCCGCCGCCAGCAATAACGATTACAGACGATATCACGAAAGAAAAAAGTATCCGGCAGAAATTGTATTTCGCCATGCGAATCGGCTTTACGCAGGCAGCCTGAAGGATGTCAGCCTCGGTGGTGCCTATATCGAAACCTACTGCGCTGATCGATTTTCCGCCAAAGATATTGTTACCCTCAGTATCCCTTTTTCCTCCGGGCAACGGAATGTCAAACGCGAAGGGAGCATTTTACGGCTCAACAGCAAGGGCTTCGGGGTTGAATTTATTTGATCTGAAAATAGCCGCGGGAAAGGTGATCATTTTGTTTAACATGGTTTCGAGAAAAACGGTACTCACTGACCGTGCCACCGAAGAATTATATCTTCGTACCAAGGAGATACAATGAAAAAGATAAAATTTATTTCGGCGTGTGTTGTGGGCGGCATTGGGGTGTTGATTGTGCTTGTTCTGAATAATTTTAAATGGGGGCGTAAATTAAACGGATGGGCGCTTAAAATCTAAAGGGGCGCGCAACATCCAGTATGCTTTGTCCATATCATAGATCCATTCGGAGAGGATGACGCCATGGACAAGGATGCCATACCCCGGATTTAATTAGGTGTCAAAGGCTGCGCATCAGATCAGGTGCGTGAAATGAGCCCCCTGCCTCAGCAAGTTTCTTCTTTCTGCCAACCATTTCAATCGACGAACCGCCGCCTCACCCTTGACGCCCAGGCGCCGATGCCCGCCGACTTTTGCGACGGCGGGGTACCACCCGCATGTTGATGCGGTTCCGTCCCAATTCCCTAATTTTTTTTCTATAATTTTGCTGATAATTAAAGGCTTCCAAGACCGTTGTTGACTGCATGGATGGTCTGTGCCATTGGTTGATGCCTGTAGAACATGTGTCGATGCATAAAAAACGTTCTTTGCCACATTCCAGAAATTGATGGTTGCGTGAAAAGTGCCGATATCTGCGTTGCGCTTCATCCCCCGTCACCGCGGTGTACCCATGGGTACGCCGCCTTTTTCAAGGATGGATGGAACAGGTATGTTCGCCGCAAGGTTGATGGTCATTATCGCATGCGCTCCCTCACGCTCGCTTTCGCGGCCCGCAAGCCTTCTTGTCGGCACTTTTTACGCAACCATCTGAAATGTGGCCTTTTACCGGTTTATCAACAATTAGGATTTGGCTTTCATGACAAATATCTCACCTACGTTTAGCCGCTGGTATGGCAAAACCTTTTTGGACCGTCCTGTTGCGGTTCTGTTTTGTTTGTTCGTTATCATCGCCGTGTTGGGATATCAGGCCAAGGACTTCCGGATTGACGCATCGGCGGATGCACTGTTGCTTGAAAATGACAAGGACTTGCGCTACTCCCGCCAGATCAGCGAACGGTATGGCGTGTATAATTTTTTGCTGGTCTCCTACACGCCCAAAAAAGGTGACCTGCTTGAAAGGAATAACCTTGAAACATTGGACCGTTTGCGGAATGACCTCGCCAAACTGGATTGGGTGGATTCGGTCCTCACCATACTGGATGTGCCTTTGCTGGAAAGCCCGCCCGTTTCTTATGAGGACATCTCCAATGATCTGCCCAATCTGAAATCACCCACCGTTGATAAGAACCTGGCCCGAACCGAACTGAAG
>JAAUYD010006720.1_pt1 | contig 10212 bp, 8 predicted proteins | sample 7278101 | NCBI WGS metagenome assembly JAAUYD01 (sample SAMN14350128, study PRJNA611818) | marine sediment metagenome | isolation source: surface marine sediment (0.6m) | place: French Polynesia: Moorea | collected 2018-08
CATAGTTATTCGCTTGAGGCTTTGAAAATAAAAATATTTTACCCTTTCCCTGTAAACAAATAATATCGTATCCTCCGGAATACTTTATTATATGTGTTGAACTTATGGCTCAGATTTTTTTAACATTTCACAACCATGGAACAGCAAATCACTAAAAAAGCTACCAAAAGTTCACGGGTATTAGGGCATTGAGTATAAATTCCATTTTTCTGCGCAAACATTAGAAAAAGGAATCAAATAGGTAACTGTAATAAAAACATACACTATTGTACTATATATCACCAACAATTTATAGTGATTATAAGTTTTGTCTGGAATTTGCTTTTAATTACTGACCATTATTTACACTTTTGAGTTTTATAAAACAAAAACAAAACAAAAGTAGTGAAGAATTAACATTAGAAGAACTCGGTTCTTGGATCGATTTCCTTTAAAATTGCTACACGTCGCTTATAGAAGGGAATAGAAAACTGGGAACAGCACGAATACCCCGTGCTAATTCATCAGCGCTATCCGGTGCAGCTAACCCGCAGGGTGGAAAAGCTTTAACTTTCAGATCGGGAAAGATGCAAGATACTACCTTTTTAAAGGCTATAGTTATTAACATTAATGTTTCCAGCTGTTAATATCACATTTCATGTCAGAACAAGTTATCTGGGTACATGGGGATTGTTTGAGTCCGAAAAACCCAGCATTTGAGGAATATCCCAACTCTCCCGCAGTCTGGATATGGGATGACGCACTGCTCGAAGAATGGCAGATTGGTCTTAAACGAATTACTTTTATTTATGAATGTTTATTGGAGTTACCTGTCACAATCCGTCGTGGTGATATTGTCAATGAAGTTTTAGCTTTTGCAGTAGAAAATAATGCTAATAAAGTCATTACTGTCGACACTCCCAGTCCTCGCTTTGATAGTATTTGCGATGAAATTGAACGTTACAAAAAATTAGAGGTGTATGAGACCGAGCCATTTTTTGACTATGACGGTTTCATTGACCTCAAACGCTTTTCTCGTTACTGGAAAGTCGCCCAAAAGCATGTATTTGATTAATTCATGATTTAATAAATCTCAAATTTTATTAGGTTTGCAACTACCAAAGGTTATATATCAAAAAATTATCAGGAAAATTATCGCGAATGTGAAGCATACTTGAAATTTTAACTAGCTTTTTCCTCTGGTAAAGCGATCAATGCTAATTCAATTCGATCTTCACCGACTTCTGTAATTTCTACGTCTACCCCGGGACCAAAGTACTTAATCATTTTCTCGTGTTTTTCTCTCCAGACATCAATAGAAAATTCTGGGGAGTTAAATTCTAGAATAATCGTGTAAGCACCTTCTGTTTCTGTTTCTCTTAAACCAGTAACTTCAGGTAAATCGTCATCCGTTGAACCAAGACCTAAGTAAGATAAGGCTCGATCAAAATGTACATTTTGACCGTAACAATATCTGGTAATGTCTTTGCGAATTTTATTCTGAGTTATGGTCGCTTGTTTTTCCCGTAATGCCAAAATCTCTGGTGTGGTTGGTTGGGTAAATTTTATTGGTTTGAGTTCGTTAGCTTTTAATGCTAGTCCTCCAAGTAATAAAGGAAAACCATAAAAAAATCCAGCAAGGTTAAGGGTCGCATTATCCGTAGCGTAGGCGACAAAACCAACTATGACAAGAACTCCACCAATGCTTAGACCCAAAGTCCCCAAAGAAATCTGGCGCAACATAATTTTAATTTTTGTATTAATTATTATTACTTCATTTTTACTATCATCGTTTATTATCAGTACCTTGCCAAGATATTTACTTATGGAGCAATGATAGAAGGTTAATTAACAAGAAAAAGCTAATTGTAATTATCCAACCCAATTACCAGGCATCTATAATTTCTTTAAAGGTAAAGCTAGTAAAGTAAAGTAGGGATAGAGCTTTAGGCTGAAAAAAATTAATTTGTGTTGGAGAGTAATGATGGACGCGCAGACAATCAAGGAAAAAGTAGTTGAAATTAGAAGTAAAAGAGATTATTTGCTAGGTCTTCTTGAAAAACCAAATTTAGGTACTTTAAGAATTGACGTAAATCAAGCTTTAGAAGAAATGGATGAGTTGATTGACGAATATGAACGTACTTTTAATGAATCTGAAAATAATCGATCCTAAATTAGATTAAAAGCAATAGTTAACCCTGGAAATTGCGCCGGTAGTAAAACCCAAGATGTACTACCGACGCATTGGTAGAAAACACATATGCGACTTCCTATTGACCCTGAAACGATTTTGTCTATGTATTGATAAATAACTTGCAAATATGCTCGACCGTTCGATCATGTTACTGAATTATTTATACTGTTCTCCCCCAATTTTTTAATCAAAGAGATTAGTTCATTTGTAGGGGCATCTTTTTTACAAAAAGCATCCAGACTAGCTGTTACTTTTTTTTCATGATATTTAGTTTCTTCGAGTGAAGAATAAGCAATTATTTTTGTATCAGGAACAATAGTTTTGATCTGATTGGAAGCCATCCAACCATCCATTACTGGCATTTGTAAATCCATGACAACCACATTTGGTGGGAAACGTTTGACGATGTCTATCGCTTCTTTCCCGTTTTCTGCCACACCTACAATCTGAATATTTTCTTCACGAGAAAAAGCAAATTTCAGAGCTAAACGAGTAAGTTCGTGATCGTCAACTATTAGAACCCGCAAGATAGAAGACTTACAGGACAACATTAACATTGAAATAAAATTAAACTCAATTTACAGTAACTTTTATAGTCTATGCGAACATGCACCGCAACTGACTCTATCCTATGGTTGAATAAGTTTTAATTTTATAATTAAAGCTAACAAGAGTTAATCAACTGATACATTAGGACTACCTCAATATTTTTTGCAATTTAACTATCTGGTGAAAATTAATTTTGCTTTGGACTGATTAAATTAGGAGGAATTGTAGCTGAACCTAATACCATAGACATAAGTTTTTTTTGGGAGACAGCTTCTGGACAATCGCCGGGACGTCGTTGGATATAACTACCATCAGACTGTAATTCCCAAGCTTGACGGTTATCTGCTAACATCATCCCTAAAATTTCCTGTAAGTCTTTTGCTATGTCAGGATCTTGTATGGGGGTGATAGCTTCTACTCGCCGATCTAGATTGCGGGGCATCCAATCTGCGCTACCGAAGTAAATCTCTTCATGTCCGTTATTGTAAAAATAGAAAATCCGTGCATGTTCTAGGAAACGGCCTACTATACTAATTACACTGATATTTTCACTAACATTTTTCAATCCAGGACGCAAACAGCAAGTTCCCCGTACAATTAAGTCAATTTTTACTCCCGCTCGCGAAGCTTCATATAATGCGGTGATAATTTGTGGGTCGATGAGGGAGTTCATCTTAGCTACAATCCTTCCAGAAAGCTCTTTTTGGGCATTTTCTATTTCCCGATAGATCAAATTCATGAAGCGATCGCGCATATTGACCGGAGCAACCAATAACTGTCGATAGGATTTTTGCCGGGAATAACCTGTTAAGTAGTTGAATAAATCTGTTAGATCTGCTCCTAAATCTTCACGACAGCTAAGTAAACCTAAATCTGTATAAAGTCGGGCTGTTTTCGGATTGTAGTTTCCGGTTCCAATATGTACATAACGACGGATGCGTTCTTTTTCTCGTCGCACTACCATAACGATTTTACTATGGGTTTTCAGTCCCACTAAACCATAAACTACGTGAACTCCTACACTTTCTAAACGTCTTGCCCAATAGATGTTATTTTCTTCATCAAAACGTGCTTTCAATTCAACTAAAACCGACACCTGTTTGCCATTTTCCGCGGCTGCAATTAAAGCATCTACAATTGGTGAATCACCGGAAGTCCGGTACAAGGTCATCTTAATTGCTAGTACGTCGGGATCGTGGGCCGAATCTGTAATAAATCTTACAACAGAACGGGTAAAGGATTGGTAGGGATGATGTACTAATAAATCTTTCTCTCGGATCACAGAAAAAATATCCTGACCTTCATCAAGCTTAAGTAATCCAGAACCGGTATTAGGTTCTCTAAGTACTTGTAGTCTTGGATGTACTACAGAACGCCAAGGTTGGTCTTTTAATTCTGGAAGTGGGAGTGACAAGAAATACATTAAATCTCGCAATCCCAAAAGACCTTCCACCTGATAAACATCGCTATCAGACAAATTCAAATCTTGCAAAAGTCGGTTACGAATAATTTCTGGAGTTTGGGATTGAAGTTCTAAGCGAACCGGAGTTCCGCCAACTCGACGCTTGCGTAATTCTTGTTCGATGGCTAAAAGTAAATCATCGGCTTCATCTTCTTCTAATTCCAAGTCAGCATCACGGGTAATTCGGAAGGGGTGATATTCTTGAATATTCATCCCCGGAAATAAATACTCTAAATTGTGAGCAATTGCTTGTTCTAGGGGAACACCCGTCCAAACAATGGATTTACCGTTGCGGTTACTGCTTAAATCAGATGGTAAGGGTATAAATCGGGGTAAGACTCTGGGAACTTTGACTCGAGCGAAAAATTCCTGTTCGGTTTCTGGATTTTTAATAACGACAGCTAAATTTAAACTGAGGTTAGAAATATAAGGAAATGGATGACTGCGATCAACTGCAAGAGGGGTAATAACAGGAAATATTTGTTCTTCAAAATAATTGTTTAAATAATCCCTTTGCTGCTCGGATAGATCTATGTAGTCTAGGATATGTATCCCATGTTTTACTAGTTCGGGACGGAGTACTTGCTCAAAATGTTGGTTGTGTTGAGTAACTAAAGGACGTAGTGCAAAGCTAATTTCATCTAGTTGCTGTTGGGGAGTGCGCCCATCAAAAGTTAATTTGCTTACTTTTGCTTCTACCTGTTGCTTTAATGCAGCAACCCGCACCATAAAGAACTCATCTAGATTTGAACAAAATATTGCTAAAAACTTCAGACGCTCTAGGAGAGGAGTTCGTGGATCGCAAGCTTCGTGGAGTACCTTGCTATTAAATTCGAGCCAACTCAATTCCCGGTTGAGATAATATTTGGGGTTGGTCAAATCTATTGGATTATTAAGGTTCTGATTATCAATGTTTTGATTATCAATGTTTTGATTATTAAGGTTTTGATTATCAGCGTTTTGATTATTCAGGTTCTTTTTTGACTTTGGCATGATTACCTGAGGGAAATTGGGTAATGGGCAATAGTGGGCACTAATTTAAGTCATCGACTAAATTTTTTGATTCCCTTGAAGAAAGTATTTTATATCTATATGGTTATGGTAGTTGAAGTTGGACATGAAAATGTCCCTTCGCAAGATAATTAAACCAACCACTAGGTTAAAGGTTTTAATGCGAGGTAAAATTGCTGTTCTAAATTGCTTGAGACTTACCATTAATTCCCAATTCCAATATCTCGATCTCTAATCCCCAAATATTAATTTTCCTTACTTTCTTTCGTTGCTGTAGAAATAGGTAGTTGCAGATTTTGGTTGTAAACAAATGTGTCGCGAATTTCTATGTTGCGTTTGGGTAGCTGTCTTTGATTACTTAAGTTTTCCTGAGGGGAAATCTGTAACGTATATTTCCCAACAGGAACTCCATCCAGGCGATATAGACCAAATTTATCCGTAACACTAGATAATACTCGCGCTCCAGCTTCATTAATTAATTCTATTCTGACTTGGGATATAGGTTTACCAGATACATCAATTATTTTTCCTGCAACCCCATATTCAACTCTGACGGGGAAACTTACGCGAGTTACTCCTGAAGGAGCGACTTCAGCAACTAAATTGGTTTTAGGTACTGCAAGTTCTATTGGTAACTCTTCAGGTTCGAGTTCAACTACATAAACTCCTTCTGGTAAGTTACCCACAAAGAAATTACCATTGGAGTTTGTTCTAGCGGAACCAACATTTTTATGACGAGTATCGTAAACGTGGATAATAGAGCCCCCTAAATCAAAGTTTTTACTTCCTTCTTTAACTGCCAATTTACCGGAAATTGCACCACGTTCTTTGCTAATCCCACTATATCTTGCTGGAGTTATTTTACCAGCAGCAAAAGACATATTGGATGTTAAGGATAAACTGAGGCGGCTATCACTCAATCCACCCAAACTAACTCCTCTAGAGGGTATAGCTTCATAATTGAGTCTGGCAAATAGACCGGGTAGTACTTCCATACTTGCACCAGCACTAGGTCCGACTTCTCCATCGCTATATGCTAAGCCTAAATTCCAACTTAGTTCTTTAAAGCTATTAGAGTTATGACCAATACCTATTGAATAACGACCAGGGGCATTTCTACCAAATTCAGAACCAAAAGACAATTGATAATTACGAGTAAGATTGTATCTTAAATCTGATATATATGTATCACCATAGGTGTTAAAAGATAATCTAGTGGAACGACTCGGTGTAAAGAAAGCGTTGAATAAATAATCTCCAAAAATATCTGGTCTACCGCTTAGAGATAGTTTAGAGAAGGGACGCGCATAAAAAGTAGGCAAAATATAATTGTTAGAATTGCTGTCATCTTTACGACTGCGAGCAATAAATCCAAAATTAAATTTATTGTTAAAGCCATATCGAAATTCTAAACTATGATTATACTGTTCTCCATTTGTTTCCTCTCCTGTCCTATAGCTTTGTGGTAGGGACTGAGAGTTAGCATTTATCTCTAACTTATCTAAATCAACATCCAAGTTTGCAGAGTAACCAACTTTATCAAAAGAATTACCTACACTTGCTGATAAAATAACCGGATTTGCTAAACGCCAAACCAATCCAGCTTGTCCTTGAAATGTATTAGGAACTGCTTGGAGAGAACCTTCAAAAGTTAAATTATCGGAAAGTCCTTGACGTAACTGATAAAAACCAACAAGTCTACCTTCATCTGTAGAATTAAAATCGCTGAATAAAGTATCTTGAACTAAGTTTCCACTAAAACCTAATCCAGCTAGCTGTACGTTACCTCCTGCTGGTAATAGCAAATCAGAGGCATTAATTCTAACAGTACGAATGTCAATTGGAGCACGCAAATTGTTGCGTTCAAAAACTAAAATTTCAACTTCACTGCTTTGACCAACAGGTAGTCTGACATCCAGAAATTCATATATCCCATCAAAACCTACTTGTTGTTCTGCAACTTTAACTCCACTAACTCTTAACTGTACAAAGCTTGTTGGTGGAACTCTACCGCTAAATGTTTGTACGGATCGAGAACGTCTAGGTAAAATTTCGTTAGCGCTGTAAGTTGAAGGAAAATATTCTGCTGGTAAATTGCTATAACCAAATTGTAAGCCTGTAAGATTAATTCCATTTATAAGAGGATGTAAGCCAACTCTTTGGCGACCCAATTGATAGCGAAATTGACCGCTACGTTTATAGAAAAAGTATTCAGTTAAGTTTGGCTGCTCCTGAAAGTTATTATTCATTCGCAAACGCCAAGTTCCACCCGCCAATCTTCCACCAAAGCGTGTGTAACTTTGTAGGTTTGTATCTCTAGGAGTACTAACAATATTGAACTCTTGTCTTAGACTGGAAAGTCCGCTACTAGGTGCAAAAAAATCAGGTTTTAGTTCAGCTGTTGGTACAGATTTTCTGCTACCTCCACGCCAAGGTAAGTCAACAAGTAATGTTAAATCAGCTGTGTTTAACTCTAAATTTATATCCAGCTTCTCTTGAAGTATTTCTTTGGTAACATAAGTCAAACTGTTAATTTCCTTTAATCGCTGTGATGTAAATTTAACTATTCCTAAAGGAGTTTTAGTTTCTATCCTATTGTTAGTTTTATTAACAGAAAAACCACCAATTTCTCCAAGAGACTCTAAAGGTATTAAAAGATTATTATTTTCTTCAATAATATCTAAAGTTCCTACTTCCCGACCGTTAATCACAACTCCAACAAGAAAAGGTTTGCCTGGGACTTGTGATAATTTGATATCATTTTGATCGCGCAGTTTATTCCTTAAAGAATTAGGCAGAGAATTTTTCTTGTGATTATTGAGTACTGTAGCTATATTTTGATTATTATTTTGTTTTTGATTATTATGAATATATTTTTTGTCTTTTTGGGAATCTGAAGGAGTTATTTCTCCAAGATTGTTAATCTCATTTTTAAAATCATCGTTAATAGTCTTATTTGAAGAAGCAGATATAGAAGCACTGATTAATTTCTGAACAACCGCCAGAATTTTTGCTGTATTAAGATTTGTATTACTAGCAACTTTTTGATTGGTGGTATTACTAGTGTTTTCTTCAATATTTTCTTCTAATTTTTTTTGATTATTGCTGGTTTTTCCAGAATGAGAAACAATAGAAGCTATTTTAGAAGAGTTTTGTATTTGTGGCTCAGCAGTATCACTAATAGTATTATTAATTGAGGCGTATAGAGAAAGGTTTATTAATTCCTGTACTGTCGCCAGAATTTTTCCGATGGCGTTCTTCTCAAGAGACTTATTGTTACCCTCGGATTTCTTGTTCTCAGAGGCTTTCTCGATGGGATTAGATGAGATTTTGTCTTCAGGTGCTGTTTGCTTATTAGCGCTCAAAGTCTTTCTTAAGGGTGAGCTCTGTGTTTGTCGCGTTATTAAAGGTGTAATTGGTGCAAATCTTTTCGCTTGCTTAGTTTTCTCAGTATTAGGTTGAGCTATGACAAACTTTTTTTTGTTTTCAGTATTGCAAGATTTTTTCAAACCAGAATTAGCCAGTATTGTCTCTAATAAGTGATCAGCAAGCTTAGATTTTTGGGATTTAAGTTGTGACGATTCACAACCATTATCTTGGGTTATAGCTTGTGGAGTAAATGTACTGACGATAGGTGGGGGTGTAGGTGGTAAAACTAGGTAGAGCATACTTGGAAAAAAGCTTTTAAAATTTAGCCTGATATAGGCTATGGGCTATGAATTTTAATTTAGGACTGACACAAGATTAACGAACAAGACTAGAATTTAAAGATGTTTGCTTCTCCCAAATCTTCCTCAGTTTATTGGAGGAATTGCGTAAGTTCTGTAATTATTAGTGATAGAGAAAATTAGATAGATACAGCAGGTAAATACTTAAAACAGTTATAAATTAATTCAGGAATGTTGAAAAATCAACTCGTCCTGAATCAACTCGTCCTGAATCAACTCACCCTGAAAATAGAAAAAGTTTATCTAGAAAAAGATTAGATTATTTCTTAAAACAAGTTATAGACTATTTTTTAGACTTGGGAGTCTTAGCCGTAGCTTTAAGAGTAAAAGGAATACCTTTATCAATTGGAACTCCACTTAACTCGGCGTTAATATCTAAAACGTAGTTCCCAGGAGGTAATTTCCCGGTTAAATTTTGCAATAACTGACGATTTGTATTTGGTAAAACGGGTGGCAATTTAATATTTCCAACTTTAACAATATTTGCAGATATTTTTTTCTTGGAATTTCCAACATTTTTGATAATTTGTGTTGCTTTTGCTCCTGGATATTTGTCAGCATTCCAAATAGCATATTGTCCCTTCATGCGTATATGAGCATTACCTTGATTGGAAACATCAAATACTGCTTTAACTGCATTAGATTTAGTATCGACAGTGACAGTATTAAGCTTCCCAACTCGCTTTACCTCTCCTGCATAAGCATAGACTACAACACCGATACTAGTTTTAGTTCCAACTGCATTTTTTTCAGTATTAGAATTAATTTCTTCAAAATAGATTACAGCACGATGTTCACCCGCATGAGGTTTTATTTTAGGACGAATAGCAAAGCGTAGAGTTTGAGTCCCACCTGCTGGGATTCTAAATTTAGAGGGACTAAAAAGAATCCATTGGTCTAAAGATTGTTCAGTGGATGGTATATCTTTCAATTGATTTTTTTCATCCATGGTCCAGTTTTTTACATAAGCCCTCATTTGTACTGATTTGTTAGCAAAATTAGTGATTTTAATAGTATTTGATCGCCCTTTTCGAGAATTAATATCTAACTCTATACGAGGAGGACTGATGCTCATTTCTAATGCTGTGACACTTGGTATTTGCCAAGCCAACAACCCAATTAAACTTAATGCTATTGCTTTTGCTGTTTTTCGAAACATGACGATTTTTCACTTCCTCACACAAAAAATATAAAATTTCAAAAAATTAACAAATTAAAAAATTAAATATTTACTGACACTGAACACCATTTACTGGTAAGCAAACCCTAATTTCACCTCGAAATGTACC
>JAAUYD010203378.1_pt1 | contig 10211 bp, 5 predicted proteins | sample 7278101 | NCBI WGS metagenome assembly JAAUYD01 (sample SAMN14350128, study PRJNA611818) | marine sediment metagenome | isolation source: surface marine sediment (0.6m) | place: French Polynesia: Moorea | collected 2018-08
ACCGAACCCATATCACCGAATGGGATAGTGTAGACCATCCCTCTTGGATGCCGCAGCCTAAGTGAACGCAAGGATATATGTTCCACCATGCCTTTGGTTCCGGCCGTTTCAATATAATCGCCCACCCGGAAGGCATCATCCATCAGAAAAAAAACACCGGAAAGGATATCTTTTACCAGGGTCTGAGAACCGAAGCCAATGGCCAAGCCCAAAATACCGGCTCCGGCCAGCAACGGACCGATATTGATGCCAACGGCATGCAGAGTGATCAGCACCACGATTACGGCAATCAGCGCAACAATCACTTTTCGCAAAAGGGTCAACAGGGTTCCCTTGCGAGACCCCTCCCCCCCTTCTTCCGCCTCCTCCATATCCAACCCGGATTGGGCACGGTCCTCTTCAAGCTTACGGTCAATTATGGTTCGGCAGATCTCCCAAACCACATAGGCCAACAACAGGGTGGCGAAAATACTGGCGGCTGACTGGACAATCGAACGGCCCAGCGGGAGGTCGAGTCCCCATAAATTGAGTATCCAGAAAAACAGGGCGCAACCAATAAGAATACCCATTATTTTCCGAATTAGCGGTTGGCTGCGGTTGAGAAGTGGCGCATTCGGTGATGAGGAACCATCACCCTGGGCGGCAGAGACGGGCTCTGGTGGCAGTTCGACGGTCACGAAAGCGGAGATATCGGCATCCTTGGGAAGAATATCCTGATTGACGATGCGGGGATCCATTAGTTCGGTCTGACCGGCGGCGATCTGGAGCAGGCGATTGCCGATGGAAAAGAGTAAAAGTCCGAAAGGAATGCTTAGAACCGTTAAAAGCAAGGGCAGCACCAGGTCTCTGCGATAGATAATCAGATTGACCTGCCAGAGTAGCTCAAAACCTAAAAGCCCCAAACATGCTAGTGGGAACCACAAGCGTCTCAGATTGATTGCTGAAGACCGGGATGGTGATGTCGCTGCGTCCTGATCCCTCATGATCAAACGATTGATACGGGCACGATCCTTCCAAAGGATGGTCAGCAAAATGATGAATTGAATCAAACCCAGGTGGGCATAAAGCAGCAGAAAAACACCTTCGTTCAGGCCGTTGCTCTTTAACAGGATCAAGGTCTTGGAAGTGAAGAGGCTGATGATGATAAAGGCCAAAAATCCCTTCAAATAGGTACTCGCGGCGTGACAATCCTGAGGTACGATTCGCAGGTGGGGCGTTTTGGGCGAGTACACTGCGCACAGTATAATGCTGACCAGGCGAATGATGAATATCGGCGGCAGATATACCACAGCCAATTGGTGCAGCGGGCTGTCGGTCGAGTAAAACAGAAGATAAACCACAACAATGGCAAGTGCAAAAACGGCAAAGGATAATAGCTCCAGCACGGTCCGCCCTGAAAGCCTGGTGATTAGCTGAAAAAATGAGTTGGGGATGGTACTTTGGAGCTGCTGCATATGCTTTTGGATGGTAACATTGAATAGCTTTTCCGCACCGAATCCAACGGCAACCAGCAGCAGGAACAGAAGGATAATTTTTGCCAAATTTCCAAGGCCCCTGCCATCGGTCAGCTGATCAAGCGATTTGGCCAACGCCGAAGGGACTTCGGCATATTTTGCAAACACAAAATGCAGTCGTTGTCCGATTATAGACAGAAGATCTTTGCTCCGTTTTATAAACCGATGAAAAACAGATTCCTCCACCAGATGTTTCGTCTGAAGATTTGAAGTTTTTTTTGAGACCAGGGCGGATTCTGTTAAACGGTCGGCAACGGAATTATCGGCTAATCCCGTCAGGTTTGTCTGAACTGCAGCAGCGGTGCCCAACATGAGGGTAAAAATAAGAACGCCCACAGACAAGATCGTCTTTTGATTGACTATTTTCACGATACCCTCCGGTAAACAGCTAATTTCAGCGCACAATCCATTACGCCTCAATCTAAATTGTCAGTGTGCTTAGTATTTATTTCAATTCCGGCGTGTCCCGGTTGATTTATATCAACATCCTGGACACATCCTGCGGCATGATGGCGATCACCTTCATTACTTTTTTCTTTCCGGAACTCCTGATCACAACGTCCACCGGTGACAACTTCGGTGCTCTGCTGTACCCTGTGCAAATGGCTGCCGCCAGTTGGATGGATGCTTTTTTAGCACCGCGGGGCACGAGGGCAATGGGACTGGGATAATTCTTGACATCAAGCACCGTATCAGCCGCCGGGTTGTGATATTTGAGAATATTCTGATTGTCCTCTTCGGTTCTTCCGACAATCGCCTTGGCCTCCGGGTTGAGTCGAAAATGGCGGCCGTGCTTTAGTAAATGAAGCTCTTCTTCGGTGCAATCATCCTGATATTCGAGCAGGTCTCTGAGTCGGTGGGAAAAATTCTTGTCGGTGAGCAGACAACCGCCGGCCGGGGCCGGATAGTCGGTTATGCCGAATTTTTCTGCCAGCTTTATTTGACGGCTGCGGCCCCGGCCGCTTATATCCAAAAGCCCGTCTCTATCTACCAGGCCTTCTTTTTCCGGGATGGTCGGCGGCAGGTTGCCGGCGCTCAAGGGGCGCACGATATGGCCTTTAAAACCGGAGTGTTTTTCCACGTAACCTAAAGAGGATTTGTTCTGAGACATTGGCCTTTGGCCAAGCACTTCACCGCTGAATAGAAAATCGAAGTTTTGTTCCTGCATCAATTGTCCCGCCAGCTTAAACATCAGGGCATGACAGTCCATGCAAGGATTCATGGTTTTGCCATACCCGGCGGGCGGATCTTTCAACATTTTCATATAAACATCCAAAATAGGTCTGACGAGAAGGGGGATCCCGGTCAATTCTGAGGCCTTACGGGCCTTGGCGGCGTTGAAGAACGGTGTTTCAAACGTCACCCAGGTGACATCGATACCCTGCTCGCGCAGCAACAGGCCTGCCAGCATGCTGTCAAGGCCGCCGGAACACAGTCCCAGTGCACGGATTGGTTTATTTTTTTTTTCCATAATTTGTCGTCCGTGTTATCCCTGGGAAACCCAACCCGGATAAACCGGAATTGAATATTGATGATTTAAAAGATTCTTCCGTTACAGCGAGGGCATGCTTGATGAGTGCAAACTTGCTCGATGCCGGTGGCTTATGAATTGACAAATCATCCTAACCGGCATATATCCGCAATATTTTTCATGCGATTCCATTTTTCAACCGACCGCTGACCACGGACAACTGGCAAAGAAATGCGGCTTAACGCCCGAAGCGATAAGATACTCAAAATACTAAGAACCATCTATCCCGACGTCAAGACCCAGCTGTTTCACGACTCCCCGTTTCAGCTCCTGGTCGCCACAATTCTTTCAGCCCAATGCACCGATAAGCAGGTCAATCGGGTGACCCGGGTGATGTTTAATCATCTGAAAACGCCGGCTGACTTCGCCAACGCGCCGATAAAAACCATTGAAGATTTTATCCGGTCGACGGGATTTTATCACAACAAAGCCAGAAATATACAAAATTGCAGCCGAAGATTGCTAGAAATCCATGACGGACGGGTTCCTCAGACATTGGAAGCGCTCGTGGAACTGCCCGGTGTCGGCCGTAAAACCGCCAATGTCGTGCTGGGGGCCGCCTTTGGAATTCCCGGGATTGTAGTAGATACCCACGTGGCCAGAATATCCGGTCGACTCGGTTTAACAGCAAACAAAGATCCGGTGAAAATCGAATTCGACTTGATGAAGATTATACCCAAAAGCGCCTGGCATGATTTCTGTTTGCAGCTTATCTATTTTGGCAGGGAAACCTGCGTGGCCAGAAAGCCGAAATGCCCCATCTGTCCGCTCCATAAACTGTGTCCTTGGCCGGATAAGACATGACCGTTCAAAGGTTTAGGGTTCAAAGGTTCAGGGCTAACAGCAAATAAGACCCGTTGTATCATATGAAAAATACCAGAATAATAATTGCGGTTCGGCTGCCAGGTTGATGCTTGACAACCTGCGGGTTGGCGTCTTAATTTGTCTGATTAAATTGCAGCTGAAGGCCTCGTAATCGTCTTGGGAATGTGGATGTATCTCCTTATCTGTATAATTTGAAATTGGATTTAGTCCGCCATGGAGCTTAAATCAATGCAAAATGTAAAAAAGGTTTCCAAAAAAGTCAGATTTACCATCATATTTTTCGCACTGTTGATCGGTGCAGCGTTTGCCACTGCCAGCTATTTTGGGGTTTCAAAGCTCATTCCGGAGATCGGTCCAACTCTGGAGGGTCATTTAGAACCCGGCGCAGCCAAAGATGGATGGCATCTTGTTTTAGAATATTATGCGAAATTTTGGCATACCCTGTTTCCGGCGGTGATGATATTCTCTCTGATTTTAGGAATATTGGTCTGGCTGTTTGTGCGGTCAAGTATTAGAAAGCTGGCCGTTTCGGCGGAAGACACCATTGAGGAGACCACGGACGAAGATGAGAAGGCAGAAAAAGATCTTTCCGATCGGCGATTGTTCTTGCATCTCTTTGCGTTGATGCAGCGGGAGGGACGGCTGATGGATTTCCTGGATGAAGATCTTGACGGGTACGACGATGCTCAAATTGGTTCGGCGGTCCGAAGCATTCATACCGGTTGTCGGCAGCTCATTCAGCAATATCTGAATCCGGAGCCGGTGATGGATCAGCATGAGGGTGCAGTGGTCGAAGTTCCGGTGGACTTTGATCCCGGGGCCGTCAAACTGACGGGGAATGTTGTCGGAGACCCGCCGTTTAATGGGATCCTGCGTCATAAAGGCTGGCGAGTGGGTAAAATGAATTTGCCGACCCTGTCCGGACGCCAAAACACTGAAATCATTGCCCCCGCGGAAGTGGAGATAACATAAACATAGGTTGAGAGGTTCAGGGTTCAACGTTCTGGGTTGAGAAAAACTAGATAGCTTGTATCGAGAAGATTCTGGCTTACGCTATGTTTATAAAGACTTTTGGCTGGGACGCCAGTAAGCCGGAATGTTGGGATGCTTGAAAAATGTGGAACTGTTGAGACTCCCAGCTTCATGGCCTCCCTGCTTCAAGCCTACTGAACCAATAACTCTCAATTAATTGGGCTGATATTGGGGGCTATATCCATTAGTTGTAAGCTTTGAACCTTGAACCCTGAACCTGGAACCATACAGTTTAAGATAAATATAGCAAAATAGAACTAGGTATCATAACAATGAAGGATCCTACATACATCGTCGGTATCGACCTCGGTACCAGCAACAGCATTTTAGCCTACACACCGGTCGAGATGGTTGACGAGGCGGCGTCTGAAATTCAGATACTCGAAATCCCTCAGATTAGCGGACCGGGTAGTGTTGCCGCACGATCGATGCTGCCATCATTCATTTTCCTGCCGGGAGAAAAAGACATGTCGCCGGACGCCCTGAACCTGCCCTGGCAAAAGGATGTCAGCAAGGTTGTCGGAGAATTTGCCCGGGAACGGGGGGCTGAGCTTCCCCAGCGGCTGATCAGCTCGGCCAAATCATGGCTTTGCCATCCGATGGTAGACCGCAACCAGGCGATCTTGCCTTGGGGCGCCGCCCCGGAGGTGCCCAAGCTATCAACGGTGGAAGCCACCGCCGCCATCCTCGATCACATTCGCCGGGCGTGGAACTTTTCCATGGCGCGTGCGGATGAGCGTCTGGCATTGGAACTGCAGGATATTTTTCTCACTGTTCCGGCTTCATTCGATGCCGTTGCCAGGGAGCTGACAGTAAAAGCAGCCGAAATGGCGCAATTGCCCGATATTACTTTGTTAGAGGAGCCCCAGGCGGCGTTTTATGCCTGGATCGAGGCTTCCAACGACCGCTGGCGCGATGACATCGCTGCCGGGGACTTGGTGCTGGTATGCGACCTGGGCGGTGGCACCAGCGACTTTAGCCTGATTCGCGTATCGGAATCATCCGGTGAACTGGAGTTGGAGCGGATTGCCGTGGGGAATCACCTGTTGATCGGCGGTGACAACATGGACCTCGCCCTGGCCTACACCATCGCCAAACGATTTTCGGAAAAAGGAACCCGACTGGATTCCTGGCAGATGCGCGCTCTGTGGCACCGCTGCCGGGCCGCCAAGGAAAAACTGCTGGCGCATTCAGACAACGATACGGTGCCTGTTTCCATATTAGGCCGGGGCAGCAGCTTGATCGGCGGTACGCTCAGAACAGACCTTCGCCGGGCGGATGTGGAAAAGGTTATTGTGGACGGTTTCTTTCCGTTCTGTGGCGCCGACAGCCGTCCGACAGCGGTTCAGCGGACCGGCATCCAGGAAACCGGCCTGCCGTATGAATCGGATCCGGCCGTGACCCAACACCTGGCCCAATTTCTCAGTCGTCAGGACAAACGTCCCTCAGAATTGCCCACGGCGGTGTTGTTCAACGGGGGAGTGATGAAAGCGCCTATACTGCGAAAGCGCATTGTAGACGTGCTATCTTCATGGCAGGACGGGGTTGAACCGAGCGTTCTGCAGGCCTCGAATCTGGATCTGGCGGTGGCCAGAGGGGCGGCATACTACGGTTTGGCTTGCAGAGGTCGCGGCATTCGGATTCGCAGCGGATTGAACAGATCTTACTACATTGGTGTTGCGGCCTCAATGCCGGCGGTGCCGGGAATGCCCGCTCCGATCAAGGCCTTGTGTGTGGCGCCTTTCGGCATGGAAGAAGGGTCGCAAACCGAGATGACCGAACGCGAATTTAACCTGGTGGTGGGTGAACCGGCAAAATTCGATTTTCTGGGCGCCACTGCACGAACCAGCGATACCGTGGGCACCATCATTGAAGACTGGGAAGGGGATATCGAGCCGATCACGACCATTGAAACAACTTTAGACGGAACTTTCGGCAGCGTTATCCCGGTGTCGATTCAAATCAAAGTAACTGAAATCGGTACCCTGGAGCTTTGGTGTGTTTCCAGACAGGATGACAAACGCTGGAAACTGGAATTCAATGTGCGGGAAAAGCCATGACAACTGACATTGCGGACCGCCGCTTTATTATCGGCATTGATCTGGGTACCACCAACTGTGCCGTCTCATATGTGGATTTACAGGCAACCGGATCAGCGGCCAGACGTATCCGGGTTTTCAAGATTCCTCAGATGACCGGCGCCGGGGTGGTGAACCGCTTGCCGGTACTGCCCTCCTTTTTATACATCCCTGGCGAGTTTGATATTTCGCGGGAAGCCATCGTAAAGCTGTGGGAGGGTGCTGATACCAATTTCGCCGGCGCGTTTGCGCGGGATCATGGCGCCCGGGTACCGGCCAGGTTGGTGGCTTCGTCCAAAAGCTGGCTGTGCCATGGCAATGTAGACCGAAAGGCCCGCATTCTGCCCTGGGGTGCCGACAAGGAAGTCCCCAAGGTCTCACCGGTGATGGCCACAGCCGCCTTTCTGAAACACATTCGCATGGCCTGGAACCATTCATGGGGTCCGGATGAAAGCCTGCATCTGGAAAATCAACTGATCGTCGCCACCGTGCCGGCATCCTTTGACGAAGTTGCCAGAGAACTCACCCTGGAAGCCGCCAAACTGGGCGGATTAAACAATGTTATTTTATTGGAAGAACCGCTGGCAGCATTCTACAGCTGGCTCATGCGCCATGAAAAAGACTGGCAGAAATTTGTCCAAACCGGAGAACTGATCCTGGTCTGTGACGTCGGCGGCGGCACCACCGATTTTACCCTGATCATTTTAAGGGAGGCCGAAGGCAGTCCCCGCTTTGAGCGAATTGCCGTGGGGGATCATCTGATACTGGGCGGCGATAACATCGACCTGGCATTGGCACGGCGGGTTGAAAACAGCCTGACCGGTCCGCGCCGCTCCATGAGTACCGACCGCTGGAAAGCACTGTGCCATCAATGTCGGCAGGCCAAGGAGTCGGTTCTGGGTGGATCTGCCGAAACCTTTAAGGTAACTTTGATGGGGGAAGGCAGCCGCTTGATTGCCGGAACGCTGTCGGCGGAGTTGGGCAAAGACGAGGTCACAGAAACCGTACTGGAGGGCTTTTTCCCAATTGTCGAAGCCGATACTTCCAATAAAACCCCCGAGCGCAAGGGGATTGCCGAATTTGGTCTGCCCTACGAACAGGAACCGGCCATTACCAGGCATCTGGGACGGTTTTTGAAACGACACCGCGACGATATCTTGCAGACACTGCAGCGGCAGTCATCTGCCCCCGACTTAATCCTGTTCAACGGCGGCTCTCTCAGACCGGCAAAAATACAACAGCGCATTCGGGCGGCCTTGCAGCAATGGTACCAGGATCCGGATTCAGAACGCCCCAGAGTTCTAACGAATCCCAATCCGGACCTGGCCGTCGCTCTCGGTGCTGCTTACTACGGACTGGTTAAAGTCGGTGAAGGGGTACGGGTTGGCAGCGGCAGTCCGCGAGCATACTACCTAGGCATTGCGCGAGCTGGTGACAGCGTGTCGGATGCCCAAGCCCGTGAGGCGATCTGTGTTGTCGAACGGGGCCTGGAAGAGGGCAGTACCATCGGCCTGAAGGACCATTCCTTTGAAGTGCTGACCAATCAACCGGTCAGCTTCGATTTATACAGTTCAAGCTATCGCAGTGGTGATCGCCACGGAGATGTCATTGAAATTGATGACTCCTTCTCCGTACTGCCGCCCTTGCAAACCATTATTCAGTATGGCAAAAAGGGGGTCCGCAAGGCCATTCCGGTAAAAATCGAGGCGGACTACACCGAACTGGGCACCCTCGCGCTATGGTGTCGTTCCCGTATCAGCGATCATCGTTGGAAATTGCAATTTCAGCTGCGCGATACCGCCCCGCCCGAAGGGGTGACCGATGCCCAAATCCTGGAAGCCTCGGTCACCGAAGATGTCCTATCGCATGTACGCGATATTCTATCCGGCAATGACAAGCAGCAGGCAGAGAAACTGGTCAAGGGAATCGCGGGGATCGTTGATCTCTCCCGCAATGACTGGCCCCTTGGATTTATCCGCACCCTGACCGACGAATTGCTGGTGCTTTTACAGATCCGCAAGAAGGGACCGATTTTTGAAAGCATCTGGCTGAACCTGTTGGGTTTTTGCCTGCGGCCGGGGATCGGTGAAAGTTTCGATCAGCAACGCATGCGGCAACTCTGGCGGCTGTATCCGGGCGGTGCTTTGTCTGCCAGACATCCGCGCGTTCGTTTGGAATGGTGGATCATGTGGCGGCGGGTGGCCGCCGGCCTGACTCCCGGCCAACAACGTCAGTTTTTTCAGGATGTCTCCGCATTTTTGTTAGGAAAAAAGGGCGAGATCAAGAAAGTCAGCCCCCAGGAACACCTTGAAATATGGATGGCCGTTGCCAACATGGAAAAGCTTTACAGTAAGGAAAAAATTGAATTGGGACGGAAATTGCTTGCCGCCACTTCCGCCAAAAAGCTAAAACCACAGCACCTGTGGGCCCTGTCCCGTCTGGGAGCCCGCGAGTTGTTGTACGGCCCTGCCGACCGGGTAATCCCGCCCGCAGAAGTCACCGAATGGATCGACCAGTTGATAAGCTATTCCTGGCCGAATCCGAATTTGGCCGGACGAATCGTTTCACAACTGGCCCGCAAAACAGGGGACCGATCGCGGGATCTGGCTGAAAACGTTCAAGCCGAGGTATTGGACTGGATGGCGCAACATGATATGCCGGAGGCACGCCAGCGGCGGGTGCGGGAAGTCGTGCCGCTGGCCCACCAGGATCAGGACGCCATGTTCGGCGAGTCGCTGCCCCAGGGAATCATCTTGCGGGCGTGAGAGCAGTGATAAAGATTGAAGATTTCCTCAAAGCAACGTTCATGACTTATTACTGAACGAAGATCTAAATTGCTTTTAGATGATGTATCTCGAAAAAGCCGGTCCGATGCCACCCTATGTCGTCAGCGGGGTTCATCCCAGTCAATCATACCCCCCGGATCAAGCCTTGATCCCAGTTTCCCAGCTTTTCGCCGTACGGAAATGGTTAATTGCTTGAATGGAAATAAAAACATATGATATCAAATAATTATGGCCTTCAAACGGCTTGCGACGATCGCCGCCGTTTTGCGTACGATAGCCGAGATAGGTGCCGGCAATTGATCCGAGCAGGAGTGCGGGAGCGGAGAATGCAAAATAATGAGGGCGAAACCTCCTCCTCCCGCATAGCGCGAGACCCCAGGAAGCACGCTGAATTTGGCCCAGAAAAAAACGGGGGGATCACGTTTGACTTTTGCTGTTCTCTAGC
>JAAUYD010249607.1_pt1 | contig 10210 bp, 4 predicted proteins | sample 7278101 | NCBI WGS metagenome assembly JAAUYD01 (sample SAMN14350128, study PRJNA611818) | marine sediment metagenome | isolation source: surface marine sediment (0.6m) | place: French Polynesia: Moorea | collected 2018-08
AAAAATTACCCGAACTCAATTCCCTGCGCCAGCGGCAGCTCCGTCGACCAGTTGATGGTGTTGGTTTGGCGGCGCATGTATCCTTTCCACGCATCTGATCCCGACTCTCGGCCGCCTCCGGTGTCTTTTTCCCCACCAAACGCGCCACCAATCTCCGCCCCAGAAGTGCCAATATTAACGTTGGCAATCCCGCAGTCAGATCCCTGATGAGATAAAAACCGCTCAGCGGTACGTATGCTGTCGGTAAAGATCGCGCTTGATAATCCCTGGGTGACTCCGTTGTGCAAATCCATCGCCTCTTCCAACGTTGAATAACTCAAAATATAAAGTATGGGCGCAAAAGTTTCTTCGCAAACAATTTCGCTTTGGGCAGGCATGCGAATTATCGTTGGCTCGACATAGTTCTCACCAATTTCGGGACGTGGGTTTCCGCCAGTTAACACCTCACCTCCCTGCGCTTTGGCCACTTCGATAGCATCCATCATTCTTTGCACGGCCGAGCCGTTGACCAGCGGCCCCATCAGCGTCCCCTCAGACAGGGGATCACCCATCGGCACCGACTGATAAGCCTTAACCAACCTGTCAGTTAACATATCAACCAGGGATTCATGAGCAATGATGCGCCGGGTGGAGGTACAACGCTGCCCGGCCGTGCCCACCGCCCCAAACAAAATCCCGCGAGTGGCCATTTCCAGATCGGCCGTCTTATCCACGATGATGGCGTTGTTGCCGCCCAGCTCTAAAATCGAGCGGCCGAGGCGTTCAGCGACAGCAGCGGCGACTTTGCGGCCGGTAGGGATCGAACCGGTAAACGAAATGAGCGGCAGTCGCTTGTCGCTGCTCATCAAGCGGCCGATATCCCCGGCGCCTACCGTCAAATTAAAAATGCCTTCTAATCCGTGAGCGGTCATCACGCGATTGGCCAGCTTCTGGATCGCCACCGAAACAAGCGGGGTAACCTCACTGGGCTTCCAGATCATCGTATCGCCGCAGACGGCCGCCAAGGCCGCATTCCAGGCAAACACCGCCGCCGGGAAGTTAAAGGCGGTAATAATCCCGATCGGTCCCAGCGGATGCCACTGTTCGTACATGCGGTGCATCGGCCGCTCGCTGCCCATCGTCATGCCGTACAGCTGACGGGAAAGCCCCACAGAGAAATCCATAATGTCAATCATTTCCTGGACTTCGCCCCACCCCTCGACGCGAATTTTCCCCATTTCCAACGTGACCAGATCCCCAAGCGGTTCTTTAAAATCCCGCAAAACGTTGCCAAAATCGCGCACCACCTCTCCTCGTTTGGGGGCCGGCATCATCTGCCAGGAAGCGAACGCTTTTTGAGCAGCCGCCACAGCGGCGTCATAAGTGGCTTGATCCGCCGATTGAACTTTTCCTAAAAGCTCACCGGTCGCCGGATTGTATGAATCGATCATGCGGCCGGAACTCTCCAGCCAGCGGCCGGGTCCAATGCAGACCCCGGCATGTTCAGGTTGAATGTCAAGATGTTTTAATATCGCTTTTGCGGTCATGGGAAACTCCTTGATAGCTTTTCAGCGCGGGGCTATCGCCCCTCTTAGCTCTTAGCGCGGCCCTGCGGGCCTGTCAGCCCGGCGCAGCGCGCCTTTTAGCAAATTGGGTTAAGCTTATGATTAATTAATTGGTAATTTACCACCCAACCTCGCCAGCTGACAAGCTAAAAGGCGCGCAGCGCCGAGCTAATTGCTAACAGGGGCGTTAGTCCCGAGCTAACAGGCCGCAGGCCGTGCTAACAGGGGCGTTAGCCCCGCGCTAACAGGCCGCAGGCCGTGTTAACAGGCCACAGGCCGTGCTAAAAGGTGCGCCAGCACCGTGCTGAAACGCTAATCGCCCTCCATGGCCAACGCCAATATCTCCGCCGGGTGATACGCACGGCGGCCGGTACCATCACGAATCTGATCGCGACAGCTCGTACCAGCTGCGGCCACAATTGTCTGATCTTTGGTGGCCCGCACGGCGGGGAAAAGGGCGCGCTCTCCCATCGCCAGCGACAATTCGACGTGCTCTTTTTCGTATCCAAAAGACCCAGCCATGCCGCAGCAGCCGGAATCAACTTCATGAACCTTCGCCCCGGTCAACCCCAGGGCCTGGTGCGCGGTTTCGGTCCCCACCAGTGATTTTTGATGGCAGTGACCGTGCAGCAAAATTTCTTTCTGTTCCAGCTTAAATTTGAGATCGAGCTGATTGTCGAGAGCCAAGTTGGCCATAAATTCTTCAAACAGATAGGCGTTTTCCGATACGAGGGGCACGCGCTCATCATCCGGCAGCAAATAATGATAATCGTCGCGAAACGACAGGAGGCAGCTCGGCTCCAAACCAACAATCGGCAAACCGGCCGCGGCGAACGGATACAGCGCGTCAATCGTTTCTTTGGCCAGCTTTCTGGCGTCTTCCAGAAGCCCTTTTGAGAGCATTGGCCGGCCGCAGCAGTTGTGCCCCGGCAAAATCACCTCAAATCCGGCCGCCTCCAAAACCCGAGTGGCGGCGATGGCGACGTGGGGATCGTTATAGGTGTTAAAGGTATCGTGAAACAGAACCACCCTCTTCCCTTCCCCAGTAGATCCTGATCGCCCTCCTTGTGGATGGGTATCCCTGAACCAGCTGGTGAACGGCTTGGCCGCAAAAGATGGCAGCTGCCGCGTTTTTCCAATACCCAGCAGCCGGTCATTGATCAATTTGGTGAGCGGCAGCCGGCCGATCCAATTGGCAATAGGGGCCAATGGCCCGCTCAGCAGCCGGTTAAGGCGATGAATGTTGCCAAAGAGGCGCGCTCGGAAAGGCGTCCCGTTTTTGTCGTAATAGTGAGCCAAAAACTCAAGCTTGATCTTGGCCATATCCACCGAAGAAGGGCATTCTGTTTTACACGCTTTACACGACACGCATAAATCCATCGTTTCGTACATTCGCTTTTCGGTCAGCCGTTCGACCGGAATTTTGCCGGTCAACGCCGCCCGCAGCATGTTGGCCCGGCCGCGAGTCGAATGCTCTTCTTCCCCAGTAACCATATACGGGGGGCACATTGTGCCGCTGTGTTTGCGGCACACCCCAGCCCCATTGCACATCTCAATCGCCCGATGAAACCCCTGATCATATGAAAAATCTAGCTTTTCGTGCACCGTTACATGGGCATAATCTGAGCCAAAACGCAAATTTTCGGTTAAGGGATCACCGTCCACAACGTTGCCAGGATTCATCAGATTTTGGGGATCAAAGGTGTGTTTGATCTCGCGGAACAGTTGAAACAGATCCGGTCCAAAAAACGCTTCATTTAGCCAGCTTCGCGCCCGGCCATCCCCGTGCTCGCTGGAAAAAGACCCGCCGTACTCATGCATCAGCTTCAAGGTAAAATGGCTGATTTTTGTCATTTTTTCGAGTTCGTCCTGGGATTTTGTATTGATCAGCGGCCGGACGTGCAGACAACCCCCGCTGGCATGGGCGTAATAAGCCACCTCGGTATCGAGATCGTGGCAGAAGTCAACCAGTCGAGTAATATGATCCGCCAAATGGGCCACCGGCACCGCCGTATCCTCAACAAAAGCAATCGGCTTAAAATCCCCGCGGCGACTGAGTAGCAGCCCCAGCCCAGCTTTGCGCACCTTCCAGACCGGAGCCTGGTTCTCAGGGGTCATCAAGGGCACAATCGCCGTAAAGTTAACCCCGCTTTTCTTGAGATGACCCTCCAGCTTTTTGATTTTGTCCGCAAGTGCGGCCGTGCTTTCCCCATAAAATTCGGTGACCAGGACACTGTTGGGATCACCAATTACAAATCGATCGAGCAGTGCTTTAAACGCCGGCCGCGTACGACAAAGATTCATCGTCAGCGTATCGAGGAGTTCAACGGCCGATGGACCGGTCTCCAAAATGACCTGTGTGGCATCGAGGGCACTGTATGCATCGTCAAAATGCACGATTGCCAAAGCGGTTTGGCTGGGAGTGGGCACCAAATTGAGCTTAAATTCGGTCATCACTCCTAAGGTGCCTTCTGAACCGGCCATTAGCTGTGCCAGATTAAACCGGCCGCTGTCGCGACGAATGTACGGAGACTCAGGCACCCTGTCAACAAAGCGGAAAAGATTATACCCACCACAGCGCCGCCAATGTTTTGGCGTTCCCTGGCGAACCGTTTCTCCATGATTGTTCGCCACATCGATTAATTTTTGATACGCCAATCCTTCCAGCCCGCTCCGGGCAGCGTATTGGGGGAGTTCAGCTGGGGTACGCGGGCCAAATTGAGCAATCGTGCCGTCAGAAAGAACCACCTCACATTCCATGACGTGATCAACCGCCATGCCGTACATAATCGAGTGACTGCCGGTAGCGTTGTTGCCGACAATCCCTCCGATACCGGCCCGATCTCCACTGGCTGGGTCGGGGCCAAACATCAACCCCAAATCTTTGAGCTGGCGGTTCATCGCCGCGTAAACCATGCCGGGCTGTACGCGCACCCAGCGCTCCTCCTGATTGACTTCCAGAAGGTCGGCCATGTGGTGTGAAAAATCAAGCACCACCGCTTCATTGACCGTTTGACCGGCCAAACCGGTCCCACCAGCTCGCGGCAAGAGAGGAATTTGAAAGCGATTGGCCAGGGACACGATGGCCGAAACCTCATCCTTGCCGCGCGGAAAGCAAACGCCAAGCGGCATGACCTGGTAAATACTGGCGTCTGTACTGTAAAGGGTCCGGCTGACTTCGTCAGTGCGGATATCGCCGCCAGTTTCGCGACGGAGGGTCTCAAAAAATTCTGTTAATGCGGTTGAAGAGGGCATGGGGAATTGTAGCATTACTGAATTCCCCGGAAAATACTTTGCAGGAATTCCCCGGAAAATTCCTAAGCGGTAGCAAATTTTACACATTTTCCGGGGAATTGACGGGAATTTAACCAACAATCTCCGCCACCAGCTCTCCCGTAACCGGCCCTTGCGTGATGCCCAGCGTGCCGTGACCGGTGGCCAATATCAAATTTTTGATTTTCTCCGAGCGGCGGATGATAGGCAGCCCATCAGCCGAGAGCGGTCGAAAACCGCTCCACGTTTCTTTTATTTCGAGCCTGTCTAAACCCGATAATGCCCGATTTAAACCCTCGCTGTTCGCTGCCAGCCGTCTTTGATTGATCGACAAATCAAAACCGGCCAGTTCAAGCGTGCTGCTAAAGCGAAAATCATCCCCCAAAGGGGTGATGGCCAGCTTGTAATCGTCGACGGCCAGCGGCAGTTGTGGACCCAAATGTGGTGCCGGCCGTTTGGCGGTGACGCTGTACCCCTTGGCCGGCTCCATCAGCAAATGGATCCCCAACTGTTTGGCCAAAAGCGATGACCATGCTCCGGCGGCTAAAACCACTTCTGCGGCCTGATAGGAACCGCGACCGGTTTGAACGGCCGTGATGCGATCACCTTTTGTTTCAAATCCGGTAACGGCCGTCTGGGTCAAAATCGTAGCTCCCTCCCGCTCAGCCTGTCCGGCAACCGCTCTGACCAGCTTATCCGGCCGCAAGTGGCCGGGGTCTGGATAATAGATTCCCGATTGAACTTCCGACCTCAGATTTGGTTGAATCGCCTCCAAACCACTCCGATCGAGCACCTGCCCTTTCACCCCAAATTGAGCCAAAAAGTGCAGTTCTTCAATTCCTGCCCGGCGCTTTTTTTCGGAAAGATGAAGGTGCAGAAATCCTTGCTGGGCAAAATCAAAATCCAACCCTTCCGCATCAAGCTCTTTGAATAAGGCCATGCTCCGCCGGTTCAAATCCAGATTAATTTGCGTTCCGGCCTTCATTTTTTCTGCCGTTGCTGCTCGGCTAAATGCCCACAGCCAGCGGACCAGATCGAGGTTCAACCGCGGCTTGATGTAAAAGGGGCTGCCGGGATCGAGCATCCACCTGAAACCCTGCCCCATCACCCCGGGTGCGGCCGTGGGGACAGCGTGAGAAAGGGCGATCCAGCAGGCGTTGCCGTGCGATGCACCGGCGCACAGCTGCTTTTTTTCGAGGAGGGTGACCTGTATGCCCCGGCGAGTCAGATACAAAGCGGAACAGGCGCCAATGACGCCACCGCCAATAATCAGTACGTCGGTTTTTGAATGAGACATGATGAGTCCTTAGTCTAAAGTAAGAAGAGACCACAGACAACAGACTTCAGACGACAGATTGCATCTTTCTGAAGTCTGTGGTCTGAGGTCTGTGGTCTTCATCAGAGGTCTGTTGTCTTCTTCAGGGGTTTGCTGTTAAGATAATTAACAAAATATATACGCGAGGACATCCCCATGACCCAGGAAATTTTATCTGCCATGAAATCTATCGTCGGTGAAGACCACGCCTCATCGGCCGAGTCGGTATTAAAACTGCACGGGAAAGATCAATCGTCCCACCGGGTTCACCTGCCCGATGTCGTGGTCTGGCCGGATTCGACAGATCAGGTCAAGGTGATCGTCAAATATGCGGCCGCTCACGACGTAGCGATTACCGGTTGGGGTGCCGGCAGCAGCCTGGAAGGAAACTCAATTCCGGTCAAAGGAGGGATTGTCATTAACTTTGGACGGATGAATCAAATTGTTCAGGTCCATGAAGGGGATTTCCAGGTTACCGTTCAGCCAGGTATTTTTTATAAGGATATGAACAAAGCCCTGGCCAAATACGGGCTCTTTTTTGCTCCTGATCCCGGTGCCAACGCCAGTATCGGGGGAATGATTGCCAATAACGCCTCAGGGACAAGAACGGTCAAATATGGGGCCACGCGGGACAACGTGCTGGCTCTGGAGGTTGTCCTGGCCAATGGAGAAGTGATTCGCACCGGCTCTCGCAGCATCAAGCAGTCGGCCGGCTATGATCTAACCCACCTGATGATCGGGTCTGAGGGCACGTTGGGATTGGTAACCAAAGCGACCCTCAGACTGCACCCGCTGCCGGAACATTTTAGTGCGGTGGTGGCCACTTTTGAGAGTACCCCTGATGCAGCCAATGCCGTATTTGGGGTGATCGGCTCAGGGTTAAACCCGGCCGCGCTGGAATTAGTGGACTCCGAAGCGATACGCTTTATGAACATGCGGGTGACCAATCTGCCCGAAAAACCAACCCTGCTCATGGAGTTTCATGGGGCAGCGGCCGCCTCGATCAATGCGGAACTCGAATTGGTGAGGGAAATTTGTGATGACAGCGGCTGCGTTCGTTTTGAAGCTGGCGTCGGCCGTGAAGAAAGAGATCGCATCTGGGAAGGGCGACACGCACTGGGGGAAATTTTATTTAGCGTCTATCCGGATCAAACATACCTGATCACCGATGTTTCCGTTCCCATTTCCGCCTATCCGGAAATCGCAGCTTATGCAAATGAGTTATTTGACCAACTCGGGGTCAATGGGAGCCTCTTTGGACACGCGGGGGATGGCAACGTCCATACCGTCATCTTTGCCCCCAAAGATGATCCGGAGAAGCAGGCCGTCCTGCAAACCTTTAACGATTATGTGGTGCAAAAGGCGATTGAGCTAGATGGCACTTGCACCGGCGAGCACGGCGTTGGCATCGGCAAACAAAAGTATATGGTCCATGAGCATGGTGAAGGCGCGATCAGCACGATGCGGCAGGTGAAACACCTCCTCGATCCAACCGGCATCATGAACCCCGGAAAAATTTTTGATTTTTAAAGGGTTAAAAAAAATAGTAACTATACAGCAGCTCCGGCCGGTCTTTGACCGTGCCGGCTTGTGGCTCGGTGAAGACACCGGCCACAGTCTTTGTGTAGGGGCTTGGCTAGCCAAGCCCCTACAAATGTGGGTGGGTTAAATCGCCTTTGGAACACCTTTCCATTTAACTTAACAGAGCGTTCAGTCATCTGGCTGCGGCCGCAATACGTAAGGGATAAAAATCCGATAGGGCTCACTGCCAGCCTCAACCCAAATAACGTCACTCACCTGAATCGGCTCCAAAAAATCGCTGCTGCTAATTTCACTGGTCCAGGTCAGGGGCACATTCGTTTGAATATTTAGGTCAACGGATAGAGGAATGGTCAAAGTAACAACAGATTGAGGGCCAACAATTCCATTTTGCCACAGCACCGGCGAATTGCTGCTGTCCGCTGCGGTTTCACCACCACCGCCATTGGCTATGACGGGTCCGGCTAATGCAATGCCGGCCGGAAGGGTCGTTGATACGGTGACGCCAGTGGCTGTCATAGGAGCAGTATTGGAAATCGCCAGCGTGTAGGTGACAACATCACCCGGCGTAACAGCCTCGCCTTTTTTGGCAAGGTTTCCCGCCAGCGCCCGGTCCACACAATTAACCGCCACGCGATCAATCAAATACCCGTCTCCCCCGCCAATATTTGCGGCATTAAAAGCAAAATTATCAAAAAAGCTAAATTTGATCTGGAATGTGCGGCTGGTCTGCAGGCCATTTTGGGCAACTGCCTGCAGCAAATCGATGTCGGCATTTTGGTAAGCATGGTGATTTGAACCGTCAAAGTCGAAAATTTTGACCCACGGCGCATTTTCCTGATCGCGGATAAACACCCCGTCATATGCTGCATTATATTCATCCCCCAAATCGTACCAGTCAAACGAAAGATTAACCGCATCCTGATTGGTGTTATCAAGATGCAAAATGGCGGCCGCTTCAGAGTAAGCACCACCATCGACCTGATCATCGAGCAGCAGAGCGTAAGAACCGGAGCTGGGGAGTGCACTGTTGACAGCGACCCGGCCGTCAGCGGTGACCGCTGCTTCCCAACTCAACCCCAATTCTCCATCTTCAAATCCGTCCTGGAAATTGCAGGCAGCAACCTGGTTGATCGTTAAGCTGGTCTGGGCTTGTCGCACGGTGCTGATGCCGGTCGCCGATGCAGACCCGGTCAAAGTAATCACCCCGCTCGTTGATGGGTTTATTCGAGCGGTGAATTCCCGCTGAATCATCTGACCAGGGGTCAGCGTGATGCCTGTGGTCCAGGTAACAATCCCCCCCTCAAACAATCCATCACCGCTTAAAGAAAGCGGCTCTAAACTCAAATCGGCCGGGAGCGTGGCGGATATAATCGCGTTGGTGGCCGTGACGTTGCTGCTGTTACCAATATCGAAGGTGACGGTTATCTTCTCTGATGGCAGGGCAAAATCGGTGTTGGCCGACACTTTGATAGACAATCCGCTTTCATAACTGTTTAGTGCTTGATCGATGTTAATACGGTGCATGCCCACTTCAACCCCGCCGTTGCGGGTATCATCAACCGGCGTCGCGCTGTTTTGTAACGCCTCAAGGGTATCCGTCACGGATGAAGAGGGTAGAAGCTGTTGATAAAGCGCCCAGGCCCCGGCAACCATGGGGGTGGCCATTGACGTGCCGTTTTTACTGCCATATGTATCATTTGGCACAGATGAATAGATCGCTTCTCCGGGGGCTAACAAATCAATTTGCGGACCAATGTTTGAAAACGAAGAAACGATGTCCACATCATTTGTTGATCCCACAGTAATCGCCGTCGAGATACACCCGGGAGCGGATACGGCGCTTTTGTAGTAGTCGTTCCCGGCGGCGATGATCGTCGCTATGCCGGCCGCGGCCAAATTATCAATGACCGCCTTTCGGGCATCGCTGTCGCAGAACCCGCTTGACTGCCCTCCTCCTAAACTCATATTAACGGCCGCAATGTCAAAATCACTGCGCAAGGCAAAAACCCGTTCAAGTGCTTTGACCTGATCGCTGGTGTATGTTAAAACGCAGCTACCCGACCCGCCGCAATAAGGGCTGTTGATAAAGAGAGAAAAAACCTGGATAGCGATGATGGTTGCATCAGGGGCCACCCCCTGAATGACGCCGTCGCGGCCGGCGGCGATGCCGGCCACATGGGTGCCGTGGGTGCAGCCGCTTTCGGCTGCGCTGTAGCCGGTGGCGGCGGCCACACAATCGCGGCCGGTTCCGGTCCCCGTTGCTTCAGCAACCCCACCGGGGCAAACGGACACCGAGCCATACCCGCTGTATGTTGAAGAGTAACATGCCTCAGAGACGATGCGATTGCCACCGGTGGTAAACGCCGGATGATCGAGATCTACGCCGGTATCCAGAATGGCGATCGTTTGTCCTGCGCCGGTATAACCGGCCGCCCACGCTTGATCCGCCCCAATCACCGGGATACTGCTGGAAAGCGCGGCCGGAATCGGCACATCTTCCTGAATAGAAAGAACCTCGGCCATGGAAGTAAGCTGT
>JAAUYD010073818.1_pt1 | contig 10208 bp, 11 predicted proteins | sample 7278101 | NCBI WGS metagenome assembly JAAUYD01 (sample SAMN14350128, study PRJNA611818) | marine sediment metagenome | isolation source: surface marine sediment (0.6m) | place: French Polynesia: Moorea | collected 2018-08
AACTGTAGAAGGGAGTATCAAATTTGGCAGCATTGCGAGTCCGAGTCCGTCAGCACGTTAACCCCTTAGCCCAAAAGTATCAAGAGTCAATACGTCCTCTGGAATGGGAGAAAATTTATGCTCATCCCAACCAACCCCTGCATTTAGATATTGGTTGTGCCAGGGGAAGGTTTGCATTAAAGATGGCACAAATAGAAACCCATTGGAACTTCCTCGGATTGGAAATTCGCGAGCCATTGGTAGATGATGCCAACAGATTACGTTCCCAACTAGGACTTACCAACCTGCATTACTTATTTTGCAACGTTAATGTCTCCATGCGATCGCTCCTATCTAGCCTAACTACTGGAACATTACAACGGGTTAGTATTCAATTTCCCGATCCCTGGTTTAAAAATCGTCATGCAAAACGGCGTGTTGTTCAGCCAGAATTAGTTGAGGAACTCGCAGAATATTTAGCACCAGGAGGAACAGTATTTTTACAGTCAGATATTCAATTTGTTGCAGTAGAAATGTGCGATCGCTTTGCAGCAAATCCCGCTTTTCAGAGACAAGGTAAGGGCGAATGGTTAGCAGACAACCCCCTTCCAGTCCCCACGGAACGAGAAATCGCAACTCAAAATAAGGGGGAGCCTGTATACCGCGCTTTGTTCACCAAAATTGCTCAATAAGGGAAAGGGGGTGAGCGAAAAAATGGATGGTTGTTAGTTGTTGGTTGTTAGTTGTTGGTTGTTGGTTTTTAGTTGTTGGTTGTTAGTTGTTAGTTGATGGTTGACCAAAAAATAGACTCTCATCAAGCTCTCTGCAGTCGCTTTACTTGTTATTGATTAACGTGTGGGAGATTTGCCGGCATTACGCACATTGACAATCTTATTTAACAGATCAAACCAGAACGGTGCTCCCATTGCGATCGCAACTCCACTTAAAACCCAACCAAAAAATACATTGAAATACCTCCTGAGCGGGACAGATTGTGATTTGGATTCACTAGATTCTTGTAAATTAGCAGTAGTAGGACTTAATTTTTGCGGTGTCCATTGTTGCTGTACATTAGTCTCAGTCCAGCCCAAAGGTAAGGAAATATCAGTCAGTGCAACATCGGTTTCAGTTCTTAAAGCTTGAAAATTGTTTACGTATTGGGTATTTTGCCGTAATACTTCCCCAGCATTATTAATAATTGTATTCCGAATTGCAGAATCTTTAGAAAGCCTATTCACCATATGAAAAGCATCGGCATTGGAACTAGCAGCAATAATAATTCCTAATAAAATTGCTACACCCTTAGCATTACGTTTGTATACCCCCGATGCCCTCTCCATAGAACTATTAAATGAAGTTTCAATTTCCTGGCGTAATAAATTAATCCCTTCTTCAGTTTTTTGTACCCTGGTTTGAGCATTTTTGGCAAAAATAGTCAAGCTTTGTGCCATAGATGGAGGTAAGCGATCGATCACATTTTCAATAGCTTCCAATGTATCATTATCTTTATCCTGCATTGAGTCTTTGATTTCTTGATAAACAGGGCTATCCCGATTCACAGATTGCACTACTTCATTCACATTCGGCTGTAAACCACCCAGAGATATCGCCCTTTCTGCATCACCAAAACTATCTTGTTTTAAAAATTGTAGTCTTCTCAGGGCTTTGGTGGATATTTCATTGGCGATCATATCCGCACCAAAACTATCTATATATCTATCCAGACTTTCCCCCATGCGATTGATGCTGGTAACTAAATCCGCTTTATCTTGCTGGAAATTCCAAAGAATTTGCTCAAAATCTGCATGCATTTCTGCAAATTCCTGGTACATTTTATTAAAAAAGTGAGCCATATTTTCATCATCTTGAGCCTGCTCTTGCATTTGAAATAAAATACTTTGAATTTCCGCTAATTTTTGCTCTTTAAATTTTGCAAATCTGGACTCACTTAATTTTTGGACTAATGTTGGTACTTGTAAAGTATCTATCAGAGTGTTAGCAAAAGTCTGGGAAGGAATATAAGATGGTCCGCTATGTTTTTGATTGCCAAACACTGTATCTTGTACTTGTAATCCCTGGCTAGTTTTTTGGAATGTCCGAGCCATAGATGCGAGTCCCCAGGTAAATCGCCGAGGCAAAGTGGCGAGAAATCCTTTCCCTTCCTGATTCAGACCTTTCACCAAAGGATTGGCATAAATTTGATTGACTAATTGAATGACTCGCAAGTCCTGGGAATTTTCTACATCTCCGGCTAAGAGAATTTCAATTGCTCTTCTTAAGTGTTGGGCACGCCATTGAAATAATGTAGCAATCAGTTCTTGGATTTCTGATGCTAATAAGCTTAAGGTCAAGTAAATAAATATTAAACCCAGTATGACATCTAAAATAAAAGGTAGATTCATTGACGCTCTCTCTCAGGTATTGATGAACGGTTATGTGTATTAGATTAATTTACAACTTTGACTATGCTATATTTAGTCAAAAAAATTAAAATTACCTTGAGAATACTTGTCAAAGATATCTAGTTTTGGATTTGTACTAAAAATTGAGTTATTTTAAAATTTGATCACAATTGATCATAATAGTTGCGTTGACGTTTTCAGTCACACAGGTCAAATTAAATATAAAATCGTACCCCCATCCCCTCTCCTTAATAGGTCGAGGGGTGCCGTCAGGCGGGGTGAGGTTGGATCTGACATTTGATTTAGCCTACCTACTTACCGGAACCTTTTGGGAGTGTTGTTTGGCAACATCGTAATTGTTACCGCGTCTGTAATCCATAGCATTGATATTCTGTTATTTGGGCTATTCAATATGCCTTAATGCTTATGGGTACCGCTATAACTAAACTAATTTTGAAAATAATTATTCCGAGAGTATGCCAGCAAGAAGCTTTTTTTGGAGTCGGGTGAAAAAACGGTATGAAGTTCGGGACAAATGGATTGATGGCTTGTGGACAATCCTGCTCCTTGCGGCAGCCGTATTACTTTTTACCATAGATTTGGGTGCATTACCCTTACGAGATTGGGATGAAGGGACCGTAGCACAGGTTGCCCGAGAAATTTTGCACCCAGCAAGTAGTTCTTCTATGACTTGGCTGTACCCAACCCTAGGAGGGGAACCTTATTACAATAAACCCCCACTCATGCATTGGTTAATTGCTATGACTTATGCTGTGGGAGGAGTGAATGAGTGGACTGCACGGTTACCTGGAGCAATACTATCGGCAATCTCTGTGCCCCTACTTTACGGCATTGCCCGAGAATTATTTTATCAGCGTATTTGTGCTGTTTATAGTGCCCTGGTTTATCTAACTATGCTACCTGTGGTACGTCATGGCCGGCTAGCTATGTTGGATGGGGGAGCGGTATTTTTCTTTTTGTTGATGATGCTGTGTGTATTGCGATCGCGTCGCAATTTAGTTTATGGTTTGGGTGTGGGCATTGGATTAGGACTGATTTGCCTGACAAAAGGGATGTTGGGGTTATTATTGGGAGCGATCGCTTGTATTTTTTTGCTGTGGGATACACCAAGACTACTCACCAGTTGTTATCTCTGGAACGGCATTATTCTAGGTATGATACCTGTAGCTTTATGGTATATTGCCCAGTGGTGGCATTATGGTCATAGCTTTAGTAATATTGGAGTGATGGAGCAATCCCTTAGTCGCATCTGGAAACCTGTTGAAAATCATGCCCATCCCCCTTGGTTTTATATTCTGGAAATCGCCAAATATACTTGGCCTTGGTTACTGTTTTCACCCCAAGCTTTGCGTCTATGTTGGAAAAATAAGAATTTAAGCTGGGCAAAATTAATATTGGTATGGATGGGTGCTTACTTACTGATTATTTCCATCATGGGTACCAAACTACCCTGGTACGTTTTCCCCATTTACCCCAGCATTGCCCTAGCCATCGGCGCTCTTTTTGGTGAAATTGAGGGTTTGCCTTTACTCTGGTCTTATCCCCGTTCTTGGGTTCCTGGTTTAATTATACTAGCGATCGCAGCTTGTGGAATTGATATTTATTACATTTATTACCCAAGCAATAACCCCCATCAAGTTGAATTGCAGCTAATTTTAGCTGCGGTGGCCATCACTATGGGACTAGCAGCAATTTTGGCACATAAAGGTGACAGACAATTCCTGCAAGTCTTAGTTTGGGGAAGTTATTTCTCCCTGCTACTACTGGTGCAATCACACCACTGGGTTTGGGAACTTGGAGAACGCTACCCGGTTAAACCAGTAGCTGAAATTGTCAGACAAGGAACTCCAGAAGGTGCCAAAATTTACACATCTAATCCCGAACATCGTCCTTCTCTGAATTTTTATAGCGATCGCTCAATTATTCCTCGCCAGAATATACAACAGCTGCAAGATTATTGGCAGCAAGATCCTCAACCTTATTTATTACTAGACCAAGATACACTCAACCAACTGCAATTAGATGCAGTTAAACAAATTGGTGAATCTGAAGGCTGGATACTAGTGACCCGCTACCCTTAAGTTTTACTGTGGTTTTTCTTGTTGATCTGTTTTGGGGATTAATGGAGGTGCATCACCTCTTCTTTGTTGAGTGGCAAATATCATTCCCGTCAGCATAGCCACAACCAAGACTAAAGATAATAATGTTCGTTTAAATAACGGGGAATCCTTAAGAATACTAGTACTAGATTTATTTTGACGACGCAATGACTCATAGAAAATAGTCTGCTTCCAAGCGAATGGATCTCGGACATAATGACCACTATGACTGACAACTAACCGTTCCTGACAATAAGGGCAGGTAAATAATCCTGAACCAGTCTTAATTAACTTGGGCTTACCACTATTCTGGCAAATTGGGCAAGTTAGATAATGATTATTAATATTATTGTGTATATTCATTAACTTTGTCCGCTTAATCCATTTACTCGCTCTATGTAAATATGTGATTTGTTTGCTCTATTCACGGAGAATGTCAGCTTTTAGAGATTCTTTGTATTTATAATACCCATTAAGTTGTATTCTTAACTCAGCATAACCTAAGGATCGCAACAGTAGTATCGCTAGGTTGGTATGCATATGACTCTTGGTGAGTTTATCTTCTGAAAGAATACCCATCTAATTTCAATTGTCTACCATTTAAGCATTATCCCCAACACAATTAGGAAAAACGCAACTTTTTTAACCAAATCTTTGTTAAATGAAGGAAGAAGGGGTTTTGAGATGGGGATTGTGAACCCAACTTAAACGGACAACCCATAGGGGATGGGGTTTGTCAAGAAGAGACGCACTCCTCCACCTATGTGGTGAGGGCTTGAGGTGCCCACCAATCGGCAGCCATCAAATCGCAGATTTTGACCATTTTCAATGAAGTGGAAAGACTGGAAGGCTATACACCACTTTGCTCATCCTGGGGCACAATTAGAAACCCCAGGTCGCAACATAGATTAGGTTTAAATGGGACAAGGCATCAGTTTTTATGCTTACTGCCTGATGTCATTTTCAGCTTAATTTTTTAATAAAAGTAAAAGATATAGCACTTAATTTATCTCTATTCAGGCTGTCTCCAAGACTTATAAGCTTTATTGGTCAGGCATTACCAGCTAAAAAATTTTGGGGGATAAGACCCCCAGAGTCAGAAGCAAAAAGAAACAGCTGACAAATAATTACAGACAAAATACCGATGAATATTTAAGCGGTAGCTTCTACGGGTTCCATGTCTTCAGAATCAATTTGCTTCAAACGAATATGCTTTTTCCCCAAACTAATCTCAAATTCATCTCCAGGTTTGAGATTCATTTGTTTTGTATAGGCAGAACCAATTAGTAAGTTACCATTTGATTGCACGCTGATTCTGTAACTAGCACTGCGTCCCCCGCGACCATTTTCACTAGGACTGCTATCTAATTGAATGCCCTCTGCATCAATGAGAGCATTCAAGAATTTCATCATGTTGACACGTTCTATACCATTTTTGGTAACGGTATAGTATCCGCACTCTTTGGCTTTTTCTTCTTTGCTGAGGTTCTCTAACTCTTTGACTTTTGTGAGTAGGTCTTCACCGACTAGGGGTTCAATCTTTTTCTGTTTAGCCATCAATGTAGATCGAAAATAAATGGTTGAAGTGTTTTTATCGTTTTTATTTTAGCTGACAAATTACTAATAAGAACAGAGTCTTTGAGTTTTTCTTCCAGCCACTACTTAAGTATATTACAATTCAATGCATATCTCTGGTAAATTAAACAATTTTTTTCCTATAATATATTGCCAAGAAAACAGGCAACGCTCATAACTTATATCTAGTTTGTAAAGGGATTTCCAGATACAGGTATCAGTTTGGGGAATTTTTATTTCAACTTGTTGATGTTACATTGTATTTATTTAAGTTTCTTCAACTATCACTGCAAATTTAGCTCCAATTACACCATCTCAACTGGAGGAAGCAAGACTATCAGCAAAATCGATCCTCTACCTTTAGTCATTAGTTATTAGTCATCAACTATCAAAAAACTGGGAAACCCTTACCAATCATGAAACTAACAACCAAGGGACACTATAGTGTCAAGGCGTTACTAGACTTGAGTTTGCAACCAAAATATGGTCCTGTGTCTGTAAGAGCGATCGCTACACGTCAAGATATTCCTGCTCCTTACCTAGAAAAGATATTAATAGAAATGCGCCGTGCTGGATTAGTCAAATCCATTCGGGGTAGCATTGGTGGATATCAATTGGCACGAGAGCCAAGACAAATATGTTTAGGAGAAATCTTGGAAGCAGTAGGAGAAACTATTATCCAGTTACCTAATCTTACTCGGGAACCATCACAAGCAGAAGACTGGGTAACTGATTGCCTTTGGCGGAGGTTACATCAAAAAATGAAGGAAGCGTTGTACAGTATCACATTGGCTGACCTTTATTATGATGCTCGTAGTTGGCAAGCTTCTCTGGGAGAAGAAGCTAGTTTTGTGGTTTAACTAATAGCTTGAAAATAGTTGTTAGTTGTTAGTTGTTAGTTGATGGTTGACAGCTTAGGTGTGCCACACTCGAGATATTTTCATGGGCAGGTGTGAGATTTTCTTGTAGGGAACTAGCTTGAAAATAGGGAGTTCGGAGTTCGGAGTTCGGAGTTCAGAAAGTAGGGGCGGGTTTTCTCCGCCCAGAGTGAGGGAATTATTTTCATGCTTGGTTGTGGGATTTGACCATGGGAGACTAGCTTGAAAATGGTTAAAAGGCGCACAGTAGGGTCGCATTGCGTGCGCCCTCGAGGAGCTAAGAACAAAGCATTTTCATGGCTTGGTTGCAAGATTTCCCGTGAGGGAGTAACTTGAAATTTGAGATTGGGTTTTAGAAATTAGGAGTAGGGGCAACCCTTGTGGTTAACCTTAAGGAGCTAGGAAAAATTATTTATGAGCTTGTCACACCAAGTTGTCCTAACATATCCTTATTGTGTTTGTTTCCCCGCAGCTTTCAAGCCGTCTCATATTTTTCCTAAACTTACTGGTGTCGCAAATTTAATTGTTCATATTATTGACAGTTTTTTTTACATCTGTTATGATTTCGCCGACACCACCAAGATATTAAGTTTAATTAAACTAATATTGACATTTTTGTCGATCAATAAAACAAGTTATCAATTCTCCACTTAGAAGAATTGCCATTTGATGATGGAAAATTTTTCAAACATGAATAATTGGCTATATAAGCAAGAAAAGTATATTTTAAAACAGCATCAAGCTGGAATTTATCAACTACAAGATAGGTACAATCAAGACATTTATATTGTCAAAATTAGGGGATATGGGTGCGATATAGAGACACCAACAAAGCAGTTAGTTTATCAAGTTAAAGTTCAGCAAGATAAAACAGACTTGAGAGATGCTGATGAAAACTTGGTTTTGTCCACCCAATCCCAACTATCACCAATTGCATTTGCTTGTTTTGGTTTTGATGTCCTTTCCCGGAAACAACAAGCTGCTCTGGCTTATGCTGTAAATTTAACAGCAGTCTAATCAATACCAGTAATATAGGAAGTAATATATATGTATTGGTAACTGACCAGCTCTACATCGGCAAATATTAACCATATCTTGACAAATACAGTAATATCATTAAGCAGAAGTTGAGAATCTTCAATGTACTTGGTGTTAGTACTGGTACAAATACGGATTCTTGAATTATTTCTTGTTAAAGTTTATTGAAAATCACTACATTTGATTTGTATCCATTGTGAATTTACGGCGCTTAATCCCATTTTTTGATGATTCCGTATCTAATTGGTCCGCAGAAGCAAGGTTGCTACACTGGTTAACCTTTGTTTGGTTGTGCATCGGCTTAATAGTATTGTTTTCTGCTTCCTATGCTGTTGCCGATGGTCGTCAGTATGACGGATTGTATTATTTTAAACGTCAATTACTGTGGGTAGCGGTCGGACTAATATTTTTTCAAATCATTGTTAATCTGCCTTTACGTAAGATTTTACGGCTATCCCATTGGTTCTTGTTTATTCTTCTAGGGTTAATTTTTGCTACCCTCATACCAGGATTAGGTAAAAGGACTTTGGGAGCATCTCGTTGGATACCTTTGGGACCAGTACCTCTTCAACCATCGGAGTTAATTAAACCTTTTTTGGTACTGCAAAGTGCGCGACTTTTTTCTCGGTGGAATAAACTTAGCTGGCGGTTGATTTTTGCTTGGCTGGCTATTTTTTGTTTGGTAATTTTGGGAATCTTAGCCCAGCCAAATTTAAGTACAACTGCGCTTTGCGGTATGACTATTTGGTTAATTGCTCTAGCTGGGGGCTTACCTTATAAGTACTTAGGGGGAACTGCCTTAGGGGGAGTGTTACTAGCATTAATGAGTGTGAGTGTTAAGGAATATCAGCGCCGACGGATTATGTCATTTCTTAATCCTTGGGCTGATGCAACTGGAGATGGCTACCAATTAGTACAAAGTTTGTTAGCGATTGGTTCTGGAGGCGGTTCGGGTGCTGGTTTTGGGCTTTCACAACAAAAGCTATTGTATTTACCAATTCAGGATACTGACTTTATTTTTGCGGTGTTTGCTGAGGAATTTGGCTTTTTTGGTAGTGTTGTTTTGTTGCTAATGTTCGCTTTCTACGCCACTTTAGGGCTGAGAGTGGCATTAAAAGCAACCAAGCCAGCCCATCGACTAGTAGCAATTGGTATTACTATTTTGATGGTTGGGCAATCATTAATTCACATTGCTGTCGCCACCGGTGCTTTGCCAACCACAGGTTTACCATTACCACTGTTTAGTTATGGTGGAAATTCTATGATTTCTAGTTTGATATCAGCTGCATTACTTATCCGTGTGGCTAGAGAAAGTAGTGAGGCTGAAATTGTACCAATACATAGAGAGAAGGTAGAAAAAGTTAATCTAAAATCTAGATAATATCATATAGCGAATGTGGGTTATATAACTTATATCAAGTCCGTTTGTGAAAACCCCGTCTCTACTCTATCACTCCCTCACTCCATCACTCCTGCTTCCAGAATTCTGCCTAAGCAAGCTATATTGCAAATAATGCAATTAATTAGGAACAAAACTTGTGTTTCCCCTTTATGACGAAAACCCCACACGTATCACTCCATATTTAACCTATGGATTAATTGGTATTAATATTTTTGTTTTTTTACATGAGATGAGTCTGTCAAGTACAGAACTACAGCAATTTTTTCAACTGTATGCAGTAGTACCAAGGGAACTCAGTGCTAGCTTTCAGGGTATAGCAGTGGGTCAAGAAGTACCAGAGTGGGCAACTTTAATTACGTCGCAATTCTTACATGGCGGTTGGTGGCACTTAATATCGAATATGTTATTTCTCTGGGTATTCGGCAATAATATTGAAGATAAATTAGGTCACGTCAAATATTTAATTTTTTATTTAACTTGTGGAGTATTTGCAGGTTTATGTCAGTGGTTTATTGGCATGAATTCTGCCATTCCTTCCTTGGGAGCAAGTGGAGCAATTTCCGGGGTATTAGGAGCTTATGCCATTCGTTTTCCCCAAGCCAAGGTTGTTACTTTAGCCATCTTAGGCTTTTTTATCACTACGGTAAGAATACCGGCTCTGATACTTATAGGGTTTTTCTTTATTCAAAATATTGTTTCTGGGGTGATGAGCTTACAAGCTACTGCTAATTTAGGTATGGAAACCGGAGGAGTCGCTTACTGGGCACATATTGGTGGTTTTGTAGCTGGGTTCGTTTTAGCTCCTGTGTTGGGG
>JAAUYD010123235.1_pt1 | contig 10208 bp, 7 predicted proteins | sample 7278101 | NCBI WGS metagenome assembly JAAUYD01 (sample SAMN14350128, study PRJNA611818) | marine sediment metagenome | isolation source: surface marine sediment (0.6m) | place: French Polynesia: Moorea | collected 2018-08
CCCCTTGCTTTGCGCCTCGCATACTCGGCAACCTCGGCTGGTGAAAAATCCGGGCAAGCCTGAACATTACCTGAAAAAGTTCTTCAAAATTATAATTATCAATTTTCGGGCAAGCTATCGTCAGCCCAAGGCAGGGCTGTCTGCTTACTTTTTCCTTGATGGCATACCGTCTGTTATTGATCCATCCACTATCTCACAGGCAAAGGCAAATGTCTCCGACAAGGTTGGATGAGCGTGTATGGTTTTACTGATATCTTCAGCATTAGCTCCCATCTCAAGAGCCAGTACCGCCTCGTGGATGAGTTCCCCGGCACTCTGGCCGCAGATGGCTGCACCAATGATCCTGCCGGTATCCTTGGCAAAAAGAGCCTTACTCGAGCCGGATTCCGCACCGGATGACAACGCCCTGCCGCTGGCGCCCCAGGAAAATTTGCCTTTCTCATAGTCAATGTTTTGTTCCTTGGCCTCTTTTTCAGTCAAGCCCATCCAGGCCAACTCCGGTGAAGTGTAGGCAACCGAGGGTATGGTCAGCGCTGAAAAAGAAACATTATGACCGGCGATTACTTCCGCTGCCACCTTACCCTGGTGAGTTGCTTTATGGGCAAGCATGGGTTCGCCCACCACATCCCCAATGGCAAATACGTTGGCAACCGAGGTACGCTGTTGTTCGTCAACTGTAATGAAACCGTGATCAGTTGGCGACAGTTTCAAATTCTCCAGGCCGAAGTTCTCACTATTGGGTTTTCTACCAACAGCTACGAGCACGGCGTCAAACTCCTGGGTTTCCGTTTTCTTTCCATCGATGGTAACCTGCAACCCTTCTTTTTGCGCCTTCACCTCGGTTACCTTGGATTTGGTGAGAATGGTATAGGATTTTTTCAGCTTCTGTAGCAGCGGTTGAATCATATCTTTATCAGCAGGTGGGATGATATGATCAAGCATCTCCACGATTGTTACTTCGGAGCCCAGACCATGATAAATCTGCGCCATTTCAAGACCAATAATGCCGCCGCCGATAATTAGAAAACGTTTGGGTATAAATGACAGCTCCAGGGCAGAGGTGGAATCCCAGATCCGTTCATCTTCCGGCAGATCAGGAAGAATAAAGGGTCGGGAGCCGGTGGCGATGATGACGTTTTTAAAGCCGACAACCTTTTCCTCTATACCATCTTTGATCGCTATCGATTTATCATCTTGAAACACCCCATTTCCCTGGATATAGGTGACTTTTCTTGCTTTGGCCAGACCGTTAAGTCCATCGGTGAGCTTGGCAACAATGGATTCCTTCTTCTTGCGCAATGCTTCCAGATCCAGCTCAGGTTCCTTGAAGCTTATGCCGAATTCAGCAATATCACGAGCCTCTTCCATGACCGCAGCACAGTGAAGCAGGGTTTTTGAGGGAATGCAACCGACATTGAGGCAGACACCGCCCAGCCTCTTTTGTTTATCGATCAGGCAGACATCAAGTCCCAGATCTGCAGCACGGAAGGCCGCCGTATAGCCGCCCGGCCCGCCACCAAGGACGACGAGATCATATTCTTTTTTCTCGCTCACGTTATTTCTCCATCTGGTTAAAAGGTGTGATTGACCGCAATTATTTGAAAACTATAGTAAAGCCCTGCGTAAATCGGCTATCTTTATACTTAGAGTACGGCAAAACCTGGCCGCCTCAGCGCCATCAATTACCCGGTGGTCATAGGAAAGCGAAAAGGGCAGGGTTAGCCGGGGTACAAAATTCTGTTTTTGTTCATCCCAAACTGGCTTATGGTAATTGCGTGAAAGTCCGAGGATGGCAACCTGTGGGGCGCTGACAATCGGGGTGAAACCGGTTCCGCCGATTCCTCCAAGACTGGATATGGTGAAGGAGCCGCCCTGCATGTCGCCCGGAGCAAGTTTGCCGTCCCGAGCCGCCTGACTGAGTTTGGCAAGCTCTGCGGCAATTTCCTTCATCCCCTTCTTGTCAGCATCTTTGATCACCGGAACCACAAGCCCCTTCGGAGTGTCGACGGCGATGCCAATATTATAGAAATTTTTCAACACCAGCTTGCCGGCTTCCTGATCAAGAGAGCTGTTAAAGCTGGGATATTCTTTCAGAGTGGCCACCACAGCCTTGACGATAAAGACGAGTGGACTGAAACGGGGATCATCCTCGGCTTTCTCATTGTTCATCTGTTTGCGGAACTGTTCCAGATCGGTGACGTCTGCTTCATCGAAATGGGTGACATGGGGAATTGACACCCAGCTTCTCTGCAGGTACGGCCCGGATATCTTCTTGATCCGCGCCAAATCCGTTTCTTCGACCTCTCCGTATTTACTGAAATCCTCAAGCGGAACCTGATCTGGCAGGGTTGCAGCGGGAGCCTTTTCTTTGGCCGGAGCCGCTCCCTTCTCAGCCCTATCCACATCTTCCTTAAGAATCCTGCCTTTAGGGCCGCTACCATCTACTTTTTCTAAATCAACACCGCGTTCCCGAGCATAGGCCCGTATAGAAGGTGTGGCGTGGGAACTCTTCGCCTTATCCGAATCACCGCTATCCTCTTCAACTTTATCAGCTGAGGTTGGCTCAGCAGAGGCTTGCTTTTCTTCTTGCTTCTCGTCCTTCTCCTTAACTATTTCTTGTTTATCATCTCCCTCTGCTACAGCTTCCTCCTCTGCAGTTTCTTGCTCCTCTCCGCCATCTATTTCGAGCAAAACGATATCATCTCCGCTTTTGACATTGTCATCTTCCTTGAGATATACCTCTTTGACTACCCCGGCAACCGTTGAGGGAATATCCATGACCGCTTTTTCGCTCTCCAGAGCAACCAGTGGATCTTCGATCTCGACCTTATCACCTTCGGCGACATACACTTCGACAACGGTTATCTCCTGTACATCTCCAAAATCGGGAATTGTGACCTTTTCTGTGGCCATCCTTAGTCTCCTTGAAATCTAATTATCTGGTTAGCGAATGACCTCTTTCGGGGTCCATTTCATATTTCTTCATGGCTTTTTTCACCTGGGAAGCCGATATTTTTTTCTCGTCGAGCAGCGCATTTAAAGCTGCAATGACGATATGATAACGGTCAACACCAAAAAAGTCACGCAGCTTGGCTCGGGAATCACTCCGGCCAAAGCCATCGGTTCCGAGAACGGAGAGGGAACCAGGAATCAGTCTGCGCAGTTGCTCGCCATAGGCTTTTACATAGTCGGTGCTGACGATGACCGGGCCATCATGACCTTCCATAGCCTCTTCAACATAGCTGCGACGTGGTTTTTCGCCTGGATGCTTCATATTCCATTCTTCGACAAGCAGCCCATCATGGTGGAGCTGATTAATGCCCAGCACCGACCATACATCGGCCTGAATATCAAAATCCTCGGCAAGCAGATCGGCCGCAGCAATGACCTCACGGAAAATTGAACCACTGCCCATCAGCTGGACCCGAAGATCACCTTTTCCGCCTTTGCGAAAAAGATACATCCCTCGGTCAATGCCTTCTTCGACATCTTCGGGCATTTCGGGATGCGTATAGTTCTCATTGAGTAAGGTGACATAGTAGAAGACATCTTTGCCTTTCTCATACATCCGTTCAATGCCCTTTTTGATGATCACGGCAACTTCATAGGCAAAGGTCGGATCATAGGACAGACAATTTGGCACAACAGAGGCAAGTAAAAGCCCCTGCCCATCCTGATGCTGTAAACCTTCGCCATTAAGGGTGGTTCTCCCGGAGGTTGCTCCCATGAGAAAACCCTTGGTCCCGGCATCAGCAGCAGCCCAAATCTGATCACCTACCCGCTGAAAACCAAACATCGAGTAGTAGGTGTAGAAGGGAATCATGGGAATACCGTAGTTGTTATGAGCCGTTCCCGCCGCCATCCAGGAAGAGATAGCCCCCGCTTCGGTAATTCCTTCTTCTAAAATCTGTCCCTGCGGATCTTCTCTATACCACGCCACTGTCTCCGAATCCTGGGGTTCATACAGCTGCCCCTCGGGTGCATAGATGCCTAGCTGACGGAAGAGGCCTTCCATGCCAAAGGTACGCGCCTCATCCGGAATAATCGGTACGACGTGCTTGCCTATGTTCTTGTCCTTGACCAGACTGCCAAGCAATCTGACAAAGGCCATGGTGGTTGAAATCTCCCGATCCTTTGATGATTTATAGAGGGGGCTAAAAGCCTTGTCCGCCGGTGGATCTAATGGAATATGCTCGGTTTCACGATAGGGCACAGGTCCACCCATCTCCTTGCGCCGCTCTTCAAGAAACTGGGCTTCCTTGCTGCCTTCTTCCGGTTTAATAAAGGGGAGTTTTTCCAGCTCATCATCCTTGAGAGGAACATGGAAACGGTCCCGAAATGCTTTGAGGGCATCAACATCCATCTTCTTGACATTATGGGCCACCATGACCGACTCACCCGAGTGCCCCATGCCATACCCTTTAATGGTTTTCACCAGGATAACCGTCGGCTTGTCCTTTGATTCGACCGCAGCGGCAAAAGCGGCATATACCTTACGTGGGTCATGTCCACCCCGACTCATCTGCCACAGCTCCCGGTCACTTATATCTTCAACCAGTTTCTGCAGTTTCGGATCGTCGCCAAACACCTTTTCTCGGAGATACTCAGGACCACGGGCCCGAATGGTCTGGAACTCACCGTCAACCATGGAACCAAATTTTTTCAGCAGCAGCCCTTCCTTGTCGCGCTGCAGTATCTTGTCCCATTCGCTGCCCCAAAGCAGCTTGATAACATTCCAGCCGGCACCCCTGAAGCGGCCCTCAAGTTCCTGGATTATCTTGCCGTTGCCACGTACCGGACCGTCGAGACGCTGGAGATTGCAATTGATGACGAAAATAAGGTTGTCCAGGTTTTCCCGGGCGGCAACGGTCAGGGCTCCCAGAGACTCCGGCTCATCGGATTCACCGTCGCCCATGAATACCCAGACTTTGCGATCTCCCGCCTTTTTCAATCCTCGACCATCCATATAACGCATGAAACGAGCCTGATAGATTGCCGCCATCGGCCCAAGTCCCATGGAAACCGTTGGAAATTGCCAGAAATCAGGCATGAGATAGGGGTGTGGATAGGAGGACAAGCCCTTGCCATCGACCTCCTGGCGAAAATTTTCCAGGTGCTCTTCGGAAAATCTGCCTTCAACGAAAGCTCGAGCATAGATACCTGGAGAGCTGTGCCCCTGGAAATAAATCATATCGGCACCAAACTCTGCCTGGGGCCCACGAAAGAACCAGTTAAATCCGACCTCATACATAGCTGAGACCGAGGTGTAGGTCGCAATATGTCCGCCCAGACCTTTGCCGTCCTTATTCGCTTTGGCTACCATTGCCATGGCGTTCCACCGGACATAAGCAGCGACGTTTCTGGCAACTACCGAGTCACCTGGTATCTTTTTGCCTTCTTCAGGAGGTATGGAATTACAATAGGCGGTAAGAATACCAGGGGAAGTAACCAGACCTTTCGCTCTGGCCCTGGCGGTCAATTCCTGGAGAAGATAGTCGGCTTTTTCTTCTCCTTCATTTTCGATCACCCCGTCAAGAGACGCCAGCCAATCTTCTGTTTCCTGGGGATCGGGATCTTCATAATATGGACTCATAGTGTGCCTCTAAAAAAATTAATAGATCAAGATATTTTCAATTTAATTATGTAAAAATAGCAGTTACCGACCAAGCAGACTTATCTCATGTAGGATTCTGCAGGTATTTCTTAACAAAGCTATGGACAACTGAGTAAATTGATGCTTTACAAACTACATATATACATGCTCTCACAAACCAGCCTGAAAAAAACCAGTGAAAATGACAGATAAAGCTAACACCCAAATGGAGACAAAAGAGCGGTTGGGCAAAATCGGTCCGCGGCCATATTGGGTATTTAGGTTGTCGATACTTATTCGTGCTGTCCATCAAGTCGGTGCCGCTGTCTTTCTTACCTCATATCTGCTGGGTGAGATTCCCGCTGTACCTATGCCCTATATGTCGTTGGTGATGTTGAGCGGGGTTGTTCTATTGTTTACTGAGTGGCTTCGTCACAGACAAATCTACCGGGAAATTTCCGGATTGAGTACCGCTATCAAGCTTCTTCTTATCGGCCTGGCCTTCCATGGTTTTCTCCCGGAAACTCCGCTTGTGCTTGCAGGCTTTCTTCTTGCCTCAATCAGTTCCCATGCGCCCAAGCAATATCGCCATCGACTGCTTTTTTAGCGCCTTAAAATTGCATTTCTGTCATAAAAAACAAGAAAACAGAAATCATGGAAGAATCGTGAACTTGAATCTTCTCCCAAGGCACTTATCCCGTTTATCTGGGCTAGTACCTGACTTCTGAGAATCTATAATAAGAATTAAGAACCAGGAAATACCCCCATGTAGTCACTATCAACTATATCCAAGGTACTTATCCCGCTTACGGAGGTACTACCTTACTGGTGAAAATCAGTCTTAAAAAATACGGAAAAGAAAGGTATTAGAAACCTACTTAGTGGAGGCTGGGAAAATTTTTTCCCACTCCGCTATCAATCACTCGGCAACCTCACGTACATGAGCTTCAATGTTTTGTCTGAACAATTCCGGCAAAGAGGCAACTTTCCGGTTGCAGTAATCGAAACTGAGAAAACTGGTGAAACCACTGAAAACCTCTTCCCCATCAGCTTCTCTCGAAACCGCAGATTCCAGGGTAAATTTCTTTTTACGCACCTCGCTTACCCATAGTGAAATCTTCAATTCATCATGCAGAAAAACCTCCCGATGATACCTGACCCCGCTTTCCACCATGATGATTCCGCATTCTTCACCGATATCCATTTCAGATGTTTCGATCGATCCTAAGAAATGCAGGCGCGCATCCTGAAAAACCACCAAAGCCCGGTCATTTCCCAAATGTCCACCGTAGTTTATATCACCAATTGTCACTGTATATCTTGAAGTAAAGGGGTTCATCTCTATTTACCAGCGAATAAATTAATATTAAATTGATCTAGTTAGTTCCCGTCCTAAAACTGCCCTTTTGACCGATATCTTCGTTATGCTCAAAATTTTATCCTCGGAATATCAATCACATGCCTGTGGTAAAATTTTTCGCACGCCTTGATCTCAAACAAAATTGCTAGTTTTAGGACGGAAACTAGTTAGCAGCAAAGCCCACCCAAATCTCACCGAGATTCTCTTGAATACAGAGGTATAGGGAAAATTTATCTTACCCCCACCTTATGCACTGTTTTTACAGGATTCTTACGATAATTGCTACTCGGAGCTCCATTGCAGAAAATATTCTCAAGATAGGAGAGCTTTCTAGGCAATTGTTGAACCATGCCTCTGCTGACGATAAAGTTGGCAGATTGTCCAGATTCAAGCAGACCAATACTTTCAATATTAAAAAACTGTGCACCGTTAAATGAGGCTGCCCGAAGAGCCTCTACAAGAGAATATCCCGCTTTGATGAACAGCTTTATCTCCTCAACCACTGCCTCACCATGGATGATACCATCATTACCAGCACCGGTTCCGACTGCTACGGGAACACCAAGGGTACGAGCCTGCTGAAGCTGGGCCAGTTGCTCATCCAATAATCTCTTGAAATGTTTTTCGCGATCACCGGTGGCCAACTCCTGAGCTGTCTTAGCCATAATCAGGGTTGGAATCCACATAATCTGCCGCTGTGCCATTTCTTCGAGATTGTTCGGATTCATTAAAAACCCCTGCTCCACCGCATCGCACCCCGCAGCAATGGCTTCAGCTACACATCGCTCACCGTTTACTGCTACAACAGTTTTCAACCCGGCACTACTTGCTGAACTGACCAGACGGATAAGCTGCTCGTTGTTTCCGGCAACAGGACTTGTATCAATAAATTCTGGCGAAGTAATTCCTGGTGAGTACCTGATTTTGAGATAATCTGGCGTATCCCCTTCAACTCTATAATCTGCCTGGGTTGCGATAACCTCTCCAGCAGTCTTAATCGTAACAATATCATCGGAACCAAGCCGTTGTTTATCGAGAGCCCCATATTGGTCAGCTTCGGTGAAATCAGCGACCCCCAGAACTCCATGGGTATGGCAAAAATGAATGTGTCTGGCAATATCTGTCTGCGCTTTTTTCTGCTCAGCCGCCTTATTTTCCCGGATAGAGCGATCATCAATTGAAGAAGAACGAGCCAGATTGACGCTGCAGTCCATGAGCGGCGGCATGATCGAGCAATGTGATAAGTCTATTATTTCCGCTGAAGTTTGCCCAGGAATAGCCTCAGGGGAAACGATCTTGTCAATCTTTCCCTCCTGCACCACCAAAACCCGATCTTTCTGAACGGCTCCACCACTGCCGTCGATCAACCGCCCCACTTTTATATATTTTTTATTGCCCACCCTTAACCTCCTGACAGAATTAGACTCATTTAACTAGTTCTCATCTTAAAACTGCTCTTTCGAAGTCTTCGCTTATCTGGCCGATATCTTCGTTATGCTCAAAATTTTATCCTTGGAATATCGACCATATGCCTGTGGTAAAATTTTTCGCACGCCTTGATCTCAGCCAAAATTTCTAGTTTTAGGACGAAAACTAACTAATGGTCGGCTCAGCTCATTAATCAGTCATTGCTCAGCAGCAGGAACCATCATAAACCATGGAAAATTCATATTTTCGCTGTATACTATAGACATACATTTGATTTTCTGCAAAAGAGCTAATCACCAATAAAAGGAATAAAAAATGACAGGTGCCGAATCCTTTGCCGGACAGGTTGATGAACTGAAGAACCAGATACGTCAGCTGCCAGCTGATCATGCTGCTGAGATAATTGAGCAGACTGCCGTGCGGCTTGAAGGCCTGAACTATGCCCCTTCAGTTATCACGCCCAGTAAAACTTTTTTACGACTGGATAAACAAGGGATGTTAGCGGAGGTTGACAGAATAGTTGAAATGCCGGAAGAAGAGGCCTGCGCCCTGGCACCAAATGATGAAAAAAAGTGCGAAGACCTCCGTCTCCAGTTCATGAAAGTCATCCTTTTCTATTATCAAAAACTGCTGCGCTTACGTGATGGCGATGCGGAAGAGTGGGACGAGATTGACGAGCTCTACGTCCACGACTAATCGCATCTGGAATTTTCGTACGCAGAAAGCAACTCCTTATTTTCCCTTGCAAGTTTGAGCCACGGGCGATATGTTACACTAAGCATAACATATAAATAAGGGGAGACTACTGCATGAATAAGGGTATAGATTCCATTCTCGTTCTCGGTCTTGGCAAAGTAGGCCTCCTTGTTGCCAGGCTTTTGAAAAAAACGGGCTTTTCCGTCACCGGCAGCGACCTCCATTTCCCCGCAGATCTCGGTTTTGCTTCAATAGCGTTCGATGTCAATGATCCCCAAGCATTAGTAAAAATCTTAGCAAAGTTTGATGCGGTAATTTCCTGTCTTCCCTATACCTATAATCTTGAAATTGCCAAAGCCGCCCAAACCCAGGGAGTTCATTATTTCGATCTTACCGAGGACGTACCGACGACCCAGGCAATAAAATCAATGAGTGAAAATGCCACCGCTGTGCTTGCTCCTCAATGCGGCCTGGCACCTGGTTTTATCGCCATAGTCGGTGCTTTTCTGGCAGCAGGCTTTGACCGGGTCCGCTCCATTAAGCTCAGGGTGGGAGCGTTGCCCCAAAACCCCACGGGGTTGCTCGGTTACGCTTTCAATTGGTCCCCGGAAGGTGTGGTCAACGAATACCTCAATGACTGCGAAGTCATCGAGAATGGCCTGCACAAATGGGTTTCTCCCATGGAATGGCTTGAGACCCTGGTTATCAATGGTATTCAACTCGAGGCTTTTACCACCTCCGGCGGGCTGGGGACAATGTGTGAAACATTTCTAGGCAGAGTAGAAAATCTCGATTATAAGAGCATCCGCTACCCCGGTCATGTCAAACTGATGAATTTCTTTTTTCATGAACTGCTCATGCGTGACAACAGACAGATGGCCGGTGAAATCCTGACCAATGCCAAACCAGCGGTGAACGACGACGTGGTATTTGTCCATGCTTCCGGTGAAGGTTGGAAGGGTGAGCATCTGCTGCGTGATGAATTCGTCAAAGCCTATTATCCACTCACCATTGACGGTTTTCCCTGTAGAGCGATCTCCTGGACTACTGCCGCTTCCGTCTGCGCTGTGGTTGAAATGGTGAACGAGGCCATCCTCCCGAACCGAGGGTTTATTAAGCAGGAAGAGATCC
>JAAUYD010145404.1_pt1 | contig 10207 bp, 10 predicted proteins | sample 7278101 | NCBI WGS metagenome assembly JAAUYD01 (sample SAMN14350128, study PRJNA611818) | marine sediment metagenome | isolation source: surface marine sediment (0.6m) | place: French Polynesia: Moorea | collected 2018-08
TATCCTCAATCTTCTCCCTTAGACTGTTGGGCTGATTCTAATGGTTGTGCAGCCGGAAATACCTTAGAGGAAGCTATTTTACAAGGGTTTATGGAGTTAGTTGAACGGGATTGTGTGGCGTTATGGTGGTATAATTGCCTGTCGAAACCGGCAGTGGATTTAGGTAGTTTTAATGAGCCTTATTTTGATAATTTAAAACAATATTATGAAAGTCTCAATCGGGAATTGTGGGTGTTAGATATTACCAGTGATTTGCATATTCCTTGTTTTGCAGCCATTAGTTCTAGGAAAGATAGGGAAATCGAAGATATTGTATTAGGATATGGAGCGCATTTTGACCCGAAGATTGCCATTAGCCGGGCTTTAACGGAAGTGAATCAAATTGTGCCCAATGTGCAATTTTTTAGTGACGATGGCACGACTCAATATCCACCTTCTGCCGATCCAATGGCAATTAAATGGTGGAAAACAGCTACTTTAACTAATCAATCTTATCTGGTTCCTGATAATCAAATGATGCCGAAAAAGAGTAGTGATTATCTGCAATTAGCCAGTGATGATTTACTGGAAGATGTGAAATTATGTCAGCAAATTGTGGAGAAAAATGGGTTAGAAATGTTAGTTTTAGACCAGACTCGTGCTGATGTTGGGTTGAGGGTGGCTAAGGTAATTGTTCCGGGAATACGTCATATGTGGAAGCGTTTGGGTACAGGAAGATTGTATGATGTGCCGGTGAAAATGGGTTGGTTAAAAGAGCCTTTAACAGAAGAACAATTAAATCCTTTTCCCATGTGGATGTGAGGTTTTGGGGAGAATTAAAATTAAGATTGTGTAATCTTCTCCTTTGATAAACTGCACTTTAGATCCCCTGGGTGTAAGGATGAAAGACTCTATGATATCATGTCCGTTTAAATAACCGTCATTGCGACCGAAGGGAAGCAATCCCAAAGACCTTGTGATTACGTCGTTTCACTTCGTTCCACTCGCAATGACATACTATGGGTATGCCCCCGGACATGATATGAAAGATTATTTGCGGAATGTTACCTATATTTCTACCGCAACCGAGACAGATTTAGTAATTTCCAAGTAGTGATAATTTACCCATCCCGGAATCTTGAGCAAGGAGATGTTCTTCCCTATGAAAATCTCCTTAATAGTCCCCAGGTAAATCGCATATAAGTAGGTAGGCGTAATTAAATGTAAGAAGCGAACCTCACCCCCAGCCCCTCTCCTTATTAAGGAGAAGGGTAACCTCAGGCAGGGTGAGGTTTTATGTTTAATTTTACCTAGTAACTTAGTTGGATGAATTGGGTGATATTCGCCAATTATCTCTATGGGTAGCGTTGATGGTGTTAACTACCTTGGAAGATGAACAAGCAACCCAGGAAGCTAGATATTTGTTAGCGAGAAATCAGCAAGAACAACCTCAACCAGGAAATCGCGCCATAATAGAGTTGATTGTCACAATAATGGTGTATAAGTTTGAAAATAAAAGCCGTTAAGTAATTATTAGTAGGTTCCCCATTCTCAAAGAGGTCAAGATGGTACAAATACCCGCTTTTGAAAACCAAATCCTACCCCTTAATTTGCCATCATCAATCGGATTGTACGTCACCCAAGAACAGTTTGCCCTACTGAGTGCAGCAAACCGAGATTTGCAGTTGGAAAGAACTGCACGAGGAGAATTAATTGTGAATCCGCCGACTGGTTGGGAAACTGGAGGATATAACTGGAATATTTCTGGGGAGTTGTATTTGTGGTGGCGTAGTTCTGGTGAACCGGGTTTAGCCTTTGATTCTTCTACTGGCTTTATTTTACCTAATGGTGCGACTCGCTCTCCCGATGCTTGTTGGATAAGTCAATCACGTTGGGATGGGCTGAGTGCAGAAAAAAAAGGTACTTTTGCTAATATCTGTCCCGATTTTGTGGTTGAATTACGGTCTAGTTCCGATAGAATTGAGCCGTTGCAAGAAAAAATGAGAGAATACATTGGCAATGGTGCCAGATTAGGCTGGTTACTAGATCCGCAACAGCGACGGGTGGAAATTTATCGTTGGGGTTTGGCTGTGGAAGTATTAGATAATCCTGAATCGTTGTTTGGTGAGCAAGTTTTACCAGGTTTTGGGTTGAATTTGCGTCGGGTGTGGGGTTGAAAATGGTGCTAAAATGAATTGCAATTGTACTATATAATAATTATCACAAATTGACCAATCAAGTTGCTTAAAGCTGAGACTTTTAAATTATGAAAAGATCCCAAATGGGATCTAGTAAGTAGTTAAAGACTATTGCAGCTTTCTATAACGATCATTACTTTCTAACCATCCTGGATGCCATTCCTTGTAAACATACCAACCATGATTGGGGATTTCGGCTTCCAGGCGCAACCAACCCACGTACCAATCGGGTCCAATACCAGTACCATCTTGTTTAAGCTCGATGGGAACGTTGGAGAGTTCCGTTGCTTTTAGATTGCTGACTTGGAAAGGTCCGTAAGTATCTGTATCATCTCGCTCGAAGTCATTGTACCAAGGCTTATCGAGCAACCACCAATCATTACTAGCGACCCGAAAATAAACATTGGCATCTGTACCCGCCCATTGTTTATCTCCTGTATGGATTGTCGTCTTGACTGCAGTAATGGTCGTGTTTGGATAAACGAGAAGTTGGCGATACAACCAGTCTAGTACAATTGGCTTTTGAGGGTCGCCCTGTTCGCCGACGTAACTGAGGGTAACAGTGACAGTAACGTTGCTCGGAGTTACATTTTGAATTGTAATCACTGAGTTATTCGGCTCGATAGTCTTTTGCCACGGAGTAATACTGTAGGGAATAGTCACGGGATGGGCTTGTTGCCCCCACATGACCACTATATTAGCGGGTAATTGTTGAGAGTTATCCTGGCTATTGTTGGCAATCGTGATTACATTTTGAGTTTGTGTGGTGTTTTCAAAAGAAAGCGAATTATTACCGGAATTCGATAAACGGTATTCTCGAATTGTAGTTTTTGTGCTTTGGGGACCAGACATTTCAAACTCTTGGATAAATGTTTCTGATTTAGATCCTTTTGTTTTTAGGAAAGAAGTAAGGGAATCGCTCTCTTACTTCTTTTTTACTTCAGTTAAAGTTTATTTTCAATTTTATGAAGTTGTAAGTCAAACTTCTATAAGAAGGAAAATCTCATATTAGAGCTTCTACTGGTACTAGCGTTGGTCACTGTAATTCTAGAGTTACGGGGATTGAAATCCTTAATCTCAGTATTGGGGTCATTGGCATCAAATTGTAGGCTAAAACCTCCTTCGCTACCATAACGGACGAGCAGAAGCCCCTCGTAGTTACTGCTGAGATTGTTCGCTACCATCGTGACTAGCCGTTGAGGAGTATTGGTAAGGATGAGGCTAGCGCCTTGTGGTAAAAAGTACTGCGTATTAAATTCAAAAGACTTTTCACCAGGCACATCAGCAACCAAAGTGCCACCTTGACTGAGTTCATTCAAGGAAGTATTAGTAGCAGCGCTAGCAGAATCAACTTGTACACCAAAAGAAAGTGCAACAACTAAAGCGAAGGCAACAACAGCGCCAAAGATACGTTTGAAATTCATAGTTTTCCTCAATTAAAGTTAAGTGAGCTTAGGGCGTGTCATCAATTAAATCTAGAACCCTTTCAGGACAAGGATTTAGGTGCGATAAGTTCAAAATACATCTGAACCCAGAATCCACAGCTCGTCAGGGATATACGGCTAATTGATGACAAACCCTAGGAAGATGACGAAATTTTTATTTTTGTCTTTCGCCTCTCTACTCTTAAGACGATCTCAAAAGCCAATTTCGGAATTTTTCGAGTTAGACCCAATTTTTCTCTTTCAACTCACTCCATTCAACCCACTTCAAAGCCCAAAACTCTTTTTTCCCTAACTTGTAGCCGTTGAAGTACCTCTATTGAGACAGTGATCGCTCAATAGAAAAAAGCAGTCATTAAAAAGCGATCGCATTATTGATAATTAAACAGACCTGTTAAATCTTGTTAAGGTATATTGCAAAATAAATGTCTCCCGCAACCTGGGAAGTAAATTATCAATGACACGGCGAATCACAATCCTTGTCTCGCCAATCTCCACTGTTCTTTCTGGGGTATCCTCACTTCCTACCAAATTTTATCCCGTGTCGAAGCCAGGAAAAACACAGTATGTATCAAATAATTTATAATTTGTCCACGAATTCCCAGCGATAAATCCTGGATGAGGAAGCTCTTGACAGAAGTAAAATAAACCTCTGGCGCAACTATTCCAATATCGAGTTATCGCCGCCCCAGCAGGAGTTTTCCATCCCACACCCTGCATCAAACTCTGCCAGAAAATAGACAATCTTGATAATATTGGTGAGTTTTTACTAATATTCACCACATCAGTAATATTCAACCCAACCCTCGCCTTTAACTCTTCTAAATTACTAACACTCTCTGATTTTTCTACCTTCGCCACCTCTAGTTGCAATGGGGTGGTCGAATGGCAACTAAATATAGCATTATTATTTGGAAATGGTTGAATGTTAGCTATATCACTTTCAGCCGATACAGCCTCCGTCTCCAAAATATTCTGTTCGTCTTGCTCTATTGTCTGCTGCTTTTCTCCATTTTCTTGTGGGGTAGGTGACTGACTCTCTACTGACACTGTAGTACTTACTTCCGACTCAGACCCTCGAAAATACGGACTCAAACTCTGTTTAAGCTTTTTTCGTGCCAAAGATATCCGCTTGCAGACACTTTGATAGGATATCCCTTGCTGTTCCGCAATTTCTTTATAAGAAAGCTCCTGATCAAAATGCAAAATAAACGTCTCGCGCCACTTTTCGGGTAACTCAGCGATCGCCTTTCGGATCTCAGCAGACTTCTCCTCTCTCTCCAAAACAGACTCCGGACATTCCACTGCTGCTGCGGTATTCATTTCCTCTGTATTACCCACCCATTCAAGACTTTCTACACCCGCAGCACCCCGAGAACGCTCTCTGATAATATCAATACAAAGATTACGAGTTACTTGATACAACCAGGCTTTGAAATTAGCAATTTTACCCTCGAACTTTTGCACCTTTGACCAAGCTTTCAGCATTGCTCGACTCAGAGCATCTTCCGCATCCGCTCGGTTATAATTCATCATCTTGAGACAGCAACGATAAAGCTGGTCTCGATTTTCTTGCCATCGTTGCCAAAACTTAGAAACTAAGTATGAGCTGTCACTCTCAATTAAAGCGTTGTTTCTTAAGTGTCCTCTTATACTTACTGTAGCGGTAGTCATAATAATGAATTAACAGCTCCATCTAATACGGCAACGCACATACGAGGAACGCCAATAGTTTTGAGCTAAAGAGACTCGATTCCAGGGATTTCTGGCATACTCTTAAAAAGTTCATAACTTTTGACAGTTTCAGTGTCCTACACCCCTAAGACGATCTCAAAAGGTAGTTTCGTAATTTTTTGAGTTAGAGCCAATTTTTGTGTTTCGACTCACCCCATGAAAATTACTTCAAAGCCCAAAATCCTTGTGTCAGATAACTTGTAGCTGTTTAAATACCCCTATTGATACAGCGATCGCTCAATAGAAAAAAGCAGTCATTAAAAAGCGATCGCACCTTCTCCAATCACAAACAGATGCGATCGCTCCTTTATCCCCAAACTCTACCAAATGTGCTTTCCCAAAAAAGAAAAGCGATCGCACTTTCAAAATAAAAACTCTTTTGCATCCTAACTTGTAGCCGTTTAAGTACTCCTATTGATACAGCGATCGCTCAATTATTCCCGCTTCTAGTAATAGCTGACGCTCCTCAACTCTGTCTTTACGGTTCAACTGCAATAATCGAATCGTAACCCGGCCAATAGGCGTTAAAGGCACAAATTCAGCCCCACTCAGCCGAAAATGCCCATTCCATTGATTTAAACGAGGATGGTACAAAGGGGCAATTTCTCCCGTTTGTGGATCAACCGAAGCCAGATCGCTTCCCTTGTATTTGTTACATAGCGTACAAGATAGAGCTAAATTTTCCGCTTCAGTCTGTCCACCGTGTTTTTCCGCAATAATATGGTCAATTTCATGGGGTGCAAAAGTAGCCGCATCAGGAATCAAACAATATTCACAACAACCCTTTGCTCGTTCATAAACCTGTTTTCGTAGAGCGACAGGAATATAAGTTTTGCTCATTGGGGGTGAGAGTCCTTAAGTTTCAAAAATGCTCTAGCTTTAGCCATTCTCACGATATGCTCTAAATATTGATAATGTTGCCATAGTTGTTCCTCGGTGGGAGTCAAACCCACCGTCCGATTTTTCTCTAACAGCATAGACAACTGAGTTTGTAAAGCTTCTGAAGGACGTAGAGCAATAATAGCCTCAGGCGTGGGGAGACTTGCCAAAAATTCTAAAACTTCAGCCATACTGGAAAAACCTTCTTGAGTCATGGCATTAAATTCTCGCAACCCTAACGCTAGGATTTGAGGTAGCTGCTCTTCAAAGGGTTGAAGCTGAGTGACAAATTCATCCGGTAGCTCAAAGGTCACTTGCATTGGCTTTTCTTTCTGGACTAATTCTGGAGTTTAATCTATTCTAGTCTCTCAATCAGAAAAAGCAGTCAGCAAAAAAGCAATCCCAGAGTCAGACTGGCATAATGAGGAAGAAAAAGTAAAGGTCAAACAATACCATCAGAAAAATTTACCCTCGCAAGGTGGGCAATGCCCACCCTACAATTACACCCGTGCTAATACTGGCTCGCTAGCAGTATCATTTACAGAGCTTTCCTCCGACTGGGTACAGTAGATTTCACAGGAATTATTGGGACTTTCAATTAACTTAACTTTGTAAAGTTGAGCACCCAACCCTTGAATTGGCGATCGCAATAAGTTACTAATGTACAAGGCTATATTCTCAGCAGTAGGTACGACTTGAGCAAAGAAAGCAATATCCTTATTTAAAAAGGTATGGTCAAATGGCTCAACTACATAATCTTCAATCACTTGGTTGAGTGCGCCTAAATCCGCAATCATGCCTGTACGGGGGTCGATTTCCCCTTTGACGGTAACTTCTAGGTGATAATTATGTCCGTGTCCGTGGGGACGGGCACATTTACCGTAAATTTCAAAGTTCTTTTCCTCACTTAGCTCATTGGAAGCCAGGCGGTGAGCTGCACTAAAGTGAGTGCTAACTGTTAAATATGATTCCATACCGTTTCCCATATAATCTGCCCAAAGTTCAGGATGTTCAAATAATTGCACGCGGACTAGGGGTAAGTAGGGTGCTAAACGCTGCCAAATTACCCTGGCAATATTTTCTGTGGTTGGTAAGGTTTGTTGAAATTCTGACCACACATCATTAAGGTAAGAAAAGTCTAATTGACTAGTAACTTCTTTCCTAATTACGTGCTTAACGTCAGATAAATTCAATACCATGCCATATTCATCTAATTCCCCCGCCATAGAAATAAATAATACATAGTTATGTCCATGACCGGGAAATTTGGAGCAAGCACCGAATTTTTCAATATTCTCGGCTTCGCTGATTTCTGGCAACCAATACCGATGGCTTGCCGAAAATTGAGCGCGGCGGTTCACTATACATTGCATGGGTAAGCTGGGAATAGAATTTAAAAATTCTTAATGTTTTGCTGTTACTAGGATAAACTAATTCTGACACGGAAGTATATGGGGAGTGTGGGGAGTAGGGGTGGGGTTTCCCTGCCCGATGTTAATAGTGATAGTGGTTACTTGGGAAAGTTTAAAATGGTATGAGGATGTAATTGGGCGGGATTGGAGGTATTTCCATGAATTATCAGATTATTTATGATGGTAATTGCAACCTATGTGTTAACTTGGTGCGATCGCTAGAAACATTAGACCAAGGAAAATTATTTAGTTACATTCCCATGCAAGATGAGCAAACCTTGGCACGATGGGGAGTGACATCCCAAGATTGCGAAATGGGGATGATTTTGATTGATGGTAATGCTCCAAACAATCGTTGGCAAGGTAGTGATGCGGCGGAGGAAATTGGTCGGTTATTACCGATGGGTAGGGTATTCGTGGATGCTTATCGAGCTTTACCTGGAATCAAAAATTTAGGGGATAAAGTATATGCACACATCCGCGATAACAGATATGACTTGTTTGGGAAACGAACTACTACCTATAAATCGAATTTTTGTAGTGATGGCAATTGCAAAGTGTAAAACAATCATTTTTTCCCGATTCAAATAAATGGAATTTCTCACTTTTTTCTTTCCCCCTGCACCCTGCTCCCCTGCACCCCTGCTTCCTGTTTATGACTATTTGTCACTGTTCTATTCATTTGAGGCTTCCAGGCTGATACAATCATCCCCTGATTATGAACATCAATCATCGTCAGTCATTGTAAATCGCCCTCAGGATAAATCATGCCCGTTGAAGCTTGGACAATTGTTTTTGTCATTATCTCCTTTATTCTCTACCTCTACATAGGTTGGCGTTCCCGAGTTAAAGATAGCAAAGGCTTTTTTGTTGCAGATCAAGGTGTACCAGCAATTGCTAATGGTGCCGCTACGGCTGCTGACTGGATGTCTGCGGCTTCCTTTATTTCAATGGCGGGGATTATCTCTTTCCTGGGTTATGATGGCTCCATTTACCTCATGGGTTGGACGGGGGGATTTGTACTGTTAGCATTGCTATTAGCTCCCTATCTACGCAAATTTGGTAAGTATACCGTTCCCGATTTTGTAGGCGATCGCTATTACTCTAATGTAGCCCGTTTGATAGCGGTGGTTGCGGCGATTTTTGTCTCTCTCACCTATGTAGTCGGACAAATGCGGGGGGTGGGAATTGTGTTTAGCCGCTTTCTCCAGGTAGATGTGGGTACGGGGGTGGTAGTTGGGATGGTAATTGTTGCCTTTTTTGCGGTTTTGGGAGGAATGAAAGGCATTACCTGGACTCAAGTTGCCCAATATACGGTATTAATTATTGCCTATTTAATCCCAGCAGCAGCCATTGCAGGGAATTTAACGGGGAATCCCATCCCTCAGTTAGCTTTTGCTGGTAGTGATATTGTCGATAAACTCAATCAGGTGCAGTTGGATTTGGGGTTCTCGGAATATACTAAACCCTTTGCCAATAAATCTCAGTTGGATGTGCTATTAACTACCATTGCGCTGATGGTGGGGACGGCAGGATTACCCCATGTTATCGTCCGCTTTTATACGGTTAAGTCCCCCCGTGCTGCTAGATATTCTGCGGGTTGGGCCTTACTTTTCATTGCCTTACTTTATACCACTGCCCCCGCTCTGTCTGCCTTTGCTCGCTACAACCTGATAGATAATTTACACAATAAAACTACTACTGAAATCCAGCAACTAGACTGGGCGCAAAAATGGGAGAATACTAAACTTTTAGCCTTCTCCGACCGAGATAATAATGGACGGATTGAACTCAAACCTAATAAAGAGACAAACGAAATTAAAATTGACCGAGATATTATTGTTCTTTCCACCCCAGAAGTGGCAAATTTACCACCTTGGATTATTGCTTTAGTCGCAGCAGGGGGACTCGCCGCTGCCTTATCTACCGCCTCGGGGTTATTACTAGTAATTTCCAGTTCCATCGCCCATGACGTTTATTACCGCTTGATTAACCCTGGTGCTTCCGAATCCCAACGGGTAATGGTGGGTCGAATTATGGTAGGATTTGCCATTGCCATCGCTGGTTATTTTGGTGTCAATCCTCCTGGTTTTGTGGCGCAGGTGGTGGCTTTTGCCTTTGGTTTAGCAGCAGCCAGCTTTTTCCCGGTAATTGTCCTGGGTATATTTGACAAGCGTACCAACCGAGAAGGGGCAATTGCCGGGATGATTGTGGGTTTGGTATTTACCACTATTTACATTGCTGGTGTGAAATTTTACGGTATGTCTCCCTGGTTTTTTGGGGTTTCTCCGGAGGGTATTGGCACTATTGGGATGTTGCTGAATTTTATCGTTACTTTGGTGGTTTCTAGACTCACACCACCGCCGCCGTTAGAAGTGCAGGAAATGGTGGAGTTTTTGCGCTCTCCAGAGGATGGAGTTCCCGCACTTGCAGATATTGGTGAGGATGAGTTGGATTAAGATTAAATGAGGTGCGTTGTTGTAGAGCGCAGCGCACCAATCATGGTTAACTATGTTTGCATATTACTCCTCTATTGATTGATATAGCAGCCCTAAGGATTGAA
>JAAUYD010021220.1_pt1 | contig 10206 bp, 9 predicted proteins | sample 7278101 | NCBI WGS metagenome assembly JAAUYD01 (sample SAMN14350128, study PRJNA611818) | marine sediment metagenome | isolation source: surface marine sediment (0.6m) | place: French Polynesia: Moorea | collected 2018-08
AATGCCATAACAATGTGTTTGTAGAGGATCAATCCCACTGCAACGATGATTAAGCCTATTAAGAATATTTCAATGCTACGCACCCAATTTGGCGGATTCCAACCCGGAATCAAACCTGTAAGATAATCCGTAATATTATCAGAAAATGCATAGGCTGACGCTCCGATAATCACCGCAGTAGCCAAACTAATTAATATGGGTATAACAAAATACTTCCAGAGTCTCAGCTTTGAAATTAAGCCAAATGAATCAGCATATGCTTTTAAACCGGTTAAAATATTTTTGATCATACCAAATTTGACTATGCATCGAACAAAAAGTTACGCTTACCCTTTGTATTCTTTAACAGCATCGATAAATGCTTTCGCATTCTCAACGGGAATATTGGGTAAAATGCCATGGCCCAAATTCACGATGTACCTATCTTTTCCGAATTCATCAATCATCTGGTGCACCATTTTTTTAATTACTTCAGGTGGAGATAATAATCGTGACGGGTCGAAATTTCCCTGCAAAGTTACTTGCCCTCCCGATAAATATCGAGCATTTCTTGCCGAACAAGTCCAGTCCACACCCAGCGCCGATGCGTTGCTTTTAGACATTTCGTTCAAGGCGAACCAGCATCCCTTACCAAAAGTAATAACTGGAGCGTCGTCTTTCAATGCTTCAATGATCTGATTGATGTATTGCCATGAAAATTCCTGGTAATCGGTAGGCGACAACATACCCCCCCAAGAGTCAAATATTTGAACAGCATTACATCCGGCAGCAACTTTGGCCTTTAAATAGGCTATTGTAGTATCAGTAATTTTCTGAAGTAATTCATGTGCAGCTTTGGGTTGCATAAAACAAAATGCCTTGGCCTTATCGAAATTTTTAGAGCCCTGCCCTTGCACGACATAACATAAGATCGTCCAAGGAGAACCTGCAAATCCTATTAATGGAACCTCATCATTAAGTTTTTCTTTGGTGGCCTTAATCGCCTCCATCACATAGCCTAATTCATGATGAACATCGGGAATCACAGTGTTATCGACACCTTGTTGATCACGAACGGGATTTGGTAAATAGGGCCCAAAATCGGGTTTCATCTGAACTTCAATATTCATGGCTTGCGGAATCACCAAAATATCAGAAAATAAAATAGCGGCATCCATCCCAAAACGGCGAATGGGTTGCACCGTGATTTCTGAGGCCAATTCAGGTGTTCGGCAACGTGTAAAGAAGTCATACTTCTTACGGATTTCCATGAACTCGGGTAAATAACGACCCGCCTGGCGCATCATCCAGACCGGTGGTCGATCTACTGTTTCTCCATTCAGAGCTTTTAGAAATAAATCGTTTTTTATCATAGTTCTATCCCATTACAATGGGAACCTTTTTAATTATTCAATAAATTCAAATTCCTTATCCGTAAGCGGGATTTTCACAATATGGTAGGGTTGCGTAAGAATCATCGTAGCAAAATCGGTCGGTCCGGGAGCTGTTCGTTGAATTACTACGAGTACTTTATCATCTTTTTCAACGATACTTTTAATTTCTATACTAAAACCTCCGGTATTTCTCTGTTGATCGAAACAGGCCACCACCATTTCCTTTGAAAAATCAATGGGTAATTCCTGAAAATTCTCTGACACTTTGTTAACAGTATTCATCTGAATAACCAGCGCATTCCAATCTCCATTAGAATTAATGATAAGGTTCGCTTTTTGGATGTCTTCTTCACCCGCTCCATGGAGTTCTCCTTTGGCAATTGTTTTCATAGTCATTTGTTCTATTCCTTTCTTCGGACATGTAGTCAGAACAATAGTTAGAACTATATAGAAAATAATTTTCATGATACCTTATAATTTAGAAACCGCCTCCATCGCCTTGTCAATTGCTTTTGAAGTTTTTTGTATGTCTCTATTGCTTAACGCGGATGATAGGAACCATGCTTCAAATTGCGAAGGTGGTAAAAAGATGCCATTACGGATCATCTCCCAAAAGAAAGTGGCAAATTTTTTGGTGTCACACTGCTGTGCTTCTTCAAAATTTGTGACCTGCGCATTGGTAAAGAATGGATTGATCATGGAACCGAAATGATTTACCGTAATAGCAACGCCATGCTTTTTTGCTTTTTCTTTTAAGATTACTTCAAGAATGCCGGCAAGTTCTTCAAATCGTTGATACGGATTTTGTTTTTGCAGTTCGGTTAAAGTGGCAATTCCGCCTGCCATCGCTATAGGATTTCCACTTAAGGTACCTGCTTGATACATTCCACCAAGGGGAGCTACCTGCTCCATAATTTCATTTCTGGCACCGTACGCCCCTACCGGAAAACCACCACCGATCACTTTACCTAAACAAGTGATATCGGCCTGGATACCCAATAATTCCTGCGCACCTCCGAATTTTGATCGAAAACCCGTCATAACCTCGTCAGCAATTAATACTGCATCATTCTTTTGAGCAAGTTCTTTGAGCTGCTGAAGAAAGCCATCATTTGGCACCACCACACCCATATTTCCTCCTATGGGTTCTATAATGATTCCGGCGATGTCTTTGTGCTTATTAAAGTGTGCTTTAACACTTTCTATATCGTTATAATTGGCAATCAAGGTATTTTGCACTGCACCCTCAGGAACACCCTTACTGCCTGGTAAACTTAAGGTCGCCAATCCTGAGCCTGCAGCTACTAATAAAGCATCCTGATGACCATGGTAGCAGCCTGAAAATTTGATGATTTTATCTTTTCCCGTAAAGGCCCGCGCTAAACGGATGGCACTCAAAACGGCCTCTGTACCAGAGCTTACGAAGCGAATCTTATCCATTCCCGGAAAAGCATCACAGATAATCTTGGCAAGTTTGATTTCATTTTCAGTTGAAGCACCAAATGAATACCCGTTTTCCAAGGCTTTTTGAACAGCTTTTTGCACTTTCTTATGGCGATGCCCTAAAACCATAGGGCCATAAGACAGTACATAATCAATATATTCATTACCATCTACATCAACTATTTTACTGCCTTTCGCTTTCTTAATGAATAACGGATTGCCACCCACAGAAGCAAAGGCACGAACAGGTGAATTCACGGCTCCAACGAGATTTTTTAATCCTTTTTTATAGAGTAATTGTGAGTTGTTAAATTCCATTTTTTAATTTTTGGCTAGTAATTTTGCGGCTTCCTTTGCAAAATACGTAATTATAATGTCTGCACCTGCTCTTTTCATTGACAATAGGCTTTCCAGCATTACTTTTTCTCCATCGATCCAGCCTTTTCCGGCAGCAGCTTTTACCATGGCATACTCACCACTTACATTATAACAAGCTATAGGCCTATCAAAATTATTCTTCAAGTCTCGAATAATATCCAAATAAGATAGTGCCGGTTTTACCATTAAAATATCCGCACCCTCGGCATCGTCAAAAGTAGCTTCTCGCAGTGCTTCATCGCGATTGGCCGGATCCATTTGATACGTTCTTCGATCACCAAAACTCGGAGCAGAATCTGCAGCATCCCGAAATGGGCCATAAAACGCCGAAGCATATTTCACCGAATAGCCCATAATTGGCAAATTTGGGTAGCCTGCGCTATCAAGGCTTTCGCGAATCATTGTCACGGTTCCATCCATCATTCCCGATGGGGCCACCATATCAACCCCTGCCTTGGCGTGCGAAATTACCTGCTTGGCAATATTTACCAGTGTTGCATCATTATCCACATCATTATCATGGATAATACCGCAGTGGCCATGCGATGTGTATTCGCAAAAACATACATCAGTTATTACATATAAATCAGGATAATGCTGCTTTATAAATCGAATAGCATGTTGAATGATTCCACTGTCATTCCAGGTTTCCGTACCTTCGTCATCCTTTTTTGCAGGAATTCCAAAAAGTAAGACCGCTGGGATATTCAATGCCACAACTTCATCAAGTTCCTTTGAAATTCTATCTAAGGAATAGCGTTTAATGCCCGGCATCGATGCAATTTCGGTTTCAATATTCTGGCCCTCCTCAATAAATAAAGGGTAGATAAAATCATCTACTGACAATTTGGTCTCTCTAACCAAACGGCGAATGTTTTCTGTCTTACGTAGTCTTCTGGTTCTAAACATAATGCAGGTTTACGAGTTCAATTACGCTTTCTACCGTCGGTACTTTAGCAACCTGTACATGTTTAAAATGTTTTCTTGCTTCAGTTGCAGTAGTTTCACCAATACAGAAAGCAATTTTGTCAGCACTATTTTCTCGCAGGTAACTTTGTACTGTTGACGGGCTGTAAAATAAAATTCCGTCTACATCATTTTTCATTTCAATTGGATCAAGTATCGCCTGATATGCCTCCACTTCATTTACTGTAATTTCATTTTCAGCTAAAATACTTGGCAATTCATCACGACGTAGATCGCCACAAAAGAAAGTAACAACGTCGCCATTCTTTAGTTCATCTTTTAAATATTCTGCCAATTTATGGGCATTTTTTGCTGAATGCTCTACCTTACCAATTCGTTGCTCGATCAATTTTTTTGTACGACGGCCTACGCAATAAATAGTTTTGAATTGCAGCTCATCGGCAGAAAAACTATTGAGTAATGACTCCACAGCATTTTTACTTGTGATAATCACATTTTCGATTTCATTTTTTATAACTTTCGGTGCTATCCTGTTAAAGCGTACTTTCACAAAATCACTGCTTTCAACAGCAATAGTAGTATTGAAAAGGTCTTCTTGCGCTTTTGATAATTTCTTTGTTGAGAATAGTCTGATTTCTTTCTCTATGGCACCTGCGTCTTCCGCCATAATCTGTCTACCACCTCTTTCAATGACTTCACCGGCACAATATCTACCAACAGTTCTCCAGTCTTTTAGCTTAGCAGTTTTTTTGACTTCAATTTTCTTAGTACCGTCCAAACTAAGTAATACTCCTTTGAAATGTACCTGATTTTCCTTGATGTATGCTAAAGCTCCTATAGGCGCGGTGCAACCACCTTCCAAAATACGCAAAAATTCACGTTCAATTGTGGTGCATATCTCTGTTTCTTCATCGTTTAGTTTTCCACAAGCTTCTCGAACGTACTCATTCTCTTCGAGGGCGGCTATCATAATGGCGCCTTGAGCGGGTGCAGGAATCATCCATCCTAGCTGTACTGAATTTTCTGGCTTTTTGTTGATACGCTCTAATCCGGCAGCGGCAAAAATAGCACCGTTCCAATTATTGGATGCTAATTTTTCCAATCGGGTATTCACATTTCCGCGTAAGCCAACAACAGAATGTGAAGGGTATCTATTTAGCCATTGTGCTTTTCTACGCAGGCTTCCAGTGGCTATTACCCCTTCTCTTTGTGCCAAAAACTCCTCATTATTATTGTAGACTAAGAGGTCATTGTTATTTCCTCTTTTCAAAACAGCTGCTTGTACAATTCCTTCAGGCAATGCTGTTGGTACATCTTTCAAGGAATGAACCGCAATATCAATATCATCATTCAACATAGCGATATCAAGATTCTTTGTAAAGATTCCGGTAATGCCAAGTTCATATAAAGGTTTGTCTAAAACAAGGTCACCGGTAGACTTAACGGGCACCAAAGCCGTTTTATAACCCAAATATTCAAGCTGATGCTGTACTGTTTTTGCCTGCCAAAGTGCCAACTCACTATCGCGGGTGCCTATTCTGATGGTGGCGCTCATTAATCGGCTTTTTCTAATTGAAAAACTTTTGAGATGAGTTCAATGCTTTCGCCAGAACTGTTGTCTTCCTTGAGGTGATTGGCAAAGTGTTTTGTAATCTTTTGAATAATACGATCTGATAAGACCTTTGCCTGGTCTTCGTTAAAATTTACTTGTTTTTTTCGCTGATAATCAATCTCTTGCGATTGAATTTCTTCAAGCTTAGATTTTAGGGCTTTGATTGTTGGTGCAAATCTGCGGGTCTCCAGCCAGGCATCAAACTCTTGCTGCACCTCTTTAATGATCAACTGAGCTTGAGGAATATGCTGTTTGCGCTTTTCAAGGGTTTCATCCGTCATTTGAGATAAATGGTCTAAGTGCACCAAAGTTACATTTGGTAATTCATTTACCTCTTTTGAAACATTTTTTGGAATGGACAAATCCAGAATCAACAGTTCTTTATCAGCAGCTAATAATTCTTTGGTAATAGTTGGACTTTGCGCCCCTGTGGCTACGATCAAAATATCAGTTTGATCAATTTCTTTGGAGAGTTCGCTGTAATCTTTTACGACCAAATTTAACTTTCCGGCCAGTTGTTCGGCTTTGTCTTTGGTTCGGTTGATAAGTGTGATATGGCTATTTTGTGTATGCTTAACCAGGTTTTCACAGGTATTTCTTCCAATCTTACCCGTTCCAAATAAGAGAATATTTTTATTTGAAATATCCCTAACAGTATTGAGAATATATTGCACAGATGCAAAGGATACCGAGGTAGCGCCGGTCGATATAGCCGTTTCATTTTTGATACGCTTGCTCGCCTGAATCACTGCATTGACCAGGCGTTCTAAGAAGGCATTGATTAAGTGGTGCTTTTGCGACAACTTGAAGCTTCGCCTTAACTGGCTGATAATCTCAAAATCTCCAAGAATCTGACTATCCAAGCCGGTGCCAACATTAAATAAATGATCAATTGCCTCATTGTTTTTATGTATGTAAGCCACTGTTTGGAATTCTTCAACAGTACCAACCGTATTCTGACATAACAATTGAATCAATTGGAAAGGATGCTCTGCAAAACCATAAATTTCTGTTCGATTGCACGTAGATATGGTAATAATTTCTTCGATACCTGATTGTCGAGCTTGTTGCAGAAGTAGGCTTTTGGAATTAGCATCGAGGGAGAATTTACCTCGAATTTCAGCATTGGCCTTTTTATAACTTAGACCAACACAATAGAAAGTAGTATGTTTTGAAATATTATAACGCTTCATGAACCGTTGAATTCGTGGACAAAAATAGAAGTAGCGTTATTAAAAAAACAACGCTACAGGTTTTTTTTACAACGTTATAGGTTTTTAAAGGTGCAATAAATGATAAAAATCATAAAAAGCCTTATTTTTGCTTCAAAATAGGGGCTTTCACTCCATTTAATTTAGATTGATTCTAAATAGAGCGCATGAATTCAAGTACAAATAAAGATATTAAAAGTATCGCTACAGGTTCAGAAAGTGAGTACTGTCTTGACGATGGTTTTTTCCTACTCCAACTTCAAAATAATACAAAGAAGGCACAACAGGTTGTGCGTGAAATAGATAGCAGTTTTATTCAATTTCATTACTGTTTAAAGGGAGCTTCTAAATTCTGGTTCAACGATGGGCGCTATGCCTTTGATGTGATTGAAGAGCATTCATTACTCTTGTATAACCCTCAACGTGATCTACCATTAAATTTAGAGTTGCAACCGAATTCTTGGATGGTTTCAATTCTCATCTCCATTAAAAAATTCCATTCTTTATTCTCACAGGAAGCTGATTACATTCACTTTTTAAGTGAGGATAATAAAGATAAAAAATACTATGACTCAAAACCAATTTCGCCAATGATGGTGGTGGTTTTAAATCAGATAGTTAGCAATAATGTACATCACTCCATTAAAAGCTTATACTTAAAAGGTAAGGTTTATGAATTATTAAGCCTTTACTTTAATCGCAGTGAAGATGCTGACATCGAACAATGTCCATTTTTAGTCGACGAACAAAACGTATTGAAAATACGCAAGGCAAAAGATATCATTATTAGTCGAATGGCAGAACCTCCAGGATTACAAGAATTGGCAAATGAAGTAGGCCTTACTCTTAAAAAACTAAAAGAGGGTTTTAAGCAGATCTATGGTGATTCTGTCTATAGCTTTTTATTTGATTATAAAATGGAATATGCTCGTAAATTATTAGAATCCAATAAATTAAATGTAAATGAAGTGGGTCACAAAATAGGGTACAGTACCTCAAGTCATTTTATTGCAGCCTTTAAAAAGAAATATGGAACCACCCCAAAAAAGTACATTCAATCAGTTATTTCAAATTAAAGTTTAATTAAAAAATAGTTCCCATTTTCACGGGAAGAACACATGAAGAAAGGAATATTACTCGTAAACCTTGGATCACCAGATAGTACCAAAATCAAAGACGTAAGAAAGTATTTAGATGAATTTTTAATGGATGAGCGTGTCATCGACATTCCATATTGGAAACGCTTTCTGCTCATTAAAGGCATCGTCCTAAATACACGTCCGAAAAAATCAGCAGCTGCATATAAAAAAATATGGTGGGATGAAGGTTCACCGCTCGTCGTTATTTCAGAACGCTTTAAAGAAAAAGTAGCTCAGAAATTACATATCCCTGTGGCGCTTGGTATGCGCTATGGTTCTTTAAGCATCAAAAAAGGTATTCAAGAATTAGTCGACCAGGGGGTGGAAGAAATATTGTTAGTACCGCTTTATCCGCACTATGCAATGAGCTCTTATGAGACTGTAGTTGAAAAAGCAAAGCAGGTGAACAGAGATGAATTTCCAAATATAAAAATGGATATTCTACCTGTTTTCTATAACAATAAAGACTACATAAAAGCTTTGGCTGCTAATATTAAAAGACATCTTGAAGGGTTTGACTATGATCATGTTCTATTTTCCTACCATGGCATCCCCGAAAGGCATATTTATAAATCTGACACCACAAAATCACATTGTAAAATAGATGGCAGTTGCTGCGAAACGGCATCTAAAGCACATCGAACATGTTACCGTCATCAATGTTTTGAGACCACTAAGGCAGTTGTTAAAGAGCTGGAACTGGATGAAGGTAGCTATAGCAATTCCTTTCAGTCGCGTTTGTTAAAAGACCCCTGGCTCAAACCATATACCGATTTTGAATTGGAAAAGTTCCCTAAAGAAGGAAAGAAAAAATTAGCTGTGATCACCCCGGCATTTGTATCCGACTGTCTCGAAACCTTAGAAGAAATCGCTATGGAAGGTAAAGAAGAATTTCTAGAGGCCGGCGGTACAGAGTACAAATATATACCTTGTTTGAATGATAATGATGAGTGGGTAGAAGTCATGGTCGATTGGATTGAACAGTGGCAGGAAAAAGCGGTTTTAGCGTAGATGGATTTTCTTAACCTCAAAGCGCTCCATATCATTTTTGTAATTACCTGGTTTGCAGGTTTATTTTATATCGTGCGGCTTTTCATTTACCATGTGGAAGCGGAAGAAAAACCAGAACCCGATAAAAGCATTTTGCAAAAGCAATACAAACTAATGAGCAAACGCTTATGGTTTATCATCGCATGGCCATCGGCAGTTTTAGCCAGTATTTTCGCTTTTTGGATGCTGTACGAAAATCCGACCTATCTGGAAATGCCATGGATGCATGTAAAACTAGGGTTTGTCGGATTACTTTATATATACCATTTGCTATGTCATAAAATATACACCGAGCTTCAAATGGATATCATTAAATATTCTTCCAATAAGCTCCGTATCTGGAATGAAGTAGCTACCATTATTCTCTTTGCCGTGGTTTTTTTAGTAACGCTAAAAAATGCCGTGAACTGGATCTATGGGGTTGTAGGTCTCGTACTATTTTCAGTACTATTAATGCTGGGTATTAAATTCTACAAAAGATTGCGAAATAAGACTGATTTAAGATAACCTTAACGAGCAAATTACTTCAAAAAACAGTCTTTTCAGTATTTTTAGAACTCAGTAAATTAAGATAAATATGATGCCTAAAAAATTGATACTAAGATTTGCCACGCTATTTATTTGTGTTCATACGCTATCCTTTGGTCAACGAATCGATGGCATTGTATTAGACAAAGAAACGAATAAGCCCATTGAAGGTGTTCATGTCTATTTTAAGAATGAAATTGAGAGTTCCATAACAAATAAGAAAGGTGTATTTCGACTTAATAGAAATCGCACGAATAAAAAATCAGATTCCATATACTTTTCTCATGTCAGTTATGTTAATAAAAATATCTTGATAAAGGATTTTCTGAAAAGTGCCAAGACTGTTTATATGACCCAGTCGATTAATAAGTTGAGTGAAGTAAGTGTTCGATCGGATAAAAAATTAAAAGAAAGAATTGCCTTCGAAAAATTACCGCAACTAGAGGACGGACTTACAGGTTTTGGTTCAATTATTCTAGGAAATAAAATTTATGTCATCGGAGGAGATAACTCGAAAACAGTGGATGGAAATTTGAAGACATTTA
>JAAUYD010262560.1_pt1 | contig 10205 bp, 7 predicted proteins | sample 7278101 | NCBI WGS metagenome assembly JAAUYD01 (sample SAMN14350128, study PRJNA611818) | marine sediment metagenome | isolation source: surface marine sediment (0.6m) | place: French Polynesia: Moorea | collected 2018-08
AGCGGAAAACCTTTTTGGTCGGGAGGTTTTTCAACATCTGCTGAACGTATTTATCGAAAATGGCGGTACGTTCTTTCCGAATGACAAAGTACTCATTCACGATCTTGGCTGCTTGATCATCCGTAAGCGTCTCATAAACGGAGGCGTAGGCCAGGATCAATTTGGCGGAACGCTCGTTGACCACGAAAAGCTCTTCCTGAAGTTTGTCGAAAAGAGGCCAGAAGGCTTCTCCTTCTTCTTTTGTGAATTCAACGTTTTCCATCACTAGCAGTTTCTTCTGGTCAAACATGATCTTTTTGCGCAGATCATCGGTTTCATCTGCCAGGCACACGAAAGGCAGCAACAAAATTGTTAAGATGACAAACGTAGCAATTGTTTTTCCGTTTCGCATGATGGATTCTCCTTCTTTTTTCAAGTATTTAATACAAGAGTCATCAAATAATCGGCATTCTGGGAAAAGTGTCCGATCAGGCAGCCGCCTCCAAAGGCGTGATGGTGATGACCACCCGACGGTTCTGCTGCCTGCCGTCTTCCGTACCGTTGTCCGCCACCGGCGCAGTCTGCCCGAACCCAATGGTTTCAATGCGTGAAGGGGCCACACCTGCACGTACCAGGACAAGTTTGACGTTGTTGGCGCGGTGCTCGGAAAGCTGCTGGTGAAATTTCGCGGAACCGGTGCTGTCGGTGTGGCCGGCAATCATGATTTCCGTTTCCGGGTATTTTTTTAAAACCTCCCCTACTTTCTGGATCTGTGCTTCCGCACCCGGTTTGATGCTGGATGATCCCACATCAAACAATACATCCGAGCCCATGGTGACGGCCAGAATGTCGGCATGCCGTTCTACCCTGGCAGCTTCCACAGCCGCCATCTGCCGCCTCATCTCGGCTTCCTGCTCGTCCATCCGCCGGCCTGTTTCGTAGCCGTAAATCCCACCTACCACGGCGCCGATCCCGGCTCCCAGCAGCGTCGCCTGGGTATTGCCACCGATGAGCTGACCCAGCAGGGCGCCTCCGGCCGCCCCGATGCCGGCTCCGACGCCGCCTCTTCTCTTTGCATGGCTGCCGGACGTCGCACAACCTGTGACGATCAGCAGCATGATCATCAGTACAGCTGTTTTTTTCATAATGCTCTCCTTTGGCTGATATGGCATATCATTCATAATGACTCAATATAAGGAATAAAAGGTGAGATTCAAGACAAGAAGAGGGGGGGCATCGCTTGAATAGTGTATGAGTCACGTGCATCATCCCTTTTTATTAACTATTCAATCCAATGAACAAATCGGCAAATTGTTTGGATTGAGTTATTCAGTGGTCCGTCATGCGGTCAAATCGGCGAAAACTCAAGTGGCCAAAAAAAAGAAGGAGGGATCAAAGGCTCGATCAACTTAATTCATCACTCACGCTTTGACCCCGCATTCCTGCATGGGTTTTAACAATGCCGAACCTGTGATAGCTATAGTAGAAAATCCGTTCTAAACCTCAACGGAAGACTTTTGATCGGGTAATCTCGCTTTGCGCCAATATAAAGCGCTTTTATAAAACCGCAATCGGCGCTGACATTTCACTGGCCGATAAAGTTCTGGCGTTTTAGCCGGCCGGTATTGCTTTGGTTCTTTCCCGCAGGGTTTGCAGCAAATCTTCGGGCTTCCTGTTCCTGAGGATCTGTCGGAACTGATCGCGGTAGTTTTGGACCATGCTAACGCCTTCGATCACGACATCATAACCCCGCCATTGACCGGATCTATCCGTCAACCGGTAAAACAGGGGGATTCTTTTATTGTCTGTCGTGATAATATAACTTTCAACTTCCATCCTGCCCCTACCGAGTTCGGTCTCTTTACCGAATTCGATTTTCTCGCTGGTATAGGCCAGAATCCGGTCGGCATAGATGTTTTGGAGAAGCTGCTCAAAAAGAGCCACGAATTCCTTTTGCTGATCCGGCGAAAAATTTCTCCATTCCCGTGCCAGGGCGCGCCGCGACAGCTCCTGCCAGTCAAACACCTCATTTGTGATGGCGCGGATCTCATTTATCTGGGCGTCCCGATCCAATGCTTGAAATTCCGGGCTTTGCATTTTGGCCAACATCTTGTTGATATTCGCTTCAACCGTGTCCTTTGCACCGCCGGCCAGGACTTTCACCGGCAGAATCAACAAAACAGCCAAAAAAATGATTTTCAGTCCGATAAGTTTCATTTTCATCAGTCTTTCTCCCATCAAATACTTAGTTTCGCATCCAAATCTGCTCAATATAAATTTGCGTTAATGATGGTTTCGTAAAAAATCTTAAAAATATCTCCTGATGTCATTCCCGCGAAGGCGGGAAACCAGTGTTTTCAAATAGTTCTGGATGCCTGCCTTCGCAGAGCCTGCCCCTGCGGAGGCAGGGGCATGACGGAGTTGAGGACTTTTTGCAAGTTTGTCAGAATTGATGTTTAACAATATCCTGAATAAACCAATCAACCAATTAACCAAGGTTTACAACAAAGGAGCTTTAAAATGAGTGAAAAAATCATCGTGACTGCTGCACTGACCGGTGCTATTCACACCCCCACCATGTCTGAGCATCTGCCCATTACACCCGATGAAATTGTTGAAGAAGCCCGACGGGCCACTGAGGCGGGAGCATCGGTACTTCACATCCATGCGCGCGATCCTGAAAATGGGCAACCTACATCCGACATTGACCTTTTCGGCGGCATTTTGTCGGAGGTAAAAAAGAAATCCGACGTTATCATCTGCACCACTACCGGTGGTGGACTCGGTATGACCGCAGAACAACGGGTCTCCGTCGTTAAAGCATACAGCCCGGAACTGGCTTCATTAAATGCCGGATCCATAAACTTCGGCCTTTTTCAGGTGATGGACAAAATTAAGGAATTTAAATACGATTGGGAAGCCCAGTATCTTGATATGACTGAAGATTTTATATTTCCAAACACATTTAAGACCCTGCGTGAATTCGCCACTTTTTTCAGCGAAGAAGAAACAAAACCGGAATTTGAGATTTACGATGCCGGCATGCTCAACAATCTGGCCTTTCTGATCGAAAGGGGACATATTCAAAAACCGGTTTATCTGCAATTCGTGCTGGGAATTCTGGGAGGCATGCAGGCAACTGTCAACAACCTGGTTTTTTTGCTCAATTCGGCCAAGGAAATTCTTGGCAATGAATTTGTCTGGTCGGTTTGTGCGGCCGGGCGGCATCAGTTTAAAATGTGTAATCTGGCCCTGTTAATGGGCGGCAATACCAGAGTGGGTCTGGAGGATAACCTCTACCTCGAAAAGGGGAGAATGGCCAAAAGCAGTGGTGAGCAGGTGGAGAAGATTGTTCGAATCGCCAAAGAACATGGCCTTGAGCCTGCGTCACCGGATGAGGCGAGGGAAATTTTGAATTTAAAAGGGATCGACAAGGTCAAATATTAATCCATTATTTTTTTTCTGCCACAAAAGCGGTTATGAGATCTATTTGCTGCCGGGATAAATCTTCGAATTGAAGACCGATTCCCAATTTATTTTTCCACAAAATTTTGCCAGAGACATTCAGTTGTCCGGACTTGTTCGGCAGGGAAAACATCAGTTGGATCTGCTGTCCGGCAGCAAATGCCTCGCCGGTTTCGATGAATGCGCCGGCGGGACTGATATCCAGCACAAAACCATCAAAGTTGCGATGGTCCACGACATAGTTGGCGCTGATCATGCAGGACCTGCGGGTATGGCTGCGTATTGAGATTTCAGTTTCTTCCTGGTTAACTGATTGTATTGGTTGATCCTGTAGTTGATCTAAAAGAGCCATTTGCTGATCATCGGACATTTTGCTTATCAGGCCTTCCAGAGCAGCAGTGATATCCCCATCCAATAGTTCTTGGAGCAAAATCCATTGCTGATCTTCAGGTAAGTCCGCGATTTTTTCGGCCAGCTTCGGATTAATGGCTCTGCCGGCCGGCGGCAAAGCGTCGACTGCCATTGAACAACTCCATGATTATCATCTGTTCGCACAACCACATGATAAAAGGAAAAAAGCAGGTTGTGGCTTATGATGCATTTTATAATTATTTTTATAAATGTCGGTAAGATACTATTTAAAGACAGGCTAACAGACTTTAGGGCGTAATGTCAATAATCCAAACCTCATAATCCAGTATATCAGTTAATGTTTGGGTCGAGTATCTATTCATAATTAGCCTCAATTCAAAGCCAATAATCTGGTTTCGTTTCAGACGAGTTCCATGACAATATTAGACCATGAAAGATTCCATCGTTTTTAAACTCAACAATATTACCCTGCGAGTTAGGGATACTTTTTTATTGCCCAATACCTACTGGCAAATAGATAAGGGGCAGCACTGGGTAATCTTGGGCCCCAATGGAGCCGGCAAGACGTCTCTGGTCAAAGCCTTGATCGGTGAGGTGCCGATTGTGCAGGGGACAATCTATACTTCCCCGGAGCTAACCCAAACAAATCGTGCTGGTTATGTATCTTTTGAACAGCATCAGCGGTTGATAGAACGCGAGGAAAGACGCGACGAGTCCCGTTTTTTCAGCGGAGACTTAAACCGAGCCACGACTGTATATGAAATATTGCTTGAAAGTTGTGACGCCTCTGGAAACAGTGCCATCATTGTCGAGCAAATTGCTGCCGATCTGAAAATTCAATCCTTGCTGGAGAGGGAAGTCAAGGTTTTATCTACCGGTGAAATGCGAAAAGTTCAAATCGCGCGAATGTTGGTGAACTCTCCGGAAATTTTAATCCTGGATGAGCCTTTTGACGGTCTGGATGAAGCTTCCCGCTCTGATCTGTCTAAAACTATCGATGGCCTGATGGATGAAAACCGGATCGTGATACTGGTTACCCACCGTCAAAGGGAAATCCTGCCACGTATTTCTCATGTTCTGGCCCTGCGCGATGGAAAGGTTATTTTCAGGGGCAAGCGGCAAGAAATATTGACACCAACTCGAATGGAGCTTTTATATCCTTCCCCGTTTAAAACCTCTTTTGCCATGCCATTAAAAGGAGATCACCGCCAAAAACCTACCACCGGAGCTGTTGGCGAGCATTTGGTTTCCATGAAGGATGTTACGGTTAAATATTCAGATACCACAGTCCTGGACCATGTCAACTGGATCATGAGAACCGGAGAAAATTGGGCTATCCTGGGACCGAACGGCTGCGGTAAAACAACGCTGTTGAACCTGATCAATGGGGATAATCCTCAGGTGTACGCCAATGAGATTATTATATTTGGCAAACGTCGTGGTACCGGCGAAAGCATATGGGATATAAAGAGACGAATTGGAATCATTTCTTCGGAAATGCAAATACGGTATCGCAAGGCGATAACAGCGTTTGAAGTTGTTCTATCCGGTTTTTTTGACAGTGTGGGTCTCTATCGAGATTATACGGTCGAACAGAAAGAAATAGCCGAACAATGGATGGAAGTTTTTGGAATTGCAGATAAATCTGATCGTGTTTTCAATCAACTTTCATATGGCGAGCAGCGAATGCAGTTGCTGGCACGCGCCATGGTAAAGGTACCCCAGATCTTAATTCTGGATGAGCCCTGTCAGGGATTGGATCGCGGCAATCGACAGCGATTCTTGGATGCCATTGAAATTATAGGTAATCAGCCTAAAACGAATATAATTTATGTAACTCACCACACCCATGAAATACCCAACTGCATGACCCATCTGCTGCGGTTTGATCGAACACCGGCTGGATCTTACCAGATCAGCTTTAGGCAGTTATGACCATGTAGTATTTAGTGGTTGGAAAGATCTGAGGGCACGGATTCAAAGATAAGATCGTCCATAGCTACGATTAGGTCGCTCAGCCATTTGCCGCCCCGTTGACTTTTTGCCAGAGCGACAGCAATATAGCGGCGTCCGTCATGTTCGATGATGGCGCTGTCCGAGTGGTATTCTCGCCAAGTGCCGGATTTACGATAAATCCGGGAATCCGGGTGAACGGATTTCAACCCCTTGACAAATTTATGTTCAATGGCCGGATCTGCCAGGATGGTTTTCATCTGGCGACTGAGATCAGGGGAAACCAGCTGACCGGTTTGCAGCATATAATAGAAACGGGCTACCTGTAGAGCCGTGGCCCCATGGGAAAGGTTGTGAAGCGGATCACGCTTCCAAGCGCCGGCCTTGCTGTACTCTTTGCCGACCCATAGACCACCGTTTCTTTCCGGATCATAGAGCCGATAACGGGAGGATTGCAACAGTTCGGCCAGATAGGCCTTGCCGACTTTGTTAAGGATCTCGGTGGCCGCCTGATTCGAGGAATTGCGAATCATTTGGGACATCTTTTTCCGGGTTTGGGCATCTAGAGTCATCTCGCCGTTTGCGATGCGCTCAAAGGCACCCAATAAAATGGCAATTTTGGGTAAACTGGCGGCATACATCATTTCATTGGGGTTGACGTAAGCCATCCGGGGAGCAGTGGGGTCGGTGATATCGACCAAGACGATACTCAAGGACTTATGACTGGTGGCTTTTTTGAGATTTAAGGATATCAGACATTTTTCCAGGCCTTTTTGCAGGACTGGATCACAGGATTCAACCAAATCCGCCGGCAGCCGATAGGAGTAAACCGGGCCGACGGCTATCAAGGACAGCGCAATACAGAGGGCTATAATTCCATTCAATTTCTTCATAACTACCACATTGTTACTTATATAAATGATAAAATCAAGTGGAAAATTGATTGAATCCCTCGTTGATCCAATATCCGGAAATCCTCTCTAATTAACTGAGTGCCGCCGGTAATTGTCAATTCCCAGATGTGGCAGCGATGCTTGACATTCCTCGGAAGCTGGCTTACCCTGAATTTAATTGCTTTCGGATTGATTCAACCCATAGAATTTAAAAGGTTTGCAAGCTAATGGTTGCCTTCCGCGTCGCCTCCATCGTCCTTTTACTAGTAGTGTCGACATCTAATTCTGAGGCTTCCTCAGTATTACCCTCCCATGAAATTTTGCGCCAGTGGATTACGGAAATGAAGATTTCCTCCAGGGGCCCTTTTGCACGGATTCGCTGGTTTTGCAATGACGGGACCGTCTTGCCCCCGAAACCATATGCCTGCAGGGACCATGGCGGCGGAGTCCAACATGGAGAGTGGACCGATCGGGTAAAGCGCCTGCGCGCCGGTGGGTATTATATCGCCAATGTTTTGGCTTCCCTCGACCTAGATCAGATAACAAATGCCAGGGGATATTCAGATCTTTATAATCAGATCCTAATCGAAAAATTTCTGATTACCGCCGACGATGGTTGGATCTTTCGCAAAGCCCGCTATTACCGGGGGGCGGTCCAGGTTGAAAACGAAACCGCTCAGGCAAGAGAGTTGTTGCTGGGACTTGTCGGCAAAGATATTTGGGCATTACGTGGCTTCATTCCGCTTCGGATCGGTGCAAACCTTTTGGAACATGGGGCTGAAACCATCAGCGTCGCAAAGGTTCGCCAATTATCTCTTGCGCTTTCCGAAAAAGATGAAAAGTTCTTACCGCTTCGCGTCAAAATGCACAATCAACCGGATCGCGAGGATGCCCGGCGTGTTCGGGATTATGCTGAGGGCCTTCTTGATCGGGATCTGGCAGCGGAATATGAACTCCTGGCCTTGGAAATTGACAAGGTTTTTGCTCCCGAGTCAGCATCCAAGCGCTTGAAAGAATTTCAAAATAAAATTAATGACAACCCCGAACTTGCCCGCGAAATTAAGTTGGCTATCGGGATATTGGATTCCGAGAACGATCCCGGCGTGCGGTTTACGACTGCCTGTAGGATAATGGCAAAAATTCGAGAACAGCTTTTAAATATACGGGGTTCCGAACCACGGCTGGCGGCTATTGAAGTCGGCTTGGCGATGGAGACGGAACAGTATGCTGCTTGCAGGGATCTGATGCAGGGGATACAGACCGCCTCCCGTCGCAAACGTTTGCAGTGGCTCAAAGACAGCAGTTTTGCCGTTTATGGCGCCGGTCTCATCTCGGCCCTTCAGCTACAAGATTTAATGGATACGTTCGCAAAAATTGATAGCGGGGAAACATCGCTCGAGACTTACAAGGCTGCCCTCGACTACTTGGCCCGGGTGCCGGGCTGGGGGACTCAATGGCTCGGTTTCCATTTTAACGAAAGCAAAAGCAAATTGGTGGAGATTGAACCCCTGGTAGACCGTGTCATTCAGGATGCCCTAAGGGCAAGCCCGTTGTTTTTTTACTCTGATGTACTAAATGGATTGCTGCGCGATGTCAATCAACTTGTGGGATTGCGCCACGAGCTCTTCGGTCGGGACGTCGGTGCCGGGTTGCGCAGCCTCAATCCCGGGCTTGCCCGCGGGAAAATACGTCTGAAATCTGCATCGCGCCATGAAGAATTTGACCCGCAAGGCATTTATTTATTACCGGAAACGATTGCAGAATTACCACCGGTAGCGGGCATCCTGACGGCCGGCGAAGGCAACCCTCTATCCCATGTGCAGTTGCTTGCGCGCAATCTGGGCATTCCCAATGTCGCTATCGATGAGAGCTTAATCCCTGAGTTGGTCGGTTATGAGGGGAAAGATGTCATTCTGGCCGTCAGTCCGGCCGGGTCTGTTCAGCTGATGCTGGATCAAGGACAGTTGAATCATATATTTGCCCAACAAACGGCTTCAGATACCTTGATTCAACCCGACCTGGAAAAGCTTGACCTCAAAAAAAGCAGTTTTATACCATTAAGCCAGTTACGCGCCAAAGATTCCGGTCGAGTCGTCGGGCCCAAGGCAGCCAATCTGGGGGAACTATATCACCATTACCCCGAAGCGGTTGCAGATGGTCTGGCGATTCCTTTCGGTGTTTTTCGCATCGTATTGGATCAACCGACCCATAACAGTTCGCAGTCCCTTTTTCAGTGGATGGAGGCTGAATATGCTGAAATTAAAACTATAGGAACCGGTTCCGTCGACCGTGAAAAAAAATTGGAATTTCTACGCAAACGGGTCGAAGATTACCTGCTGAAAATCCGATTTCACTCTAAATACCAACAGCGATTGGCTGAGGCCATGGAAAAGGTATTCGGCCCGGACGGAACTTATGGCGTATTTGTACGCAGTGATACCAATGTGGAGGACTTGCCGGGATTCACCGGAGCCGGTTTAAACAGAACGATTCCAAACGTGATGGGCTTTGAGAATATCGTTGCAGCCATCCCCAGGGTATGGGCATCACCATTCAGCACGCGTGCCTTTGCCTGGCGTCAATCGCACATGTCGCTGCCGCAACACGTCTATGCATCCGTTCTTCTGATGCGTAGCGTGCCTTCCGAAAAATCAGGTGTAATGGTGACCCAGGATATTGATACCGGCGATAAAGAATGGCTTTCAGTCGCGGTGAATGAGGGGGTCGGCGGGGCCGTTGACGGGCAGGCTGCCGAGTCATTGCGGATCAATATCAAGACGGGAGACGTCCGTATGCTGGCCCAGGCCACGGCTCCCTGGCGCCGGGTGTTATCACCCTCCGGTGGTGTTGATAAGGAGCTGGTGGAGGATCCTCAAACTGTTCTTAAGCCGAATGAGATTCGGCAACTCATCAATCTGGCTCAGGACCTGCCCCAGCGGTATCCATTACTCCTGGATGCTGAAGGAACACCAGCTCCTGCCGACATCGAGTTTGGCTTTGTCGACGGTAGATTACAGCTTTTTCAGATTCGGCCTTTTCTCGAAAGCGTTCGGGCCCGCAGCAACGAATACCTGAAAGATCTGGATACGGATATGACCTCCCAGCGCGATAAAACTGTGAACTTGGATGAAACACCTTTGGAAGGATGATTGACGAACGACGATTTTCGATTGACGTATTGTAGATCTCACTCGTTTGTACCAAGCTCTTGGACCGCGTGTCGCTCTGCTCTCTTCAAAATTAAGATAGAAAGAATTGCTCATTTCGTCGTTTGTCGCTCGTCAATCGATAATCGCTTATTCATGTTTCTATCTTGAATAGACCGGCCGTTTTTTCACGGCAACTGAAATGACAATTAGACTTGCAGCACTTTGGTTTTGGGTATGTACGCCTTGGCGGCAAACTTACTCCATGCTAAACAGACCAGGACCTCCAAATGAAACATTATCTGGCATATGTGCATCTATTATTGCTTTTGTCGATCCCAGACTTGAGTTTTGCGTATCCTTTAGATGCCTATCCTGAAACCGGGATTCGCCGTAT
>JAAUYD010062754.1_pt1 | contig 10203 bp, 7 predicted proteins | sample 7278101 | NCBI WGS metagenome assembly JAAUYD01 (sample SAMN14350128, study PRJNA611818) | marine sediment metagenome | isolation source: surface marine sediment (0.6m) | place: French Polynesia: Moorea | collected 2018-08
ATTCAGACACGGATTCAGGTACCGATACCAACTCGGATTCAGACACGGATTCAGGTACCGATACCAACTCGGATTCAGACACGGATTCAGGTACCGATACCAACTCGGATACGGACACGGATTCAGATACCGATACCGACTCAGATACGGATACCGAAGCGGATGTCGTGCCTGATCCATTGGATTATCCAGCGCTTGTCGCTTATTGGGGGCAGAACGGCTACGGCGGCCTGCACCTCAACGAGCCTGAAAATTACGAACGCTCGCTCGAGGATACCTGCCTGCAAGCTCCAGAATACGATGTCCTAATGCTCGGCTTTGTCGTTGTGTTTATTGACGAACGGAATAAAGATAAGCTCCCTGCGCTGAACTATTCCTACCACTGCGAAGAACCTTATGATGCGGATAACCCCTTCTTGCTGCGCTGTGAAGGCATCGAGGCGGGCATTAAGGCGTGTCACCGTGCAGGAAAGCACGTGATATTATCCCTAGGCGGGGCAAGTGGGGCGTATGGATTTACAAGCGATAGCCAAGCCCGTACCTTTGCACAAACCGTCTGGGATATGTTTCTGGGCGGCACTCATGCATACCGACCCTTTGGCACGGCGATCCTCGACGGTGTCGACCTGGATATCGAAGGGGGCTCGACCGTCGGGTACACGGCCTTTGTAAACGAGCTGCGCCAGATCGTGGACACTCAAGGCGGTGACCGCAATTACTATATCTCTGCGGCACCCCAGTGCGTGTTTCCAGACGCGTATCTGGGCCAAACATTAAACGAGGCTGGCTCGGCCTTTGATTTTGTGATGATACAATTCTACAACAACTGGTGTGGGCTCGCCGGCGGGAATTCTAACTATCAAGAGTGGGAGCCTATCTCCAACAATGGCGCCACCAAGTTGCTCGTCGGTATGCCCGCCACAAGCGAAGCTGCCGGCAGTGGATGGGTCAGCGCCAATCAGCTGTCCGGCATCATCCAAGGCATTGTCGGCACCCCATCATTTGGCGGAGCCATGCTGTGGGACGCCTCGTTCGACCAGAATAGCGGACAGCCGACATATGGATCTCAAGTATCTGAAATCATTGGAAACAAATAACGAGGGCATCACGCGATCGATGAGTGGGCTAGACAAAATATACATTCGGGACCTTGCAGCCCGGTGCATTATCGGCTTCAAGGGATGGGAGCGGGAAAAGAAGCAAGACGTTCTCATAAACATTGCCTTGTACGCTGACCTGTCCACAGCTGGCAAGAGCGATCAGGTGGCAGACACGATTGACTACAAACAGGTGAAGCATCGCGTTCTCGACATGGTGGAAGGAACGTCCTTTTTTTTAATAGAACGCCTGGCCGAGGCCATCGCCGCCCGTTGTCTCGAAGATGCCCGTGTAAAGCGTGTGGATGTGATCGTGGACAAACCCGGCGCGCTTCGATTTGCCCGGAGCGTAGCCGTGGAGATTGCGCGCTACCAGGAAGGCACACGCCCGGGGATCAATACCTAGACGATGGCGCATTGTGATGCGGGAAACATCCAACGAGCATTCAATATCGATAACCGCCTACGTGGCTGTAGGATCAAACATCGATCCGGAAAAGAATATCCCAGCGGCGCTCACTAAACTTCTCGGTTTTGTCGATGTCTTCGATACATCTTCTTTTTATCGCACCCCCCCCCTTGGAGATCCCGGTCAACCTGCCTTTCTAAACGGCGTATTTGGTTTGCGAACGACCCTTGCCCCGCGTGTGATAAAATTCGACGTACTTCGGGGCATAGAGGCCGACCTGGGGCGCATTCGCACTGAGGATCGATATGCGCCGCGGCCCATCGATCTGGATTTGATTCTATATGGCAACTGGGTGCGGGACGAGCCCAACTTGCGACTACCGGATCCAGACATTCACACCCGGGGGTTTGTCGCTATGCCCTTGATGCAGATCGCCCCGGATCTCATACTTCCGGACACGTCTGAACCGATTGGTTCACTGCCGATAACGAAAAGAGGTGCTGCCCTCGAAGCAGTGCCCGCGCTTTCAAAAAAGTTGAAAAGGATGATCCGAAAATGAACGAGAAGCGAATTGAAGAGTTGGTAAGAGAATTGTTGTGGGAGATCGGAGAGGATCCCAATCGGGAAGGGCTCCTCAAGACCCCCAGTCGCGTGGCTAAATCCTTTGCCTTTTTAACAAAGGGCTATCGAACCGATGTGACCGAGCTCATCAACGACGCGGTCTTTGAATCCGAGGCGAACAATATGATCATCGCCCGGGACATAGAAGTCTACAGCCTGTGCGAGCACCACATGTTGCCGTTTTTTGGCAAGTGCCACATCGGATATATCGCGAGGAATAGGGTCCTGGGGGTGAGCAAGCTCGCGCGTATTGTGGACACCTTTGCCAGGAGACTGCAAATTCAAGAGCGATTGACGTCGCAGATCGCCAGAGAAATTGAACAGGCCGTGGACGCGGCAGGCGTGGGCGTGGTCATGGAATGCCGCCACCTGTGCATGATGATGCGGGGTGTGGAAAAACAGAACTCAGTGATGACCACCTCCACGGTACTCGGTCACATCCACGACGAGGCTGAAACCCGAGCCGAGTTCTTAAGTCTCATCTCTCGGCCCTAGCAGTTGGGAATTGATTGAGAACGCCGTTCTTGTATACTAGACCTCTTATTATGAATAAAGATGATAATACGCCTTCTGTTCTTCGCGAAGTAGATTCACTTGCTTCCATACCAGGTCCGCTGAGCCCTCAGGATAGCATCATTCCCGTCATGGAGGTCCCCAAGTCCTTTGCCATGTGGCAAAAGCTGCGCATTGCCATTGTCCTTTTGGGTGCCATCCTTTTCCTCGGTGGGACAGGTTTCTTGGTGCACCACCTCATCATTTCGGACAGGATCGCGAGCACCATTGCCGATGCATTAAAACTGGCCGCGGCTGGATCCCCGAAAAAGCTTCAGTCCGCTGAGACAAAGCTCGCAACCCTTGTTCGAAGGTACCCCAGCGATTCAGATGCGACAGCAGCGCTGGCTTGGCTATATGCGCAACGGGCCATCCTCGTAGGCCCTGAAGAAATGCTATCTAAAAAAGTGCGGGATGCAATGCCCAAGGCACGGGATTCAGACAACAGCATCTCCCATGCCCTGAGGGTGGCTGAGATCTTTCTCGATGGCGACTTTCGCAAGGCGCTGCTAGAAACGAACCGCGCATCATCTGAGTTTCCCCATGAGCCGCGGCTGGCGTTGGTACACGCCGTGACACTTTATGAACTCGGCCAACACACAGAAGCCGTCAGCACCCTGGAAGCAGCCATTACAAAGTGGCCCGACTACATGCCGCTCGTCATTGCCGGCATGCAGACAGCGCTCACTATTGGCGACAAAACTGCTATCTCAAGGCTGGTGCCCAAGATAGAGAAAAAAGAGGGGCTCAGTCTCTACGAATCCCTTGCCACCATCGCCCTATCCCTTCCTCTGTGGGGAGACGCGCCCCTCGCGTCAAAGACCGTATCGGATCTGAGCACCCTCATCGATGGATTGGCCCCGCTGATAGCAGATGCCCCGCCAAAACCCCATCGCATTGGGCAATATTTGACAGGGCGGGTCCACTTGGCAGCCGGTAAATTCGACGCTGCAGCCACTGCGCTCAATCATGCGGTCGATAAAAAAACCAATGATACAATACTGGTTTGGCTGGCACTCGCCACAAAACAAACCAAGGGGTGCGCCGCTACCCTCGCCCTGCTCGACGCCCATCCCAAAGTAAGCTCCCCAGGGATATTGGATCTAAGGGCCGACTGCCTCTTGTCACGCCACCAGGTCAATGCTGCCGCAGACGTCATCGAGACCCTGCGCGCTACCAATGCACTGCCAAATCAAGTGCGGCGGTTGACCTGGGTGCTCCTGGTGAGGCAGGGCAAAACATCTGAGGCGTTTGAATCCAGGCCGCCTGTTATTCTCGGGGAAGATCGGTGGCCGGCCCTGGAGCTCTACTATCAGCTGAAACGAGCGGGTCGTCGCAAGGACATCATGACCCTCGCACGATCCTTTGGCCAATCAGAAGCTGCCTGTGGTGCAGCCATGCGGCGGTGGCATATCAAGTCGCCACGGCGTGCCTTTCGAAAACTCAATCCAAATAGCAACGACCCATGCGTCGCAGCCCTTGCCGCGAGATTGCTATACGGAAGATTAGCGCCGGCGAGTTTAATGAACGCCGTGGATCAGGCCCTCCAAGCGTCCAAACAAAACCCAATGCTCGAGATCGACAAAGCCCGTTTGCAATGGCTCACCGAGGGCCGCGTCAAGGCACTTGCCCGCCTCGATGCCATCGGCGAACGCAAACCAGAGGCCCTCCACCTAAAAATCGAGCTCGCCCGGGCATATATGGAGATGGCCCAATGGCCCCAGGTGCTGGACGTGCTAGCCGATCAGACACATCCTGAAGCCCTGGCCCTGCGCTACAAAGCACACAGCGCGATGAAGCACCGTCAGGTCAAGGACTTGTCTCGAGAAGCGGATGCCGCAAACATGGATCAGCCACACCCGGCCACGGCCTATGTGGTAGCCCACAGACAGCTGGTTTCGCAGAAGTTAGAGGCGGCCATCGAGACCGTTACATCGGCGTTGCCCCAGGCAGGCCATTGGACGAGTGAACTGGCTGAAATCGGCGCAAAGGCCTTTAATTTGAACGATGGTCAAGCCGAAGCAGATCAATTACTAAAGGATGCTGCAAAGCGCGTCAGTGTCTCAGCTGGACTCGATGAGTATTGGGAGACGCAGCTGGCCCTGACAGATCTCAACCTGCGTCGCGGTGGCAAGTTTACCCGCCGCGCTGCACAAGCCCTCAACTCCCTTCGGCGCAACAGCGTCCTGGACGCGAAACTATCGCTCAACCTATCGATCGTTCGGACCCGGATGGGCGACGACGACGCGGCTGAGGATTTGATCCGGGATGCATTCAAGCGCAACCCATCCCTCAAACCGATTTATAAACAGCTAAAGAAGACCAAAGCGTTCGACCAAACTGCCATAGACACCTTAGAAATGATCTGGCCCAACTGGCATCCTTAGCGCCCATCCCCTGTCGGCGCTATACTTACTGATGATGCACCTCGGTCATGGGGTGACGTTGGGGAATGGGGTTCATGGTAACGCCGGCCAAACACCAGCCAAAGTGGCTTCTCGCCGAACCAGACAAGCGCCTGGGCATCCTGCTCGATCAAGTCAACGAAATGTGCACCATCCCGGAGAGTGCCCAACGGGTGCTAGAGTTAACCCGCTCCCACGATGCCGACATTGTTCCAGTGGTCGACGCGATCATGAAGGATCCGGTGCTGGCGGCCGAGTTGCTGCGCCTGGCAAACAGCCCGTTCTTCGGTCAGACCAGAGAGGTGGTCGACATTCGACGGGCCGTGATCATTCTCGGCATGCAGGAGCTGCACGATATTGCCGCTGCCATGTCCATGCTTGGGGCATTCAGCACCGCGAGCGAGCTATCGTCTCGGCTGCGGGCCCAGTCGGTGCTTTCAGCCACACTTGCCAGGTATCTGGCCCATGAAATACGCTCCCCAAATGAGTCAGCTGCCTTTCTGACAGGACTGCTCTGCGAACTCGGCGCCATGGCGTGTGTTGCAGTAGATCCGGACGGATACGAGGCCATTTGGCAATCAGCGGGCGACGATGTCGGCGCGCGTGCGACACTGGAGGTCGAGCGCTACACAGCGCGCAGTGAAACCATTGGCGCAGAACTCCTCTTGCGCAAAAACCTTCCCGAAATCGTTGCCACTGCGGTGGGCACGACAGACGATACAACCCAGGATGTGCTATCGCGCGTTGCACTGTTCGCTCGAAGGGCAGCACAGCTTTTGGTCATCGCATCTGAGACCGCGGATGCTGTCTCATTGGGTGCTGCTATTCCCGCCCTTGGCGAGCAGCTCGGGTTTTCGAACATTGAAGGCAGCGCACTGACGAATATGTGCATCAGCGCCGCGACCACTGCCGAGCTCAGCCTACGGGGGGAGGTAACCCTGGTAGAAGAGGAGGAAGAAGATGAAGCGGCCGGAGAGCAGGCGTCAACGCGATCGACCGATCTTTCCATCGAAATTACAGACACCCATCCAGCCAGCGCAGCTTCGGGAGAAGGTAAGGGGCAAAACAAGACCGCCGTCCGATTGGCCGCACAGTCAGAAGAGCGGTCAATTTCTCCCCTGGCCATCGCAGGGATTGCCATCGCGGGTATCGCCATTGCAACGGCCATCTACTTCTTTTTCAGCTAATCTCCAGGAAAGCAGATGAATCCATACTTCACTTACTATTTATGTAGATTTTTCCGGTAAAGCAGTTCAAATAAAAGGAATATGAACTTACAAGCAATTCCAGCGCTCTTTGCCTTTATTGCGGCCGTTTTTCTAGGGGCATTTGTATTTTTCAGGAATACTAAAAGCCTTGTAAATAAGCTCTATTTAGTACTGGTTATATTTTGTGGGGCATACGCTTTTGTCGAATTTGGCTATTGTCAATCTCGAGACTTTGCGCAAGCAGAATTTTGGTGGAAAATAGACGTCTTTTGGCCCTTCGTAATATTATCTTTGTTCTATTTCATGCTCGCATTTTCCGACAAGACTGATTTTCTTCGGCGAAAAATAGTACACATTGTTCTCATCCCTCCGGCATTGACATTTTCAATTATAGAGATCGCGACAGATCTTATGACAGGTCCGCCCGTAGAGCATTCTTGGGGCTGGCGAGCAAACAGACAGAATACGGTTGCGACCGATCTTGGCTTCCTGTGGCTTTTAATAATGTGGTCAGCCAATATTTTTATTGCATTTCGAAATTATTATACCACAGCGGTTAGTCACAGAAAAAGCCAGGCTCGCATTGCTATCTTTGTGGTTCTGTCAGCCTTTCTAATTTTTCCAGTTGAAATAATACGATATACAATTGCCCCAACTTTTGATTTTCCAACACCTTTTGGCTTAGCGTTGATAGGAGCGCTCTCGTTCATAGCATACGCCATCTGGAAATATGAAATGTTCGCGCTCACCCCCATCACCGCTGCAGAGCACATTATCGCAACAATGAGCGATGCCCTCTTACTTGTGGATCCCAATGGCCGAATCATTTCGGCCAACGACTCTGCTCATGAAATGCTCGGGTATTCTAAAAATGAAATCAAGCAATTACCGCTGGCAGCGGTGCTGGGAATGGACGAGGAGCAAGCTTTATTGAAGATACACTTTGGCCAGGACGACGATCTCGAGACAAAACGTAATAGAATCAAGTATTTGGAAATCAGATTTAGAACAAAATATGGTAAGGCAATACCTGTTTCCCTTGCCAGATCAGCGCTTTTTGACAATGCGCAAAGTCCAATGGGGTTCGTGCTCATCGGCCGTGATATCAGCGAGAAAAAGAAGGACGAAGAGGAGCTTCGTCAGCACCGGGAACATTTAGAGGAACTGGTCGAGCAACGGACACGCGAGCTTAAGCAGGAGACATCTGAGAAGCTACAGATCAAAGACACGGTGCACCGCCAACGCCAAGCCCTGGACGCATCCCAGGAGCAGCTGCGTCTCCTGGGCGAGCGGCTCACCGAGGTCAAAGAAGAGGAGAGCGCCCGTATTGCGAGGGAACTCCACGATGAGCTCGGGCAACTCCTCACCAGTCTCAAGATCGACGCATCCCTTCTAGAAAGGCAATTTGATCAAGGCACAAATGTGACTCGGGAATCAACAGAGCGCGCTAGGACCATTGCCAAAGTTGCAACAAAATCTATCAGTACTGTCCAACGAATCACCAAAGAGCTCCGCCCCTCGATGCTGGACGGTATTGGTCTGGTCCCCACTATCGAGTGGATGGTGTCCGAGTTCGCCAAGCGAACTGGAATTGAGGTCACCTTTAAAGGCAACATTCAAAATGCCGATATCAATCGTTCCTTGGCCACAGCCGTGTATCGCATCATTCAAGAATCCCTAACCAACGTAGCCCGCCATGCCAATGCTACAAAAGTCAGCATCTCACTGAGCGAACAGGAAGCTGCTATCCACGCTGTCATTGAGGACAATGGAATCGGTATCACAGAACACCAACTAGCGCACTGCGAATCCATAGGCCTTCTGGGAATGAGTGAGCGGGCCCGCCCCCTTGGAGGCACTGTGACCATCTCCGGAGAACCAGGCAGAGGTACCACCGTAACGCTCAGTGTTCCGATAACGAAACTAGCAAGATAATTCTTGATTTTATCAAATGACATGACAAAAGCACATGAGTAGCCAAATGAAAAATAGAATCGTAAATTTGTCCATTTATCTGAGAGAAAACGCACAGAAGAATCCCAATAAAAAAGCAATTGTCTACTCATCGAACCTCATTGGGATCAAACATAGGCGATATACACATATGACCTATTTGGAACTCGATCGCGCGTCTGATTGCTGTGCTTTTGGCCTTGAAGAAGCAAGTATAACAAGAGGGACAAAAACCATTCTGATGGCTAAGCCTCGTCCTAATTTTTTTGTTTTATTATTTGCTCTGTTCAAGGTCGGTGCGGTTCCAATAATTGTGGATCCTGGAATGGGCGTAAAGCGAATGCTTACCTGCTTTTCCCAAACAAAGGCAGAGGCGTTTATCGGCATTCCCATTGCCCATGCAATACGGCTGCTATATCCGAGCCTGCTCAAGACCGTAAAGAAGAATGTGACTGTTGGAAGGCGTTGGTTTTGGGGTGGGACGACGTTTAGAAGTCTATCCAAAACCCCATGGCGAGAATTCCCAATCGCACAGACAACAGGCAAAGATCTTGCTGCACTCTTCTTTACCACGGGTAGTACAGGACCGGCAAAGGGAGTCGAATATACCTATGGCATGTTTGAGGCCCAGATTAAACAATTGGCATCCACATTTGCTTTTTCCTCTGATGACGTCGACCTAGCTACTTTTCCATTATTTGTCTATATCGATATTGCCCTCGGCACAACAGCAGTATTGCCGGATATGAATCCAACAAAACCAGCCCGTATTAACCCCAAAAAGATGCTACGCGAGATAAGCGATAACCGAATTACAAGAATGTTCGCATCTCCTGCTCTTCTAAATCGACTGGGTTACTATGCGAAGTCCAAGAATATCATGATGCCTTCGCTAAAAACTATCATTTCAGGGGGCGCTCCAGTTTCAGGTCACATCGTGGAGATTATTGGATCTATGATGGATAGAAGCGCGAAGTTCTACGCCACATACGGTGCCACAGAGACGCTGCCCATCTCCTTGGTAGAGCGTAAACATATACTCACCGAGACAAAAGCGCGAAGCGAGCGCGGTGATGGCACGTGCGTTGGAAAGCCGGTAGATGGTCTCGATGTTAAAATTATAAAAATCAGTGATGACACAATAGAGTCGTGGTCTGATGAACTTTTGGTAGGTGAGGGAAAAATCGGTGAAATAGTATTAACCGGCGATCATGTCAGTAAGCGATATTACAAAAAGCCACAGAGCACTGCCCTCTCCAAAATAAGACAGGGAAATAAAATCTGGCACAGAACCGGAGATTTGGGTTGGATGGATGCAAGTGGCAGAATATGGTTTTGTGGACGAAAAAAACATCGGGTCATCACAAAAGGTGGTGAGCTCTACAGCGTGCAATGTGAGGGGATTTTCAATCGCCATCCTTATGTTTTTAGAAGTGCCCTTGTTGGTGTTGGAAGAGCGGGAATCAAGACGCCTGTCATTTGTATCGAAGTCAGAAAGAGCAAACGAACCATGGATCAGGACAACCTTCGAAAAGAGCTTCTCACGCTCGCAAAGCAACATGAATTAACGAAAGAGATAGGAATCATCCTCTTTTGCCCCAAATTTCCAGTTGATGTTCGCCATAACGCAAAAATATTCCGAGAAGAACTGGCTCTCTGGGCAGAGAAGAACCTTTGAAATAATCAGGTAAGCTCTACGGATCCGTAGATGAAGAAGAATAATAAGAGCCCTCAATCGCTCAGAAATCGCCATATAGAGAAGCGCAAATGTAATCGTCGATCTTCAAGCAGGAGAAGTTGAAATTGTTCAGTGTGGATAAAATGATTGAACAGCACCATCAAGAAGGAACCTTCGCCCAAATCGATGGCCTAAGAATTTTCTACCGAAAAGCCGGATCTGGAAAAGGTATTCCCCTCGTTCTTACTCACGGGGTCCCCCGTTCAAGCTTCCTTTATCG
>JAAUYD010157222.1_pt1 | contig 10203 bp, 6 predicted proteins | sample 7278101 | NCBI WGS metagenome assembly JAAUYD01 (sample SAMN14350128, study PRJNA611818) | marine sediment metagenome | isolation source: surface marine sediment (0.6m) | place: French Polynesia: Moorea | collected 2018-08
CGATGGTCAGCGGCGTGACGCCCAGCAGCGTCTCGTCGGCGATAACCTGCGCGCCGGCCGGCTCTGACGTGATCTCGACGTCGGCCCAGCGTGGAATCAGCTGTACGTTCATCAAAGATTGTTTTCCGAGGCCCTCGATGTTGACGACATCGGAATACGGCAGGTAACGATCGGAACTGATCGCAACGCTGTGATCGCCCGGCTGCAACTCAACGGGACCGAGCGGCGCGGGCCCGACCATTGACCCATCGATCGTCACGGTCACATCGTCTGTGGCACTTGTCTGCACCGTGAGCTTGCCCGGCAATCGTCGGAGCTCGAGTTCGATCGTCTTGCTGGCCTCGTCACCCACCTCGAAGCTCTGGCTCACATCGTAGTAGCCGGCTTTCTCGACGTTGACCGTGTACGTACCCGGACGCATCAGAAGCCGGTCGCCAACAGGCAGTTTGAACCAGGCTCCGGTAACTGCAATGTTGTCCGCCGGCCCCGGCGTCACGGAAAACTGGATGGACTTCGATGTAAACAGCAGATAGGAGACGGCGAGCAGGAATACGAGACCCATGCCGACCACCGCCTTCAACGACTTCTGCGGGCGTTCCGCTGCCGGCGCCGAACTGTCCGCCGCGCGTTTGAACGCCGTCGGTGCGATGGCTTCCTCGCCGCCGGCAATGGATTCTGGCGTCTCTGGCGGCTGGGTAATGTAGGCGCTCGCCTCGAGCTGGACACTGAACGTCACGCTGTCGCCGATGGCAACGATGAGCTTGCTGCCGAAATAGTCCAGGACGTCACCGTCGTTCAGACGCCGGCTACCGACCAGCGACGCGCCATTAAGGCTCATCGCGTCATTGCGGCCGACGGGCTGGACGATCGGCGCTCCGTCGAGCAGGTCCAGCTGCATGACGGGGCTGCCACCGGGACCAGGCAGGCGGACATCGCTGTCGGCGCCCGTTCCGACGCGCACCGGCAGACGGCCGCTGTCGAACCGGCGTTCTCCGTCAATATCGCGGATGATCAGCTCTTCAAAACTCACTGCGTTCCTTCAAAAATGCGGCGCCTGCGTTGTCAGCGATCGAACTCGCTCACTTTCGTATCGGCACGGTCTTCAGATCGGTTCCTCGCAACGCACGACCAGCGGACCCATATCGACTTCCGGCCCGACGCTGAACTCGATGCGCACGTCCCGGTATCCGGGCCGGCTACCAACCGCGACATACTTGCCCGGGCGCAGCTCCAGCTCGCGGCGTTCGAAGCTGCCGAGTCTACCAACTTTGAAGATGGACACCGCCGTTACGTTGTCCGAAACGATCTGGACCGTCAGCGGCGTCGACGCGCGTTTCAGCAGGCGTGAGAGTTCATCGCGCTGCACAGACAGGCGCGGCCCGATGGACTCCATCCTCGTAATGCCGATCAGCACATTCGTCGCTTCCTGCAGCTTGCGCGGACTGCTCAAGCTGTCCGGGTCCTCCGTGTATTCATTGATCTGCTCGAACAGAGCCACCCTGTCGCGCGATCGGCTGATGCCCTGTTGTGCAAACGCCAGCGTCGCGTCGAGCTCGAGGATCTCTTCATAGGTGGCCAGCGCTTCTTCCCACTGCTCCGCCTGCTCCTGCCGGGCGGCCTGCCCCTCGAGCTGCCGGATCGACTGCAAGCGTAAAGCCTGGTCGACCTGCAGCAGGCCGTCGGCCGGCTCGGGCGAGCCGGGGCGAATCTCGTTGGCCTGACGAAAGGCGGCCCGGGCCGTCAGGTAATCGCCGTCGGCGAGCGCAGCGATGCCCTCGCTCATGCGGCTCTCGAAATCCATCTGTCGGATCGCAGCGTCAACTCTCGCGAGGCCGTCTACGGCAGGTTGCCATGCCGGATCGAGGTTCACGGCCTCGGCGAAACTGCGCCTTGCCGCATTCATCTCGAGCGTCTTCTCATACTCGACGCCCTGCTCGACCAGGCTCAGCACGGTTTCGAGGTTCTGCGCCCGTTCGAGGCCATCCCGGGCAGCCGCGCTGTTCTTGCTCATGGCGACGGCCAGCTCGAAGCTGTCGATCGCGTCGGATGGGTTGGCGCCGGCCAGGGCAGCCTCGCCGTCGACCATTGCCTTGTCGAACACACGGTCCGCCTGCTCGAGCAGGGGGTCGACCAGCGTTATCGCTTCCTGGTACCTGGCCGTTGCCGCTGCGTAGTCGCGCTGCAGGTAGGCAGCATCGCCCGCCTCATAGGCCGCCTGCGCGCGGGTGTATGGCAAGCCGCCCCAACGAGGGACAGCCCTCTCCTCGAGCACCTCGAGCTTTGCCAGCAGCTGACCGAGCACCTCCTCGGTCGCAGCCCTCGCCTGCACGCGCTCGTCACGGCGACTCAGCGCATCCACAGGCGACTCCGGCGCTGCGGGTTCGGCGTCAGCGTCGGGGGTCTCCGCCGCGGGCTCGGCAGTGACCGGCACGGGTGCCGGCGCGGACTCTGGCTGCTGGACAGTCTTCGGCAGGAAGAAAACGACGCCGAGCAGCAAGACCAGCAGCAAAGCGAGGCTGCCTGCCAGCACCGCGGGCCGGATGCCATCGGCGCTTTGCGCCGACTGGGCAGCCGAAGGCGCCGTCGCGGCAGCCGCTCGAGTACGCGGCTGGATGCTGCTTGGCGCAATGTCCGCCGATGGCCGTGCCGCGTCTGAGACATAGTGCCTGGGCACCGGTCCCGCCGTGAATCCCATCGAGCGCAGCGCCTCGACGACGTCCGACGCCGCCGGCCTGGGGCCGGGGTCTTTTGCCAGCATGCGCATGACGAGCGACGACAGGCCGGGCGGCAGGTCACTGTTGATGACCGAATCGAGCGCCTCGGGCTGTTTGGTTCGGATATCTTCGGCCGTATTCGTCGACGAGTACGGCGACGAGCCGGAAGCCAGCTCGTAGATCAGGCCGCCGAGCGCGAAAATGTCGTCTGCCGGCGTCGGTGCGTGGCCGTCGAGCAACTGCGGGCTGCTGGCGATGAGCGAGCCGCCGCCGATGTCATCGGCCGGCGTGGCGGCAACGCCAAAGTCAATCAGGTAGGGAACGCCGTTTTTGTCGAGCAGCACATTGCTGGCCTTGATGTCCCTGTGTACGACGTCGCGCCCGTGCGCGTAACGGAGCGCGTCAGCGACCGCGGCAATGGCAGGCAGAAGATCCGACGGCGGCGAGCCCGAGAGCACACCGAGCTCCGGGCCATCGATGTACTGCTGACTGTAAAAGACCGTGTCGTCGAGATCGCTGAACTCGAACACTCGCACGATGTGCGCGTGAATGAGCCGCAGGCAGATCTGCCACTCACGCTTCAAGATATCGCGCCTTGACGGATCGACAAGGACTTTCAGCGCGACGGACGCGCGCGTCATGCGATCAGACGCCAGCCACGTTTCGGTCAGCGTTCCCGCACCGAGCCGCTGCTTCAACGTATAGCGATTGGCAAGTACGTTGCCGCTGGTCAGGTCGCGCATTGGGTTTGAGTCGGCTTAGCCAGCCGAGTCTGACGAACGGGCCGGAGATCCTACATCGACAGACTCGGTGAATCCGGTCTCAGCTTCGTAGATGTCCCTGAGCAGGCGCCGCCAGTCTTCGTACTGCGATGCAGCCGTACCCGTGAGTCGCCGCTGCTCTCCTTCGACCTCGATGACCATTGGCGCCGCCTCGGACCCGAAGGACTCCGACAGCTCCCGGATCGCCTCGATATGCATCTTGGCCTCTCTTCGGCGAGTCACGCCGGCGAAGAGCTGCTCGATACCCTGGTTGATGCCGATGTGCTGCAGGCTGCGCTGCATCCGTCGTTTGGAGCTGCTGGACGAATCCGTATCCATTGCTACCGATCCCGCCAGCACCGCAACACCCATCAGCGTCTGCAACGTGGCGGAGCGCTTGACCTGGCGATAGTTGACAGCCTCCTCCCGGGAGGTCTTGCGCCAGTCGTGATAGGGAATGGCGATACCGTAGTAGAAATTCGCGTAATGCTCATTGAGCGTGTCCACAACCAGGCGGTCTCGCTCGCGGATCTGCCTCAAGCGGGCCACAGCCGGATCGTTTTCGGCCGGCAGCCGCACGACCGACGTGACGCCTTTTTCGCTGGTTTCCAGGTAATCGGAATAGGCCAGCGGCGACATGTCCTTGAAGAACTTGAGTTCGGAGACCTGGCGAATTCGCTGTACCTCGCCAGCCTCAATCTGTGACACGTGGGCGTAGAGATCGTTGGCGATGTCATTGAAGACCTTTTGGTAAGGGTCCTGCCGGCGATCGCGGTTCGGTGAGTACGAAGAGACACCTGTCTGCGTCTCATATTCCCGCGTGTACCAGACGTTGCCTCTCGCATCTTCGACAGTGACATCGATGCTGACAAACTCACCGTCCGATTCGTCAATCTCCCCGCTGACGATGACGTCGGTGAATGCCTCGCGGGTCGGGATGACGCGAACGGCGCCCCAGTGACCGGTGCCCTGCAGCGTCTGCTTCAGGTGATAGGGAATGTACCGGGCCTCGGCATTCCTGATCTCGCTGTAGACCCCGGTGTCTTCCGGGTCATTCTTCTCCGGAAGCCCGGCGTCGAACTCGACGATGCCGATATCCAATAACAGCGACTCTTCGACCGGGCTGTTCGCGACCTTAAGCTCAGTCTCTTCCGCCTTGATGACCTCATTAACACTACATCCTGCGGCGCTTAAGGATATGCATCCGACGGCGACGAGGATTTTGCAACGCTTATGCAAGTTGCCTCCTACAGACCTTTATACTTTCGGTACTCCTCCCAGAGCCGCTCTCGCAACTCCGGATCTTCCTCGGCGAGCGCCACTTCGCGCAGCTGTCTCGCCACGATATCGTCGTCGACGATAATCGGGATATCTTCGGGCGTACGTTCACGAATCTGTTCCTGCGTCATGCCCGCGGTCGATGCCTCGCGCGGCGCCTGCGACGGATTGGCCACTGCCACTGAGCCGCCCGAACCACTGCCCTGCTCTCCGAGGCTGATACCCCCGGCACCGGAGCCGCCGTCACCACTACCGAAGCCCTCGGTATTTCTGCCTACCGACGTTACTTCTCTCTGTTCTTCTGTCAGCACTTCGTCAAAACCGCCGATAGACTCCTCGAGTTCGCGGCCCAGGCGCTCCGCGCGCTCGGCGTCGGACTCTCCGGGGAATTCTCCGACTCCGCCAGCGCCTCCGGTACCCAGGGTACCGCCGCCGGCCGCGTCGCCACCTGCCTGGCCTCCTTCGGCGCCGGAGCCACCCGATTCGCCGCTGGCTGAGGCTTCGGCATCGCTGTCGGCGCTTCCGCCTCCGCCGCCGAGACATTCTCCGGCCTGGCCCATGCCGCCGACACCGCCCGGCAGAACGCCCGTGTCGCCGCATTCACTGTTGCTGGCGCCGTCGCCATCGGCATCGCCGTCCGGGTCACCCTCGCCAGACTCGCCGTCGCCGCCTTCGCCCGCACCGCCGCCCGGCATCGGAAACCCGTCCGGAAGGCCAACCTGAGGAAACTGCCCGACGCCGCCGCTGGAACTGCCGGCGGAACCGCCCGATGGTGAGTTGGCACCACCACCGGAGGATCCACCCGACATTCCGCCACTCGAGCCACCGCTCGGCCCGCCCGACGAACCGCCGCTGGACCCACCTGACGGGCTGCCACTGGATCCGCCCGACGAGCCGCCGCTTGGCGGGCTCTGGGAACCGCCGCTGGAACCGCCGCTGGGTGGGCTCTGAGAACCGCCGCTGGAACCGCCGCTCGGCGGACTCTGTGAACCGCCGGAGGAGCCACCACTAGGCGACGGCGGGGTCGGCATGCCGCCAGACGGCGGACTCATCCCACCGCTGCTGGGTGGTGTGATGACCGGGGTTGTCTTACAGCCAGCCGCGAATAGCGCAGCGAACACCAGGGTACTCGCAAGCGTGGGCCAGTTTCCGAAGTACCTGCTTCTGTCTGTCATGATTGCCTGCCTCTGCGGGCGCCGGGCGATCCGGCGAGCGTTAATCGACGTAAGCTTTGGAGTCCTGAGGGAATCAATCAGTTCCGTCGATTTAACGTAAAACGGCCCACCCGGCCACCTGGTTGACCTTCACTTGACCTTAAACCGACGATGATGATCGATCAATAGCAATCACGTAACAATGCGTTGCTGTCTCGACCGGCCGTTCAGGTTGGCCTGGCGGGCGTTCTTTGCTTGCGAAACAGGATAATCGACAGATCATCCGGCTTGCTCGGTGTGCCCGTCGCAACGTCGCGCATCCGGCCCTGGGCGGTCGCAGTCAGGCGCCCCAGGCCCGCCTCCAGCGGCCCTGTCCGGATCAAGTCGATCACCTCTTCCCGGAACAGGTTATCGGTGAGACCATCGCTGGCGATCAGTAGCGTGTCGAGAGGACTTAGCCTCAGTTCACCGCCGACGTCGATCGTCATTTCGGCGGAGCCGACAAAATTGGACACCAGGTGCCTGTCGGGATGATAGAGGGCCGCCTGCTCGTCGAGGTACCCCGCCTCGACGGCGAGGCCGGTCGGAGAATGAGGAACCGTATAGAGTTTGAGCTTGCCACGCTGACCGGTGACCAGTGCCTCGGAGTCGCCGACCTGGAACGCTCGAACCCAGTCGCCCACGACAGTGACGATGGTCAGCGTCGTGGCCGATCCGTTCAACATGCCGAGGACGGCCTGGTTGGCCCTTTCGATCGATCGCATGACCGAGCCCAGCAGGGTTTCCTCCTCGCGCGCGGCCACGGAATAGAGAAAGGTTTCCACGGCGGTCTGTGACGCCTTTTTGCCGGCCGGCATACCACCGGCGCCGTCGGCGAGCGCCAGCACTGCCGCGTCTTCGCTCAGCCTAAGTACGCCAACGGTGTCCTCGTTGACGGTCAGCTTGTCCGGAGCCCTGGCTGTGTACGCGACGATATCGCCACCGGCCATCTCGAAGTGACGCGTCTCCGCGGACTCCGTCTCCATCAGGATGCTGGGCTTAGAGGGCATGCGACGCTGTGTCCGGAATCGCTACGCTAGCGCAACGGTTCCCGGCACCAGGCACAGAATTTCCAGTATTTGCGACTGACGCCCCAGCCACAGGCCGTGCATGTCTCTCTTGTCCGTTTCAGCTTCCATTTCTGCTTCACCTTTCTCCGGCACCACGGACAGTACCGCATAAAAGGCATCAGGGGGCCGCGGCAGTTCTGATTTTCGCACTTTGCCGTGTAGCGCTTGTCCGGGTAACGGCGCGACGTCTCAGGCTCGAACCCCGGGCCATAGCACCATGAACAGTAATCCCAGTCGTTTTTGACGCCACGCTCGCAGCGCGGGCAGCTCGATACGAAGTCCGACGTCGTGCCCTGCGTCGGGCTGTCGATGCCACACCAGGGACACGCCTGCATGCTCTCGGACACCGGGCCCTCGCAACGCCGGCAGCGGTGTTTCGTCTGCAGCTGCTGCTTGAAGTCCCTCTGGAATTGACGCCACGCCGACTCGGGCCTCGAACCGCCGGCCGATTTTCCCGACGAAACCGCTTTTTGCCGACGAGCCTGCAAGTGCAGGCTGTCAAAGGCCGCCTGCATCTGCATGGCGTCGCGGAATCGATCTTTAGGATCGAGCTGAATGGCCTTCTGCAGAAGGTCGATCATCTCGGGGCGGACTCTCGTTTTGAGCCGATCGAAACCCTCGAGCGGCCATTCGAACGGCCATTCGGGCAGCTTGCCGGACAGCAGCCGATAGATCACCAGTCCGAGGGAGAAGACGTCGGACTGGAACATCGGCCGGCCCATGGCCTGCTCCGGCGCGATGTAGTCGATCGTGCCGGAACCCGAAGCCTTGATCGTGCGCAGGCTCAGCTTGGCAAACCCGAAGTCGGTCAGCTTCAGCCGGTTGTTCTCGAACAGAATGAAATTTTCGGGCTTGATGTCGCAGTGGATGATCTTCTGCTCATGCGCGAATGCCACCGCCGCCAGCGCCTGGCTCGACAGGTCCATCGCGCGCGCCGTAGAGATTCGCCGCTCGATCCTGTCGCCGAGGGACTCAGTGCCGAGTTCCATCGCGATGACGAAGTGATCGTCGATATAACTCGCATTTACGACGGAGAGGATGTTCGGGTGCCGCAGTTTGACGGCCACCTGCACCTCGTGCATGAATTCCTCGTCACTGACCAGTTCGCCGGCGCGCGGGATCTTCACCGCGACGCGCTGCCGATGGATCGTGTCATAGGCGCGATACACATCTGCGAGCGGGCCGGACGCGATGCGGCCCTCGATCTTGTATTTATCCAGTCTTTGCCTGGCTCTTAACAACGTCGTCCACTCAGCTTTTCTGGCAGCAGCGACGCATGATTGTGCGGACGACACGGCCAGTCAAGTAAAACTAAACTGTCATCGAATCTTCCGATTTGTGTAACACGATCTGCTCAGAATCACGCCGGACTTCAGACCGCAGGTCTTACGATGAATCACTGGATACCTCGACAGGCTGTTCGGGCTGTCATGTCACAGCAGGGCCGCAGCCCGTGGGGCGAGCGGCGGAAACCATCTGCCGAAATCGCGCGTCAGTCGTTGCCCGAGTCGGCGACCAGACTGCCGGAACGCTCGCCCGAATGGCCAGGCGTCAGTTGGCGCTGCCCGTCCGGCGCACCGCGTCATCCCAGCCAGCCAGCAGCGTCTGCCGACGCTCATCGTCCATCGCAGGTTCGAACTGGCGATCCCGCTGCCACAGCGCCTCGAGATCCTGCATGCGTTTGACCAGCCCGGAACGGTAGGCGGCGAGGCAGGCCGCGCCGAACACCGTTGACTCGACGTTGGTCGGTCGTTCGACCGGGATATCGAGGATGTCGGCGAGGAACTGCAGAAACCAGTTGTTCGCAACCATGCCGCCGTCGACTCGAATGACCTTTGGTTTCACGCCGTCCTCTGCCATGGCACGAACGAGATCTCGGGTCTGGTAGGCAACCGCCTGAAGCGTCGCAGTGATGAGCTGGTCCCTGCCGCTGCCGCGACTCAGACCGAACACGGCGCCGCGTGCGTGCGGGTCCCAGTACGGCGCGCCGAGTCCGGCGAAGGCCGGAACGACAACGACATCATCGACCACGCCGGTTCGCTTCGCGACGTCCTCCGTATCCGGGGCACTGTCGACTATCTGCAGTTCGTCGCGTAGCCACTGGATTGCCGAGCCGGCCACGAAGACACTGCCCTCGAGACCGTAGGTGGTCTTGCCATCAATGCGACTCGCGATCGTCGTCAGCAGCTGGTTGCCCGACGGCCGAGCCTCCGGCCCGGTATTTGCGATGACGAAACAGCCGGTGCCGTACGTGCTCTTCGTAACGCCCTCTTTGAGGCCCGCCTGCCCGATCAGCGCTGCCTGCTGATCGCCTGCGATGCCGCTGATCGGTATTGGCGCATCGAACAGGTCGGAACGGGTCGCTCCGAAGTCGTCCGCACAATCGCGGACGTCCGGCATCATCGACATCGGTATCGAGAACAGGTCGAGCAGCGACTCATCCCAGCACTGGTCGTGGATGTTGAACAACAGGGTCCTCGACGCGTTGCTGATATCGGTCGCGTGCACGGCGCCGTCGGTGAGTCGCCAGAGAAGGAAACAGTCGACCGTGCCGAAGGCCAGCCTGCCCTGCTCGGCCAGCGCCCGTGCGCCATCCACGTTGTCGAGAATCCACGTAATCTTCGTCGCCGAAAAATACGGATCGAGCTTCAGGCCCGTCCGGCCGGTCACGTCCGCCTCGTGACCATCGGCGCGCAGCTGTTCGCAGCGATCGGCCGTGCGTCGGTCCTGCCAGACGATGGCCTTGTGAATGCACTCGCCGGTGTCGCGACGCCAGACCAACGTGGTCTCCCGCTGGTTGGTTATGCCAATCGCCGCGACGTCGCGCGCGCCGATGTTCGCCTTCTGCATCGCATCCTTGCTGACGGAGCGCACGGACGACCAGATCTCCTCGGGATCGTGTTCAACCCAGCCAGGCGACGGGTAGTACTGTTTAAACTCCTGCTGCGCACTGGCGACCGGACTGAGTTCGCTGTCGAAAATGACTGTCCTGCTGCTGCTGGTGCCCTGGTCGATGGCAAGAATGTACGCGCTCATAGAATTTTCCCCTGTTTAAGGCGGGTAGACGGAAGACATCGGCGCCTTGATGCCGATGCGCCGGCCAGCGCGATCCGGCAACACGCGACTGTCCTGGCGACTGAAAAACGATGCGATCTTTTCCAGCACGTCGTCGGGCCACTCGCTGACG
>JAAUYD010197712.1_pt1 | contig 10202 bp, 8 predicted proteins | sample 7278101 | NCBI WGS metagenome assembly JAAUYD01 (sample SAMN14350128, study PRJNA611818) | marine sediment metagenome | isolation source: surface marine sediment (0.6m) | place: French Polynesia: Moorea | collected 2018-08
CGAAATTCGATCCCGATGCGGTGCGCGACGAAAAGCTGAAGGTTATCCGCGCGCTTCAGCCTGTGGGCAACGGTGATGCGGTGCGGGGGCAATACGGCGCGGGCGAGGACGACGCGTCCTATGCCGAGGATGCGGGCAATCCGAAATCCACGACCGAAAGCTTCATCGCCATGAAGATCGACATTGAAAACTGGCGCTGGAACGGCACGCCCTTCTACCTGCGCACCGGCAAGCGGATGAGGGCGCGGCTGTCGGAAATCGTCGTGCGCTTCAAGGAGCCGCCGCATTCGATCTTTGGCGAAGAGGCCGGGGGCGGAGCCAACGAGCTGACGATCCGGCTTCAGCCCAACGAAGGCATGGACATGCTGGTCACGATCAAGGAGCCGGGGCCGGGCGGCATGCGGCTGGTGGATGTGCCTCTGGACATGACCTTCGCCGACGCGTTGGGGCCCGATGGCGAGGATGTGCCGGACGCCTATGAACGGCTGATCATGGATGTGATCCGCGGCAACCAGACGCTGTTCATGCGTGGCGACGAGGTAGAAGCGGCCTGGGCCTGGACCGACCCGATCATCGAGGGCTGGGAAAACCGGGGCGACCGGCCTAAGCTTTACGAACCCGGAACGGCAGGGCCGGAAGAGGCCCTTATGCTTCTACACAAGGACAACCGCCGCTGGCGGGACCTGCGCCCATGAACTTCGTCGAATATCCCGACCGCGACATGCTGATGATCGATCTGGCCAACCGGCTGGCGGGCGAGTTGAGCGAGGCGTTGCTGCACCATGAACGCGCCACCTTCGCGGTGCCGGGCGGGACGACGCCGGGGCCGATATTCGACACGCTGTCGGGCGCGGACCTGCACTGGAACCGGATCAACGTGATCCTGACCGACGAGCGCTGGGTGCCCGAGGAAAGCCCAAGGTCCAACACCGCGCTGGTGCGCGAACGGCTCCTGACCAGCCGGGCGGCGATGGCCGAATTCATCCCGCTCTATCAGGAGGCAGAGACGCCCGAAGAGGTACTGGACGGCCTTTCTGATGGCGTACGGGGCGAGCTTCCGATCTCGGTCCTCCTTCTGGGTATGGGGACGGATGGGCATATCGCATCGCTCTTTCCCGGCGCAGACCGGCTGGATGAGGCACTGGACGATCACGCGCCGCCCCTGATGGCGATGCGTGCCCCGGGCGCACCCGAGCCCCGGATCACGCTGACGGGGCCTGTGCTTCAAGGCGCGATCAGAACGCACATTCTGATCACCGGTGCCGAAAAGCGCGAAACGCTTGAACGCGCCCGGGGCGCGGCGCCGGAAGATATGCCGGTGCGGGTTGTCTGGCCGGATGTGACGGTGCACTGGGCCGAGTAGGGGCGGAGGACGCGAATGGACTGGTCACGGCTCAAGTCGGCAGGCGATGCGGCAGCGGGCCGCGGCATTGCTGACATGCTGGACGATGCGCGGGCCGAGGCGTTCGCGGTAACGGCGGGCGATCTGCGCTTTGACTACGCAAAGACGGCGATGTCGGCCGACGATCGCGCGCTGCTTTTGTCGATGTATGACGCGGCCGGGGTGACGGCGCGCCGCGATGCGATGTTCGCAGGCGAGAAGATCAACGAGACCGAAGGCAGGGCGGTCCTGCACACGGCCCTTCGAAACCTGGATGGGGGCCCGGTCACGGTCGACGGGGCGGACGTCATGCCGGGCGTCTTGGATACGCTGACGCGCATGGAAGCTTTCGCCGAAGGCATCCGGTCCGGCGAGATCAGCGCACCGGGCGGCCATCGCTTCACCGACATCGTCAATATCGGCATCGGCGGGTCCGACCTTGGCCCTGTCATGGCCGTTCACGCGCTGGCGCCTTATGCCGACGGGCCGATCTGCCATTTCATCTCGAACGTGGACGGCGCGCATGCCTACGATGTGCTGAAGCGCATAAACCCGCGCTCGACCCTGGTGATCGTCGCCTCCAAGACCTTCACCACGATCGAGACGATGACCAACGCCATGACCGCGCGCGAGTGGCTAGGCCGCGCGGTGGGGATGGACCGCGTGGGCGGGCACTTTGCGGCGCTCTCATCTGCTGTGGACAAGACGGCCGCATTCGGGATCGACCCGGCCCGCGTCTTTGGGTTCGAGGATTGGGTCGGTGGGCGCTATTCGCTCTGGGGTCCCATCGGCCTGCCCATCATGATCGCCATCGGGGCCGAGGCGTTTCGTGCCTTCCTGCGGGGCGGGCAGGCAATGGACACGCATTTCCGGGTTGCCGAACCTCTGGAAAACATGCCGGTGATGCTGGCGCTGACGGGCATCTGGCATCATCAGGGGATGGGCCATGCCACCCGCGCCGTTCTGCCCTATGAACAGCGGCTCTTGCGGCTTCCGGCCTACCTTCAGCAGCTAGAGATGGAAAGCAACGGCAAGGGCGTCGCGATGGACGGCCGGACGCTGGGCGTGGCCTCGGGCCCCGTGGTTTGGGGTGAGCCCGGGACGAACGGCCAGCACGCCTTCTACCAGCTGATCCACCAGGGGACGGCCGTGGTGCCCTGTGAATTCATGGTGGGCGCGGCCGGCCATCACGAAGAGCTTGCCCACCACCACAGGCTTCTGGTCGCGAACGCGCTGGCGCAGGCGCAGGCGCTTCTGAAGGGCCGGACGCTGGACGAGGCGCGCGCGCTGATGGAAAAGGCCGGGTTTGAGGGCGCAGAACTTGATCGCCAGGCCCGACACCGCGTCTTTACCGGCAACCGGCCTTCCACAATGCTGACCTATCCGCTGCTGACCCCCTTCGTTCTGGGCCAGATCCTTGCACTGTATGAACATCGCGTGTTCGTCGAGGGCGCGATGCTGGGGATCAACTCCTTCGATCAGTGGGGTGTCGAACTGGGCAAGGAACTGGCCAAATCGCTGGAGCCTCTGGTGGCTGGCGAAGGCGACGCAAGCGGCGTCGATCCCTCGACGCGCGCGCTTCTGGAGTACGTCCACCGCCACGGCTGAACGGATTTCGTGCTATATTTCCCCCTTGCCGTCCCTGACGGCGCAATGGGGGAGGGACCATGCCAACACATACCGCATCCTGCCAATGCGGGGCATTGAAGGTCACCGCGACGCGCGACCCGGATATCACCATCGCCTGCAATTGCGGGGCCTGCCAGAAACGCACGGGGTCGGCCTTTGCGACGGTGGCCTATATTCCGAAAGCAGCAGTCGAAATTGCCGGCAACCGGGAAAGCTGGGCGCGCACCGCCGATTCCGGGCGGGACGTTGAAAGCTTCTTTTGCCCTATCTGCGGCACCACGGTCTATTGGACGCTCGATTTTCGGCCTAACCATTACGGGGTGCTGATTGGCACCTTCGACAGCGCCAGGCCCGCGCCCCGGCGCGTGCTGTTTACCGACGAAATGCAACCCTGGGTCCGGTTTCCCGAGGCGTGGGAGCATTTTCCGAGAGGCTCGCCCGGGTCGTGATCAGCTGGCGCTGACGGCCCCGTCGCGGCGCTCCATCGTGTTCAGCCATGCTTCGGGCAGGGGCAGCTTTGTGGTGCCGGCGGTGTCGGTCATCACGATCACGGCCGAACCTTCGACCTTCAGCTGCCCCTCGGACCAGACCGCGTATTGCTTGCGGAACGACGTGCGCCGGTAACTGTCGCAGCGCGCTGTCACCACGTAGCGTTCGTTCAGGTACATCGGTGCGTGATAGTCGCAGGTGATGGCGCGCAGAACGAAGGTCGGGTCTTCGGGGCGGTACCAGCTGAACCCATACTCGGCAAACCAGCCCACGCGCACGGTTTCGAACCAGCGCAGATAGGCGGTGTTGTTCACGTGTCCCAGCGCATCAAGCTCATAGAACCGCAACCGGTCGGCCTGTCCGAAGGTCCAAGGTTCGGGGATGCCCATCCCGCGCAGGGTGTCGGTGGAAAGCGGGGTCAGGAAATCGGTCATCGGGTCGGGGACATCCGTGGTGGGGCTCTGCCTGTCAGGTATCGGGAAATCCGGCGCGATGGGCAAGACGCGACCTTGCGCATTGCGGGCGATGGTCCGGCCCGGGTAGGTGGTGTAGGCTCTGACCCAAACCAGATCAGCGAAGGAGCCCCCAATGACCGTTCCAGCCATGGCCCCCGACAACACCGCCGTCGTCACGGGCGGCGCCTCCGGCATCGGGCTTGCGGCCGCGCGCCGGTTCGCCGCTGCCGGCATGCGTGTTGCGGTTATCGACCGGAAGGCCGAGCTTCTGGACGATGCCGCCGCGCAATTGCGCGAGGCCGGGGCCGAGAAGGTCCTGACCTTCGACATCGACGTGACCGACCGCAGGGCGATCAAGATGCTGGAAGAGGATATCGCCAGCCACTGGGGCGGCACGGATATCCTGTTGAACAATGCCGGGATCGGTATGGCCAGCGCGATCCTCGGGCCTGACGAGCCTTGGGACCAGACGATTGCCGTCAATCTCTGGGGTATCATCGACATGGCCCGCGCCTTTGCGCCAAGGATGGCCGACCGCGGGCGCCCTGGCGCGATCGTCAACACCGGGTCGAAGCAGGGGATCACCACGCCGCCCGGAAACCCCGCCTACAACGTGTCAAAGGCCGGGGTGAAGGCCTTTACCGAGGCGCTGGCGCATGAGCTGCGAAACACCCAAGGCTGCCGGATCACCGCGCATCTTCTGATCCCGGGCTTCGTCCATACCGGGATGACGGGGGCCGGGCAGCGCGAAAAGCCCGCCTCAGCCTGGACGCCCGAACAGACCGCCGATTTCATGATCGACCGGATGGGGGCGGGCGATTTCTATATCCTCTGCCCCGACAATGACGTCACGCGCGAGATCGATGAAAAGCGAATGGCCTGGGCCATTGGCGACATCATCGAGAACCGGCCGGCCCTGTCGCGCTGGCATCCCGACTGGGCGGATCGGTTTGCGGCCTACATGAAGGACTGACCCACCCGCTTTGTGTCGCGGCCCCACCATGGTATGATTGACGCTGCGTCAATTCTGACGCGGACCAGAAGGGGGGGAGCCATGAGCGTCTTCATGGTCGAACGCGATCTCAAGGGGATCAGCATGGAGGATCTCGCCGGTGCGCAGCAGGCGGCCATCGCCACGGCGGGCGAGATGCAGGCGGCGGGCGAAAACGTCAGCTACATCCGGTCGACCTTCGCGCCCGAGGACGGGCGCTGCATGTGCCTGTTCGATGGCGAGAACGCCGAACAGGTGCGCCGGCTGAACGAAACGGCCGGGCTGCCCTATACGCGCGTCGTCGCGGCGATGGACCTGACGCCCTAGGGGCACAGGGGGCTGGCGCGCATAGAACGAGGCGGGGCGCCTTTGCCCCGCCTTCACACTGGCGGCCAGGACACGCAGGTTCTCGTCGATGATCTTGCCCATCATTGGCTTCATCAGGACCGTCCGCATCAGCCACCCAACGAGCCCATGTCCGACCCGGCAATCGAGGCTCCAGCGCACCGCGGCGCCGTGCCCGTCCGGAGAGATTGCGATTTCGGCGCCGGCGTCGCGCAGGGGCATCGCCTGCATTTGCGACAGTCTGACCTGGTATCCTTTGCCGGGGGACCAGGCGGTGACCTCACCGACAACAGATGTACCGTTGGCAAGGTGATTGCGACGCTTCGATCCCGGGCCGATTGCACCTTGGGTCAACGGCTCGGCCGATGTGATTTCGGTGGCGAATTCATTGATGTGCATGAAGCGGCCCTGGACCGCCCATAGAGCGTCGGCGACGCGCTGGAAGATGATTACGACATGCCGCCTTTGATGCTGACGGCAGACGAACTTGAAGCCGCCGCACCCGGCGCGGCCTGGGGTGGCGTCCGAGGCCAATCCCTTTCTGGCTCGGGCCGCCCGAGATCTGGTCGCGAAACTCCCGGCTGCGATCCCGAAGGAACTGCGACCCGTCATGCCGGGCGGAGGGCGCACGTCCGAACGCATCGTCTGGCCGTTTCTGATCGCTCATCCCTATCGCGCCCGCTACCTTCTCGGCTGGCGCGAGACAAAACGGCACTGCCGCCCCTTCAAGACCGAACGCGTCGCGAAAATGCAGGTCCTTGGGGACAAAGTGCCCCGGCCGCCGCGCCCCGCGGCTGAAAGGATGGATCGAAGCGACGGCAAGACCCTCGCAAGGCTGACGCCGGGTCATGGCACCATCCGCCACCGCGCCGGTGGCCAAGGGACAGTAGATGCGCGTGCTTGGCAGGGGCGTGGGAATGGGCTATCAAGATGGCATGACCCGGCGCATCGCCATCACCTGCTGCATTATCCGCTGACATACGTCGCGCGGGCCGGTCGCCTTTTCCTTGAAACCTGAATGATCTAAGCCCGCGAGGCGCCTATGCGACTCGAAGGACAAGGCTCATGACTGAGATCAGGCTGACAAACACCGCCACCCGCCGGAAAGAGGTGCTGCGCCCGATCGTGCCGGGGCAGGTGTCGATGTATGTCTGCGGCCCCACGGTCTATGACCGCGCGCATCTGGGCAATGCCCGGCCAGCGGTGGTGTTCGACGTGCTCTACCGGCTCTTGCGGCATGAATACGGGGCCGGGAATGTGCGCTACGTGCGGAACTTCACCGACGTGGACGACAAGATCAACGCTGAAGCCCTGCGCCGGAAGGAGGCCGGGGCGGCGGGCACTCTGGAAGAGCTGATTGCCGAACGGTCAGAGGAAACGATCGGCTGGTACCTGTCGGACATGGCGGCCCTGGGGGTCATGGAACCCAATGACATGCCACGCGCGACCCGCTGGATCGGCCAGATGGTCGCGATGATCGAAGGGCTGGTCGAAAAGGGCCACGCCTATGCCGCCGAAGGCCATGTCCTGTTCCGTGTTCGCTCCTATGCCGAATACGGCGCGCTTTCGGGGCGGTCGGTCGATGACATGATCGCGGGCGCGCGGGTCGAGGTCGCGCCCTACAAGGAAGACCCGATGGATTTCGTCCTGTGGAAGCCTTCGGCCGATGACCTGCCGGGCTGGGACAGCCCCTGGGGACGGGGCCGGCCGGGCTGGCATATCGAATGCTCGGCCATGTCGCACGGGATCCTCGGCGAACGCTTCGACATTCACGGCGGCGGCAACGACCTGATCTTCCCGCACCACGAAAACGAGATCGCGCAGTCGAAATGCATGGGCCACGGGTTCGCGCAGATCTGGATGCATAACGAGATGCTTCAGGTCGAGGGCAAGAAGATGTCGAAGAGTTTGGGCAACTTCTTCACGGTGCGGGATTTGCTGGATGACGGCATCCCGGGCGAGGTGATCCGGTTCGTGATGCTGTCGACGCATTATCGCAAGCCAATGGACTGGACGGCGGAGAAGGCGCGGGAGGCGGATAAGAGGCTGGATCGGCTGACCGAGACCTTGCGGATAGCGATTGAGCTGGGCGTTCCGCCCGGGACGTCGACTGACGATTTGCCGACAGCAATTGCGGCCCCGCTGGCGAACGATCTCGACACACACAGCGCGATCGTGGGACTCGAGAATGCCGCTGAGCGCCTGCGCGGTGTTTCGAACGGGTCGATAGAACCGGCGGCGGTCTCGCAGGCGCAGGCCATCCGTAACGCGGCTGTCGAGTTCTTTACCGGATTGGAGGCCTTGGGTCTGTATGAACTCCTGCTTGAGCGAGACGCAAGAAAAGCCGACGCGCGCAATTTGTTGGATGACATCCACCTGAGTTTTGTTGCCCAGTACGAACTCGCGAAGTCAGACAAGAAGTTCGACAGAGTCGATGCTCTAAAAGCTCTGCTGTCCGATGCAGGGGTAGAGGTCCGCATATCTAGGAATGCTATTGACCTTATTCCGGGTCCGGATTTCGACCCCTCAAAATTGGAGGCCTTGAAATGAGCGCTCCCGATACTGCTGTGCGCCGAACAGAGGCCGGTGCCCGCGCCGCGGGGTGGGCAGAATGCCCGCCCCGGGGGGGCGGTGCGGGCATCGGCCGGGCCTCTGGCCCGACCGGATCTTCGAATAGCCCACGCCTCGCGCCGTGGCTGCTTTGTAACGCCCGCCATCCACGCCCCCACGTCCGGGGCTTGTCCCGGGACTTCCCCCCCAAACGCCCGAGCCCTCGGGTCAAACCCGGAGCGTGTACCGCGAAGGGAGCCGTCCGATGACCCGCGAACGCCTTTCTCTCTTCGACACGACCCTGCGGGACGGGCAACAGACCCAGGGGGTCCAGTTCTCGCCGGAGGAAAAGCACGTCATCGCCGGGCTTCTGGACGAGCTTGGCATCGACTACATCGAAGGTGGCTGGCCGGGCGCGAACCCGACCGACGACGCCTTCTTCGCCGACGCGCCCAAGACCCGCGCCACCTTCACCGCCTTCGGGATGACCAAGCGCGCCGGGCGCTCTGCCGAAAACGACGAGGTGCTGGCAGGCGTCCTGAACGCCAACACCCCCGCCGTCTGCCTTGTCGGCAAGACGCATGATTTCCACGTCACCACGGCACTTGGCGTGACGCTTGAGGAAAACACCGAAAACATCCGCGCCTCGATCGCCCATATCGCCAGGAACGCCCGCGAAACTCTGTTCGATGCAGAGCACTTCTTCGACGGCTACAAGGCCAACCCGTCCTACGCGCTGGAATGCCTGCACGCCGCGCTGGGGGCCGGGGCGCGCTGGGTGGTGCTGTGTGACACCAATGGCGGCACGCTGCCCCATCAGATCGGCGAGATCGTGGATCAGGTGATCGCCGCCGGCATCCCCGGCGACCGGCTGGGCATCCACACCCATGACGACACCGGCAACGCGGTGGCCGGGTCGCTTGCCGCGGTCGATGCGGGCGCGCGCCAGATCCAGGGCACCCTGAACGGGCTGGGCGAGCGCTGCGGCAATGCGAACCTCACCACGCTCCTGCCGACGCTTCTTCTGAAAGAGCCCTATGCCAGCCGGTTCGAAACCGGCGTGACGGCAGAGGCGCTTCGGGGCCTGACCCGCGCCTCGCGCCAGTTGGACGACATCCTCAATCGCGTGCCCCTGCGCAGTGCACCTTACGTGGGCGCCTCGGCCTTTGCGCACAAGGCGGGGCTTCATGCCAGCGCGATCCAGAAGGACCCCACGACCTACGAACACATCGCCCCCGATGTCGTGGGCAATGCCCGCATCGTGCCGATGTCGAACCAGGCCGGGCAATCGAACCTGATCCGGCGGCTGGGCGAGATGGGGGTTCAGGCCGAAAAGGGCGACCCGGCGCTGGCGCGCATCCTCGATACGGTTAAGGCGCGCGAGGCGCAGGGCTATAGCTACGACACCGCGCAGGCCTCGTTCGAGCTTCTGGCCCGGGCCGAGCTTGGGCAATTGCCGACCTTCTTCGAGATCAAGCGCTACAAGGTCACCGTCGAGCGGCGGAAGAACAAGTACGACCGGATGGTCAGCCTGTCGGAGGCCGTGGTGGTGGTGAAGATCGGCAAAGACAAGATGTTGTCGGTCTCGGAAAGCATGGATGAAACCGGCTCAGATCGAGGGCCTGTCAACGCGCTGGCCAAGGCGCTGGCAAAGGACCTCGGGCCCTATCAGCCTCATATCGACGACATGCGGCTTGTCGACTTCAAGGTCCGGATCACCCAAGGGGGCACCGAGGCCGTCACCCGCGTCGTCATCGACAGCGAGGACAGCGCGGGCCGCCGCTGGGCCACGGTGGGCGTATCACCAAACATCGTCGATGCGTCGTTCGAGGCGCTACTGGATGCGATCACATGGAAGCTCGTGCAGGACGGGGCGCCGCCCGCATGACGGATTGGGACGCGTTCTTTGAAATCCACGACGGTTTGGACCGGCAGGGCCCCGGGCTGCCCGACGACGTTGCCTGGGCGCTGGCGTGCGCGCACGTTTCTCACGGGGCGCGAATACTGGACGCGGGCTGCGGGGCAGGGGCCGATATCCCGGCACTTCTCGCCCATCCCGGCGCGCAAATCACCGCTGTCGACACGCACGCCGCCTTTATCGAGACTGTCCGGGCAAGGTTTCCTGACCGCGTCGAGGCGCGGGTTCAAAGCATGGAGGAGCCAGAAGGCCCGTTCGATTTCATTTGGTGCGCCGGTGCGCTGTATTTCCTGGGGATCACCGAAGGGCTACAGACCTTCCGCTCAAAGCTGGCCCCCGGCGCGGCAGTGGCGTTTTCGGAACCGGTCTGGCTTGAGCCAAGCCCACCTGAACCTGTGCGCGCCTACTGGGCGGAATACCCCGCGCTGACCGATATGGAGGGGC
>JAAUYD010035015.1_pt1 | contig 10200 bp, 3 predicted proteins | sample 7278101 | NCBI WGS metagenome assembly JAAUYD01 (sample SAMN14350128, study PRJNA611818) | marine sediment metagenome | isolation source: surface marine sediment (0.6m) | place: French Polynesia: Moorea | collected 2018-08
AAACACATCGTCGAGGGTCGGGCGTCGTAGTTGGAAGTCAACGATGGCTACGCCGCCGTCATCGAGTTTTCTCAGCAGACCCAACGACTCGCCCGCAGTCGCTGCTGCTGCCACCCGGATCATCCGCGCTTCTTCGTCCACCTCGGTGACGGGTTTCGCCCCCAGTATTTCGAGGGCCAGATCGAGGGCGGCGCCATCTTCCACGTGGACTTCGAGAACATCTCGCTCGAGGCCGCGTTTGAGGTCTTCTGGTGCTCCGCGGGCAACTTCACGCCCTTGGTCGATGAGCACGATCTCGTCGGCGAGACGATCTGCTTCCTCTAAGTACTGGGTCGTGAGGACAATCGCAGTCCCGGCAGCGGCGAGGTCTGTGATCGCATCCCAAAGCTCTGCTCGGCTTCGCGGGTCGAGCCCAGTCGTAGGTTCATCCAGGAACACCGCTGGGGGAGCGGCTATCAGAGCCGCGACAACGTCAAGCCGTCTACGTTCGCCGCCGCTGTATGTCTCGGCAGGCCGATCGGCGTACTGCTCCATTCGGAACTCTGCGATCAGCTCCTCGATCCGCTGGTTGAGCTCCTGCTTTGGGATCTTGTAGAAGCGGCCGAAGAGCCGCAGATTCTCGCGAGCGGTCAGCTTCTCGTCGACAGCTGCCGTCTGGCCGGCCAGACCGATTACCTGGCGCACTCCGTGTGGCTCTGTCGCAACGTCAAAGCCCGCCACGTTGCCCTCCCCACCATCGATGGCGGTGAGAGTGGTCAGCATGTTGACCGTCGTTGTCTTGCCGGCGCCATTCGGGCCGAGCAGCGCAACGATTTGGCCAGCATCGACTGTGAAGCTCAGATCGGCCACCGCAACAGTCTGGTCAAAGCGTTTGTGAAGACGCTTTGCACTAATGACGGACATCGCTACTCCTGATTGGACAATGTGTCAACCAAGTATAGACGATGTGTCTAGCAACTATGCGGGGAGCACAGCCTCGATCTGTTCGAGGGCCCAGTCGACCTGATCGCGGGTGATGACCAGCGGTGGTGCGATGCGGAGCGTGTTCTCATGGGTGTCCTTAGCGAGAACGCCGCGTGCCTGCAACGCTTCGATGACCGGTCGGGCTCCGCCGACCTCCTCCTCGAGCTCGATCGCAAGCATGAGACCGCGTCCCCTTACCTCTCTGACCGAGGGTGTCTTGATCTTCTCCAGCTGCTCGAGGAAGTACGCACCCAGCTCGGCAGAGTTCTCGATCATGCCCTCTTCGATCAACACTCGCAGCGATGTGCGGGCGATTGCGGCCGCCAACGGGTTGCCGCCGAACGTGCTCCCATGTTCACCGGGGCGGAGCACGCCGAGGACCTCGACGTTGGAGAGAACTGCCGACACGGGGTAGAAGCCGCCAGACAGAGCCTTCCCGACGAGCGTCACGTCTGCCTCGATACCCTCGTGCTCCTCTGCGAGAAGCTTGCCCGTTCGGCCGAGGCCCGTCTGGATCTCGTCGAGGATGAGTGTGATGTCGAGCTCTGTGCAGAGATCCCGAACCCTGCTGAAGTACCCGCCAGGCGGGATTAGGACTCCTGCCTCGCCCTGGATGGGCTCGACAAGGAACGCGACCGTGTTCGGTGTGACCGCCTCCTGTAGCGCTTCGAAGTCGCCAAACGGAACGACCTTGAAGCCGGGAGCGAAGGGTCCGAACCCGCGACGAGCGACCGGGTCTGTGCTGAATCCGACGATCCCTATGGTTCGGCCGTGGAAGTTGTTGCTGCAGACGATGATCTCGGCCTGATCTTCCGGGACACCACGGACCTCGTATCCCCATTTGCGGACGGCCTTGACCGCCGACTCGACGGCTTCGGCGCCGCTGTTCATCGGGAGGATCTTGTGGGAGCCGGTCAGGCGAGCGAGGTCCTCGTACAACAGCGCAAGCTGATCGTTCCGGAAAGCACGTGACGTCAGGGTCAGCTTTGACGCCTGCTCGACCATCGTTTCCAGGATTTTGGGGTGGCAGTGTCCCTGATTGACTGCTGAGTAAGCAGACAGGCAATCCAGGTATCGATTGCCCTCAACATCCCAAACCCACACGCCTTCCCCACGGGTCAAAACGACGTCCAGCGGCTTGTAGTTGTGGGCGCCAAGACGCATCTCGCTGGCGATGAGTTCGGGTGTTGTCGTCACTTGAGCCTCCAGTCGTGCCGAAACCTCCCCAAGCCTAGATGGGCTGGAGGACGCCTAGTCCTCCAGTACCCATCCGGGGCAGATCGGCTCGTCACACAGCGCCCCAATCCATGCGTCCAGCGGTACTCGGGACATCGGGTCGTCCGGGGCCGGTGGAGCGAGGTTCAGACCCTCGGGTGTGCGCAGCAGCGAGTCCCGCCACTTGTCGAACTCCTCCATCGGATTGATCCAAGGCTGTGTCGTCGGAGTCGGCGGCAGTGTCGTGACGACCGGGGTCGTCGTGGTCGGGCCGGGCGTGAACGAGGTTGTGGTGATCGGTTGTGTGGTCGGTGTTGGGCTGAAGGTCGTCGTTGTTGTTGTGGTTGGAGGCGGTTCGACATTGCCCTCTGTGTAGAGGAACGCGTTGTCCATAACCGCTTCGTCGTCAGTAGCGCTGTCGACGACCCTCACATTGACCCAGCCAAGCTCGCCCGGTGGGGTGTCAACGATGATGAAGTTAGGGGCAACGACGGTAACGATCTCGGCCTGGCTCTCACCGAAGTAGACGTCAGGCTGCTCGGGCAACAGCTTGCCCGTGATCGTGACCAAAGTGCCGCCTGCGGGTGGTCCTTCTGATGGGTTGACCCCGGTGATGGCCATTCTCGGCGCCGCTGTTGTCGTGGTCGTAGTAGTCGTAGTCGTGCCAGGTCCGCCCGGTTCCGTCGTGGTTGTCGCCGGTGGGACGGTCGTCGTTGTTGGGGCCGGCGCCGCCGTGGTAGTGGTGGCGGCCGGGACTGTGGTGGTCGTTGCCGGCGCACTGGTCGTTGACGTAGAAGCCGGGGCCGAAGTTGTAGTCGTAGGCGCCGGCTCGGTGACCGTTGTGCTCGTGACTGGCGCACTTGTCGTCGAGGTGGCCATGGTGGTCGGTGGCGGCGATGTGGTGGTCGCGGACGTCGTGGGTGGCGGTGTCGCAGTCGTCGATGAGGCGACCGCTAGCGTCGTTGACGTCGTGGTTGTCGGAGCAGGTGTCCCGATGGGGATCTGCGGCATCTCGGTGACGGTTCCGTCCTCCAACACGAGGAAGAACACGGCTGACGGGTCACCCATCGTGACCGGGGCCTCGGGGTCGCTGATGTCGACGATCTCCATGACAAATGCATATGTCCCGGCGGGAAGCTCCATCGACAATGGGGTCACATCGCCACCCTGGACGAAGTCTGATCTTCGGACGGGGTTGAACTCGACCCCTACCAAAGCCCGGCCAGTGTGATCGGTCAGCACGGTCAGGTCGCCACCATCACCGGTGTACGTGATCGGATGTCCCGTGACCGCCATCACTTCGCCCTCAAGCGGTACGTAGAGACCGGCGCGGTACATCGTCGGAGTTTGCGGCGGTGCTCGCCACGGATCGACCGTCTTGGCAGTGATCGCAACCTTGTGGGGAACGTCGGGCTCGAAGCTGTTGAACTCGTGGAAGTGGTACATCACCGGCGGCTGGAACAGCGGTGCTGAGTAGATCGAACGATTGATGTTGAGGCGGCCGTCCGATGCTGCCAAGTCGCGGAAGGATGTCACGCCATCGTTTGGCCCGTCAGACCGGTCCATGAGGGCACCCTTGACCTCGGCATAAGTCGCCTCTGGCGTCGCCGCCCAGAGCAACGCCGCAGCACCAGACACCATCGGTGCCGCCATGGAGGTTCCGCTGTAGACGCCATACCCGCCCGGCACGGTGCTGATGATGTGCTCGCCTGGGGCGAAGAGATCAACTGAGCTGGCGCCGTAGCCCGACCAGCTTGCCGGGTCGTCCGTCGCTGTGGATGCCGCAACCGTGAGAACGTTCGGGAGTGGCGACGCTGCCGGATAGAGCGGGTTGGCATCGACATCAACCGGGGAGTTGCCTGCGGCCGTGACGAACAGCACGCCGGCTTCCTCCGCAGCCTGGATGGCGGCGTCGAGGAACGGTGCGGCGTTCGGATCATCGACCACCCAGGAGGCGTTGATGACGCGTGCCCCATTGTCGATTGCGTAGCCGATCGCCTCGATTCCCGCCGAGAGAGCAGGCGTTCCGTCGCCGATCTTCAAGACCATGACCTCGGCCTCGTAGGCAACGCCGGCGATTCCGATCCCGTTGTCGGCCTCCGCTGCGATGATCCCGGCGACATGGGTCCCATGGCCGACATGATCGGTAACGGTGCCGACGCCGTTGGCGAAGTCCCACCCGAAGCAGTCATCGACGTAGCCGTTGCCGTCGTCATCGGCGCCGTTGCCGCACGTCTCGTCGGTGTTGTGCCAAATGTTGTTGGTCAAATCAGGGTGGCTGACGTCCGCTCCTGAATCGATGACCGCCACGACAACGCCCTGGCCACGCGTGCGGTGCCAGCCCTCGGGAGCATCGATGTCGGCGTCGAACGCAACTGCCCACGGATCGGTCGACACACCGTCATTGTCCAGCCCCCACTGGCTTGGGAAGTACGGGTCGACCGTTGCGGCATCGAGAGCGGGATCGACTGACACATCGATGACACCGGGGAGATCAGCTAGTTCCGCTGCGGAGACCGATCCGGCCACCGCATAGATGTCGAAGCCGATCGACTCGACGGTATCGACACCGCCGCTGAGGGCTATCGAAGCCGCAACGGCGGCACCGGTGACGGGGATGTTCTCGCCGTCCAAGACCGATTCAATGTGCTCCGGGGCCACCACCCTCGGAGGTGTCTCGGCGGCGACGAGATGATCGTCGTCAACCCGAAGCCAGCCGCTCGGTTGCGCATCGGCGTCGGGGGCCACTCGCACCAGGTAATGGTTGAGCTCGTCATCGAACGGGTCGCCCTCCCAAGTGAAGAACTGAGGCTCGAACGACTGGGCTGCGACGGGTGTTGTCGGAGACGAGTTGGCGAGGATGGAGCCGATCAGGGTGAACACCGCAAACGCTGCGATGCCGAGGTGCGATCGACGGAATGGGGTGGGCCGCATTGCGCAATCCTTTGCTGGGCTTTGGCCGATCCTTCGGCCTTGTATTAGATCGACAAAAACGGCCGAAAACTTGAATGCCAGACACGCCTTTTGGAGCTGCGGCTACGATGACTAGACACCGGACGTCCAGCGGAAATGGTGCCATGTATTCGTCAAGACACACTCGGCTCGGCCGATAGATACGCCTATGAACAGCGCAAATGCCCCGAGCGGTCCCAAGCCGCCCAGATTCTCGATCGCCCGTCGTGGTTTCGAGAAGGAAGAAGTCGACGCCTATCTAGACGAGATGAGGGCGACGCACGACAAACTTGCGTCATCCGCCGCCCTGGCAGAACGTCGTTTGACCGATGCTTCGGCGCGTCTGCAGGAGAGCGAGTTTCGCCTGACCGAGGCCAGCGAGCGCATTACTGAGCTCGAGGCCGAGGTGACCGCGGCGAAGGAGTCCGAAGCCACATCGCGCGTCGACGACGACGAGAAGATGAAGGCGACCGTGGCCGCCAAGGAGCGGATCATGGATCGGGCCAACGAGCGAGCCCGCCAGATCGAGGAAGAAGCGCGTCAGTCCGCAAGGGACGTAGTCGCTGCTGCCCAGGAAGAGGCTTCGCGTATCAAGGCCGCCGCTGCCGCGTCCGAGCCGGCGTCCCCAAGTCAATCCGAGCCAGCCACCGCATCGCATGAAAGCGTTGTTCTCGCCAAGAAAGAAGCGGCTGTGGTTCTGGCTCGCGCTGAGCAGAAGGCTGCGAGCATCGTCGCCGATGCCAAGCAGGTCGAGATGGAGGCACGTCAGGCAGGCGTGTCCGGGGCAGATCTCGATGAGCTGGCACGGGGAACTCTCGAAGCTGCACGCGCAAGAGCGGCATCGATTATTGCCCGCGCTGACGCTGCTGCAGCAGAGGCCTCACAGGATTCGGCTCGCCTACGCGCTGAGGCAGCCGCCGCAACAGCATCCGCCCGTGAGAAGCTGGCAGGGGCACGCGCTGAGGCTTCCCAGCTGACGAGCGAGGCCAACCAGCTGCTCGCTAAGGCCCAGTCGACCATCGCATCAGCCCGCGAGGAGGCGGACACCGCTTCGTCCGAGGCCGAGGCCAGGGTCCAGATGCTCACCCGCACTGCAGACAACTACGCTGCACGAGTTCGCTCCGAGGCCGACCAGGCGGCACGACGAGTGCGAAGCCTTGCCGACGACGACGTCGCAAAGCTTCGTCTCCAGGTGGACGCCGAGGTCAACGAAACACGTGCGGACTCCGATCGCATGCTTGCCGAGGCTACGGCAGCTCAAGAGGCAGCCGAGACGGCGCGTCGCACGGCCGACATCGAGGCCAAGTCGCTGATCGAGACTGCGCGCACCGAGGCAGACGAGATCAAGGCCGAGGCTACGCGCCTCGCCGACGATGAGACCAACCGCGTCGCCACCGAGCTCGAGGAGATGAAGACTCGCTCCCAGGAGGAGATCGATGCTCTCGAGAAGAAGGCTCGCCGGGCGCACAAGGAAGCTCGTCATCGTGCCGACACCGCTCGCAAGGACGAAGAGAAGGCCGCCGCCGGGATTGTTGAGGCCGAGGCGAAGGCCGCAGGCATCCTGGCTGCCGCCGACCAGGCCGCAGCAAACCGCCAGACCGACCTCGAGCGCCAAGCGGCGCAGGCTCGCGAAGAGGTGGCCGCCCGCATGGCAGCCATCGTCGAGAGCGAGGAGGCGGTCGCCGGGAAGATGAAGGACCTCGAGGCGCAGCGTGAAGCTGTCGCCGCGGAGGCCGCCGAAGCCCAAGCCGAGGCCGCCGCGCTCCAGGAGCAGGCGGCAGCAGAGGTCGAGCGAGCAACTGCCGAGGCCGAAGCCGTTATCGAGGAAGCTCGTGGCGATGCCGTCCGCATCCGTGCCGAGGCCGAGAGCGCCGGTATGGAGATCACGGCAAATGCAGAGGCTGAGTCGGGCAAGGTCGTTGCCGCAGCTGAGGCGAAGGCGAGTGAGATCGTCACCGCTGCTGAGGGAAGCAAGGCGAAGCTCATCTCCGACGGAGAGGCAGCCCTGGCTGCATCGCAGAGCGACGCAGTCGTGGCGCGACGCGAAGCAGCTGAGGAAGCCGGCGAGCTCCGCAGCGCAGCAGCGGCGGAGTGCGACATGATGAGGGCCGAGGCCCGTCGCTATCTGGCAGACGCCGAGCAGGAGCGCAGGCAGGCTCGTGACGAGCATGCGGAAGCAACAGCCGTTATCGATCGAGCTCGCACCGAGGCCGAAGGAATCAGAGCGGCCGCAGAGCGCGACGGCAACGACATCTCGTTGTCGAACCGAGCCGAGACAGAGCGTCTGCAGAAGCTCTCCGAGCAGCTCGAGGCACAGCGCACCGAGATCGAGGTTGAGCAGTCGAGCCTTGCTGCACAGAAGTCACAGACCGAGCTGGCCAGGCGTGAAGCCGAGGAGACGCTGTCCCGGGCGCGGGCCGATGTCACCCGGATGCTCGAAGAGACCAAGTCGCAGACCGCCGAGGAGAAGGCGCAGATCGATCTGCGGCGTGAGGAGATCGCCCAGGAGCGTGAGGTTATCGAGAGCTGGCGCGGCGAGCTGGCCGGTTGGCGAGCTCAACTGGACAAGGAGCGTGCCACACTCGACGCCTCCAAGTCTCTCGTGGATCAGGATCGCTCCGAGATCAAGAAAGAGATGGCTCGCATCGAGACCCGCTGGGCCGACCTGGAGCGCAAGGGCACACAGCTGCTCGACGGCGCACAGCAGGAGGCAGACGCCATCATCGAGCGTGCCTGGTCTGAGGCTCGGCGTGTGATTGGCCACAGCGATGAGAGCGACGAGGCTGCACGTCTTGCGGAACTCCGGTCGGAGCTCGAGAAGCAGCGTGCCGACTTCGAGAAGAGCCGCGTCGAGTTCGAACAGAGCCTTGCTCAGCTCGAGCTGGATCGATCCGAGCTGGCATCCGAGCGTGAAGCTTTTGCCGCCGAGGTGGCAGAGGCGAGCGAGACCGACGGTGCCACGATCAGCGAGGCGCTTTCGGAGCTCGAAGAGGAGCTGGCGCGCCTCGATGCGGCAGCACCCGAGCCGGCAGCGCTCGAGCCGACGCCCCCCAGGGAGGACCCGGTCTCGTCGTTGGGCAACCTCGATGTCCAGTGGTCTGAGGAAGCCGAAACTGCTCAGTCCGCTGCCGACGACGTCGCCGGAGGAGCCCCCGTCGACGAAGCCCAGGCCGAGGACGCCCAGGCTGACGAAGCCGATGAGGCTCAGGACGACGATGACGAGGATGGAGAACCGAAGGCCGAGAGAGGATCGGATGACGACGCCGACCTCGGTGAGAGCCGCTACACCCGCAAGGGTCGGCGTCTCCCCCGTATCGACGGTGACAAGGACGGGTCATCGGGCAGCGGGCTCCGCAACGCAATCATGGGAACTAGCAAGAAGAACGGCGGCTCCTCCTAACCGGGGCGTCGTACAGCGAGCCGTGTGATGAAGAGATCCAAATCGACCGAGACTCGGTCAGACCAAGAATCGAATCACACGGCAAACGAATCCAAGTCGCGCCTGCGCAAGCGGCGCGACTTGCGCGATACCGGTCCGGCCAAGCAGACCCCGATCGAGGAGATCATCGAGAAGCCGGCTGAGAAAGCGCCAAGCGACGACGTCGCCAAGGACCTCCTCGCCGCAGCCGAGGCCAGGGCCAGCTCGATCAGGGCAAGAGCCGAGGTCGAGGTCGCCGAGGCGCTGGCCGCCAGTGCGAAGATGCGCTCAGAGGCAGCGAACCTCTCGGCGTCGGCCAAGGAGACCATGGCTTCGGCGGCGAGCGACGCCGAAGCGGTACGCAAGCAGGCGATTGCAGCTCGCGAAGAAGCCGAGTCTCTGCTCGAGAGGGCGCGAACCGACGCGCCCGACATCGTTGCCGCCGCTAGAAGCGAGGCGGCCGCGATGCTTCAAGCCGCTCGCAAGATGGCAAGCAAGACGGAGCTCGAGGCCGAACTGAAGGTCAACGAGCAGCTTGACCTGGCCAAGCACGAAGCGGCAGAGATCGTCGCCATCGCCAGGCGTGATGCCGAGGAAGCTCGCGCCGCCTCAGTTGAGGAACTAGATCGTCTCCGTGCGAATGCGATGAGCGAAATCGCTGAGCGAAAGGCGGAGGCCGAAGAGGAAACCGCATCGATGTTCGCCGCGGTTCAGGATGCCCGCGCCGACCTTGACGGAGCGATCGTCACCGCCTCCCGCGAGGTGGCCGATGCGCATCGCGCCGCCGAGTCTGTCCTCGTTGATGCACAGGAGACCGCGGAGGTTATCAAGGCTGAGGCTGCGGCCGACCACGCCGCGGCGCAGATCCGTGTAGAGGCTGCGGCGGCGACCCTCACAGAGCGTCATCGCGATGCGGATGCTCGCTTTGATGAGGCGGTGAACGCTGAGCGGGCTGCCAAGGAGATGCTTGCGGACGCTAAGAGCGAATCGGCTGCAATGCTCGACGAGGCGAAGTCTGTTCAGGCGGCTGCCAAAGAGGAGGCGGAGCGACAGAGACTTCACGCTGAGGAGACACGCCGCGAGCTCGCCGAAGACGAGGTTTCGTCGGCATCACGAGTCGCTGCCGCCGAGGCTGCCGCAACCGCCGCGGTAGCGGCGGCTGAGGAGCGTGCGGTAGAAATCGAGTCAGCTGCCACTCGGCGGGCTGACGAGATGGTGGGTGAAGCCGAAACACAACTCGAGGCGGCTGCCCGCAAGCTCGCAGAGAGCGAGAGACGGGAGCAGGAGTCGCGTCAGGTGCGGGAGGACGCCGAGATCGAGGCTCGCCGGCTTCGCCGCGAGTCCGATCTGGCATCAATCGCACTCGAGAGAAGCCGGACCGAGGTCGAGCGGGTCACTCAGGAGGCCGTTGCTGCGGCGACCAAGACGCGAGACGACGCCGAGTCTGAGGCCCAGCGAGTCCTCGACCAAGCCACGGCGGAAGCCGAGGCGATGAAGAAGGACGCAGCGGAACGCCTGGAACAGGCGGAGATCTCAGCGACCGAGATACAGGCCGCCGCTGAGGAGTCGGCTCGGCTGGTCGAAGAGAAGCGGCGTGCAGACGCCGAGGAGTATGTCGAAGCCAGGCGAAGTGAGATCGCAGGGCTTCTCGC